>Ga0256841_1003851_pt1 | contig 11065 bp, 11 predicted proteins | sample 356308metaG_FD_185971 | JGI IMG/M metagenome (GOLD analysis project Ga0256841, IMG submission 185971) | Hydrothermal vent microbial communities from Mid Atlantic Ridge, Atlantic Ocean - 356-308 | ecosystem: Environmental > Aquatic > Marine > Hydrothermal vents | place: Atlantic Ocean: Mid...
CGTGCGGTGTCCAGCGTGCGCAGATCGGCCTCGTGCTTGATCCGCTGGCGCTCGATCTGCGCCTCCAAATCGTCCACCTCGGCGGCGGCCCGCCGCACCGCCGGCTCGAAATCCCGCGGATCGAGAACCACGAGCACATCCCCCGCCGACACCGCCTCCCCGCCACGCACTGCGACCCGCAATACCTGCGCGGCTCCCGGAGCGGCGAGATCGGCGTCTTCGCGGGCCTTGACCTGCCCATAGAGCAGCAGTTCCGGGGCTACCGGGCCCGGCGCGACGGCAGCCGCCTCCACGCGCCAGATCCGCTCGCCCGGCGGGGCCGTCGGCTGTTCGGGGCGCGTGGCCACCAGGTAGGCGGTCAGGGCCACGCCGCCGGCCAGGACGAAAAGGCCCAGCCAGCGCCCGCGATGCTTTCGCGACCCCCGACTCACCGGCCGGCCCGACTCGCAGGGCCGAGAAGGGGATCGTGGCCGTGGCTGTTGGTCGGATCGCTCATGGTCTCACTGTGTGCGCTGGCTCGAGAGGCGACGAAAAAAGCCCGGGTCGGGCCCGGCGAGCGCATATGGTATACCCGCCTCCCCCCTTCGCGGCACGGCCCCGCGGGAGCGGCTCGTTCCGGGACGGTTCCCTTCCCGTTCACCGAAATCGACCGTTCGGCGGAATCGGCCGCCGGATCGGTGCCAATCGGTCGGTTTTTTCACCAGAATGACGCGGAAACGCCTTTTGTGGGGACCAGCAGAGGACCAAACCCGTGATGAAAGCACTGGTCGTCGACGATTCCAAACTCGCCCGGGTCAAACTGGGCAAGCTGCTCAAGGAACGCGGCCTCGAGGTCGACACGGCCGAATCCGGCGAGGAAGCGATCGAACGCGCCCGCAAAGACCCGCCCAACGTGATCTTCATGGACCACCAGATGCCGAGCATGGACGGAATCCAGGCCATGAAGCTCATCAAGAGCGATCCCAAGACGCGGAACGTGCCGGTCATCATGTGCACGGGGCAGGACGAATCCGCCTTTCGCGACATGGCCGTGGCCAACGGCGCCGTGGGTGTGCTCACCAAGCCACCGGTCCTGGAGGATCTGGACAAACTGCTCTCCGAAACCGCCGTCCCCGAACAAGCCGGGGCCGAAGCGGCGCGCGAGGCGCCGGAACCGGCCGCCGAGATCCACGAGATCCTCGAACGCATCACCCGGATCGAGGAACGCGTTCCCACCCCCGAACACATCGACCGCCAGATCACCGAGGTCTCCCACTCGGTGCAGGGCATGCTGCGCACCATGGAGGAAGAGCTGGAGGCACGCCTGGCCGCGCTCACCGACGAGCTGTCCACGCCGGCACTGGATGTCGCCGAGATCGCCGAGCAGGCGGCCCGGAAGGCGGGAGAACAAGTGGCCCGCCGCTTCGGCCAGATCGAAGCCCGGATCAAGGACATGGAGACCGCCCTGGAAGCGGCCGTGGGCGAGAGCGGCCCGCCGGTGGACGTGGGCTCGCTGGCCGAGGAGGCCGCAGCCCGCATCGAAGCGGGGCTGGCCGAGCGGCTCGAACTTATGGAGCACAAACTGGGCGAACTGGACTCGAATCTGAGCACCGAAATCGAGGCCCTGGTCCAGCGTGCGGTCTCGCAGGTGCCCGCGCCCCCCGTCGTGCTCAGCGATTCCGAGCTGGAGCGGGTGCGGGCCGTGGCCGAGGCCGCCGCCCTGGATGCCGCCCGGCAGGCCATCCGCGAGCACGAACCCGGGCCGGCATCGACCATCAGTGAGGAGCTGGAGGCCGACCTGCGCGCCCTGAGTGAGGAGATCGCCCGCGAGACGGCCCGCTCCACCAGTCAGAGCGAAGCCCAGCGGGTGGTCGAGGCGCATCTGGAGGACCAGCGGCAGACCCACGGGGACAGTCAGGCGGACGACCGGCTCAAAACCCTGGAGCGGGAACTCGGGGCGGTTCGCGCGCGGGCCGAAGGGCTGCAGAAACGGGTCTATCTGGCGCTGGCGGTGGCCGGCTTGGCGATCGCCGCCGCCCTGGTCATGCCCTTCGTGTCGTGAGAAGGCCGCATGCCCGCCTCCGCGGGCATGCGGCCCTCCGCTGGGTTCAATATCCCACCTCGTCCATGTACTCCTGCAGCCGCCGCTGCCCTTTGGCGCACTCGTCCGCGCCCCGGTCCCATCCCTGCCGGTAGGGAATTTCCACGCGATAACGCGCCGCGTCTCTGATGTAGCCGTAGCGCGCATCGCCGGTGCGGAACAGGCCCGTCCGACACCCGTCGATGTAACCGTCGATGTAGGCCGGCGGGCGTCCCTCCTCCCGGAGATCCTCCCGGATCCCTCTCTCCGAGCAGCCGTAGAGGCCGAGCACCAGCACGGCCGCGACCGCCACCCACGGCCGTCCGCCGGATGCCCGAAGCGTCCGCATCATCCCTTCCTCCACAGACCTGCCGTAACTCATGTAAGCCATAGAGTACACCCTCAATATCCCGACGCCAGAGGAAAGTCCCGGCGCGGCCGGTATACTGGGCACCTCGGACCCCGCGCAGGAAAGACGAGCCCATGAGCATCGCGTGGGTGCGCTGGCATGTACTCGAAGACGCCGCATCGGTGGCCCGAACAGTGGCCGAGAAAATCCTCGCCGCCGCGCACCGGGCCCAGACCGAGCGCGGCCTGTTTCGGCTGGTGCTGGCCGGGGGGAGCACGCCGCGCCGCACCTACGAGGTGCTGGCGCGGGCCGACGCCGACTGGTCGCGCTGGGCGATCTACTTCGGGGACGAGCGCTGCCTGCCTCCCTCCCACCCGCAGCGCAACAGTCGCATGGCCGCCGAGGCCTGGCTCGAGCGCGTGCCGATCCCCCCTGCCCACATCCATGCCATCCCGGCCGAACTGGGCCCCGAACAGGCCGCGCGCCGTTACGCGACCGTGGTCGAGAACGCCGTGCCCTTCGACCTGGTGCTGCTCGGCATGGGGGAAGACGGCCACACGGCGAGCTTGTTCCCGGGACACGAGCACGACCCCGCCGAATGGGTGCACGCCGTGCATGGGGCGCCCAAACCACCTCCGGACCGGGTGACCCTGAGCGTGCGCGCGCTGAGCGCGGCCCACGAGGCTTACGTTCTGGTGACGGGTCGCGGCAAGTGCCCGGCGCTGAGGCGTTGGCGGGACGGTGCCGACCTGCCGGTGGCACGCATCCGCAGCCACACGGGGCTGGATGTGTGGCTGGACCGGGCCGCCGAGCGCTGCGATTGAGCAATCCCGATCGAGCCGGATCCAATGTCACGGATTGCGCACGATGGCATCACCAAGGCGCCCGCCCACAACGCCGCTTGCCGATCCCTGTCCTGAACCCGGTTTCGGTCTCCCGCGCCGGTGCCCGGGCGCAATATCCGGGTTGCCCTCGCGGCCTTTCCCGGCGCCGCGCCTGGCACGGGTATACTGATCCGGATCGTTCCAGCTTTCCGCATCGGGGAGTGCGCACCCATGACACACGTGGTCATCGTCGGCTCGGGTTTCGCAGGCTGCACGGCCATACGCAAGCTGCGCAAGGCGGGCTTCGCCGGGCAGATCACGCTGGTCTCGCCCCGGCCCGAGTTCTTCTACTTTCCCAGCCTGATCTGGGTTCCGTGCGGATGCCGTACGGAACAGGACCTGCGCATCGACCTGACGGCTTTTCTGGAACGGCAGCGGGTGGCGCACCATGCCGCCCGCGCCACCGGCCTACGGCCCGCCGACAACGTCCTCCTCACGGATCGGGGTGAGATCGTCTACGACTGGCTGCTGGTGGCCAGCGGCGGACGTTACCTCCGCAAACTGCCCGGTATCGAGCATGCCCACATCGTCTGCGAGGGCTGGGAGACCGTGAAGCGCTTCAGCGACCGGCTGCACGGACTGGAGTCCGGCCATCTCGCCTTCGGCTTCGCCAGCAACCCCAAGGAGCCGGCCGCCATGCGGGGAGGGCCGATCTTCGAGTTCCTGTTCGGCGTGGACACGCTGCTGCGCAAGCAGGGACGGCGCGACCACTTCCAAATCACCTTCTTCAGCCCGGCACCCAAACCCGGTGCGCGCCTGGGTGAGAAGGCGGTGCAACGGCTGCTGGGGCGGATGAACAAGCTCGGCATCGAGACCCACCTGGGCCATAGGCTCAAGCGCTTCGAACCGGACCGGGTGGTGACCGAGGGCGGGGAGGTACCCGCCGATCTCATCGCCTTCATTCCCGGCATGACGGGGCCGGATTTCGCCGCCGAAAGCGGCTTGCCGTTGTCGGAAGGCGGATTTTTCCAGGCCGACGAGACCTGCCGCTCCCCCGGGGCCAAAAACGTGTATATCGCCGGCGATGCGGGCAGCTTTCCGGGCCCAGAATGGAGACCCAAACAGGCCCACATGGCCGACCTGCAGGCGGAGACGGCGGTGCGGAACATGCTGGCCGCCATGCAGGGCCGGCCTGCGGAGCATCGCTTCAAGACCGAGTTGATCTGCATCATCGACTCGGTGGACAGCGGGGTGCTCGTCTACCGCGACCCCAGGCGTAATTTCCAGCTCCCGGGCAAGCCGTTCCACTGGGCCAAGGTCTTCTATGAAAAGGCGTACCTGCGCCAGTACGCCAACCCTTGAGCCCGCCGGGGCATGCTGGCGCAACCAGGCATCCCGCGACACGAGATCACCGCAGGCGTCCTGGCCGGCGGGCGCGGCCGTCGGCTGGGCGGCACCGACAAGGGCCTGATCGAACTCGCGGGACGGCCGCTGGTGGCCCATATCGTCACGCGCCTCACCCCCCAGGTGGGCCCGATCCTGGTCAATGCCAATCGCAACCTGGAGGCCTATCGCGCCCTGGGGTACCCGGTGGTGCGGGACGCGGATCCGGATTTCCAGGGACCGCTGGCGGGCATGGCCGCGCTGCTCGCGCAGGCCACCACCCCGTGGCTGGTGGTGGTGCCTTGCGACGGCCCCTTCCTGCCGCCGGATCTGGTGGAGCGCCTCTGGGCGGCCCGGTTGCGTTCCCACGCCGAGCTCGCCGTGGTCCATGACGGAATCCGGATGCAGCCGGTCCACTGCCTGCTCCCGCGCAAACTGCTCCCCGATCTGCGTGACTTCCTGCAAGCGGGCGGCCGGAAGATCGATCGCTGGTATGCGCTGCATACCGTGGCGACCGCCGACTTCAGCGACCGGGCCGGGGATTTTTTCAACATCAATACCCCCTCGGACCGAGAACGGGCCGAACGCCGCCTGGAGGATGAGCAGGCCTGCTGAGAGGGAGCTATACTGAGCCGAGCGTCCCGGTTCGCGCGACACAACTTGGTCCAACGATGCGCCCCGTCCTCCCCTGCGCCATCCGCAACACGCAGGTCCGCCGCCATCCCTTCATCGCCCATCTCCGCCACCACCGGGGCCGGGTGCGCGCACGATGGGGCCCACCTGGTGGCGCCGAACGCGCCCTGAGCGCGCCCCCAGGCGATGATAGAATGCGGCCCTGAAGCGCAGGTCCGTGGATAACAAAACCGGGTGCGGGGCGGTGCTGGCGGTCCAATCCCAACGCCCGGAACCAACGAGGGAGTACCCATGAAGGACCACACCGTCACCCTGATCGACAACCAGACCGGTCGCCGGATCGAACTTCCCGTCCTCCACGGTACAGCCGGCCCCGCCGCCATCGACATCCGCAGCCTGTACCGCGAGATGGGCTACTTCACCTTCGATCCGGGGTATCTCTCCACGGCGAGTTGCGCCAGCACCATCACCTTCATCGACGGTGAGAAGGGCGAGCTCCGTTACCGGGGCTACCCCATCGAGCAGCTGGCCGAGCAGAGCACCTATCCCGAGGTCTGTTATCTACTGCTCTACGGTGAGTTGCCCACGCGCGAGCAGTTGGAATGCTTCGAACGCAGTATCAAGAACCACACGCTGCTCGACGAGGCGATCCGCCGCTTCTACACGGGCTTCCGGCACGATGCCCACCCGATGGCGATCATGGTGGCCGTGGTGGGGGCGCTGGCGGCCTTCTACCATCAGTCCATGGATGTGCACAACCCGCTGGACCGGGAGATCGCCGCCCACCGGCTCATCGCCAAGATGCCGACCATCGCCGCCTGGAGCTACAAGTATTCGGTGGGCCAGCCCTTCATGTACCCCCGCAACGACCTGGGCTACACCGAGAACTTCCTCCACATGATGTACGCCCTGCCCACCGGCGAGTACCACCCGGACCCCACCGCCGTGCGGGCCATGGACCTCATTCTCATCCTGCACGCCGACCACGAGCAGAACGCATCGACCTCCACCGTGCGGCTCACCGGCAGCTCCGAGGCCAGTCCGTTCGCGGCCCTTTCGGCGGGCATCGGCACGCTCTGGGGCCCCGCCCACGGAGGAGCCAACGAGGCGGTCATCCGCATGCTCCAGGACATCGTCGAATCCGGCAGGCCGCTGCAATACTACATCGACCGCGCGAAGGACAAGAACGACCGATTTCGGCTCATGGGGTTTGGCCACCGGGTCTACAAGAACTACGATCCGCGGGCCGTCATCATCCGGCGCATGTGCCACGAGGTGCTCTCTGGGCTCGGCCCGGACGATCCCAACCAGGCCCTGTTCGACACGGCCATGGAGTTGGAACGGATCGCACTGGAAGACCCCTACTTCATCGAGCGCAAGCTGTACCCGAACGTGGACTTCTACTCCGGCATCATCTTCCGCGCACTGGGGATTCCGCTGAACATGTTCACCGTGCTGTTCGCGCTGGCGCGCACAGTGGGCTGGCTCGCGCACTGGATGGAGATGATGGCCGATCCCAACGCCCGCATCGGCCGCCCGCGCCAGCTGTACGTGGGTTACGACCGGCGCGACTACGTGCCCATCGACCAGCGTCGCAACGACGAGGGCGGCAGGCCCAAGGTGTGCGAGAACCACACCTGAGCCCGAGCAACGGCGTCGCCCGCCGCACGGACACTATATTTAGAGTATATTCAAATGCGTATAACGCAGATCGACGGAGGATAAAACCCATGACCATCGACCGCATCGTTCTCGCCTTCGCCGGGACGGTCGTCCTGGCCAGCGTGGCCCTGGCCTATTACGTGGATCTGCGCTGGCTGTGGCTCACCGTGTTCGTGGGCGCCAACCTGCTCCAGTCGGCGTTCACGGGCTTCTGCCCTCTGGCCATGATCCTCAAGCGTCTCGGGGTCCGCCCGGGGCAGGCCTTCACCTGAGTGGACACCGAACCGTCCGCCGCGCCCCGGGCTGGGTATGCGGCACACACCCATGGCGTGGCGGGCACCCGGACAGCATGGGTCGCGTTGGCGTCCTGGACACCGCATCCTTCCCGAGTCGGTAGGTATATAATTGCCCGCCACGCGGGCCCAAAGGGCCGAAGGCGCCTCCCGCCCGGGCGGTGCCGGCACACCCTGCGCCGCAGCCATCGGACGCCCGCCGTCCGACCACATTGACGAGGTCTACGGATGAATGCGATCCCGGAGGATGTGATCGGCACCGCCTGCCGGTTGTCCGAGACGGTCACACGCCCTTTCCCCAACTCGCGCAAGATCTATGTCCAGGGCTCGCGCGAGGACCTGCGGGTGGGTATGCGGGAGATCCTCCAGTCTCCCACCCGCACCGTGCAGGGGAGCGAACCCAACCCACCGATCCCGGTCTACGACACTTCGGGCCCGTACACCGATCCGGACTGCGAAATCGATTTGACGCGCGGACTGCCTCCCTTGCGGACGCGCTGGATCGAGGAACGCGGCGATACCGAGCGACTACCGGGACCCAGTTCCGAATTCGCCCGGGCGCGTCAGGCCGACCCCGCCCTGGCTCACCTGCGCTTCGCCCACGTGCGCGCCCCGCGTCGGGCCAAAGCGGGGGCCAATGTGACACAGATGCACTACGCCCGGCGGGGGATCGTCACCCCCGAGATGGAATACGTGGCGATCCGCGAGAACTGCCGTCTCCAGACGCTGCGCGAGGACCCACGCTATGCCGGCCTGCTGCGCCGACACGCCGGCCAGCCCTTCGGCGCCCGCCTCCCCGACGAGGTCACCCCCGAATTCGTGCGCCAGGAAGTGGCCGCCGGCCGCGCCATCATCCCGGCCAACATCAATCATCCCGAGCTCGAGCCCATGATCATCGGGCGCAACTTCCGGGTGAAGATCAACACCAACATCGGCAACTCGGCCGTCACCTCCGGTATTGCCGAAGAGGTGGAGAAGCTGGTCTGGTCCTGTCGCTGGGGTGGCGACACGTTGATGGACCTTTCCACCGGGCGCAACATCCACGAGACCCGCGAGTGGATCATCCGCAACTCGCCGGTACCCATCGGCACGGTCCCCATCTACCAGGCGCTGGAGAAGGTGGACGGCCGGCCCGAGGAGCTCACCTGGGAGCTGTTCCGCGACACGCTGATCGAGCAGGCCGAGCAGGGCGTGGACTACTTCACCATCCACGCCGGGGTACGCCTGGCCTATGTGCCGCTGACGGCCGAACGGGTCACGGGCATCGTATCGCGCGGCGGCTCGATCATGGCCAAGTGGTGCCTGGCCCACCACAAGGAGAGTTTCCTCTACACGCACTTCGAGGAGATCTGCGAGATCATGAAGGCCTATGACGTGGCCTTCTCCCTGGGCGACGGGCTGCGGCCCGGTTCCATCGCCGATGCCAACGACGCGGCCCAGTTCGCCGAGCTGCGCACGCTGGGCGAGCTGACCCGCATCGCCTGGCAGCACGACGTGCAGGTGATGATCGAGGGTCCCGGACACGTGCCCATGCAGCGCATCGCCGAGAACATGGAGCGCGAGCTGGACGATTGCCTGGAGGCCCCGTTCTACACCCTGGGGCCGCTGGTGACCGACATCGCCCCGGCCTACGACCACATCACCTCGGCCATCGGAGCGGCGCAGATCGGCTGGTACGGCACGGCCATGCTGTGCTATGTCACGCCCAAGGAACATCTCGGCCTGCCCAACAAGGAGGACGTGCGCACCGGCATCGTCACCTATCGCATCGCCGCTCATGCCGCGGATCTGGCCAAGGGCCATCCAGCGGCCCAGTTGCGCGACAACGCCCTGTCCAAGGCGCGCTTCGAATTCCGCTGGGAGGACCAGTTCAACCTGAGCCTCGATCCCGAGCGGGCCCGCGCGTATCACGACGAAACCCTGCCCAAGGAGGCGCACAAGGTCGCTCACTTCTGCTCCATGTGCGGCCCCAAGTTCTGTTCCATGCAGATCACCCAGGAGGTGCGCGACTACGCGCGCAGCCGCGGTATCGAGCAGGTGGACCGGGCCGTCGAGGCCGGCATGAGCGAGAAGGCCAGGGAATTTCAGGCCGGCGGCGGCGCGCTCTATAAAAAAGCCTGAAACCGCATGGCGACACCGGCGGAACCCGCCTTCGTTCTGCCGGTCCGTGTCTATTACGAGGACACGGACGCCGGCGGCGTGGTCTATTACGCGAACTATCTGAAATTCATCGAGCGAGCGCGCACCGAGTGGCTACGGGCACTGGGCTTCGAACAGCGGCGGCTGCGTGAGGCCTTCGGCGTGGTGTTCGCCGTGCACCGGGTCGATGCATGGTTCCAGCGGCCCGCTCGGCTGGACGACGCCCTGTGCGTCGTGTTGCACGTGGCGCGTTGCACCCGCGTGCGCATGGCCTTCTTCCAGCGCGTGACCCACGCCGACGAACCACACACGTCGCTTTTCGAGGCCCGGGTGGAGGTCGCCTGCCTGGACGCCCGGCGTTTCGTCCCGCAGCGCATGCCCCCACCGATCCGGGAGGCCATCCACCAATGGACGTCGACCTGAGCCTGTTCCGGCTCGTCACTGGAGCGAGCCTGGTGGTGCAGCTCGTCATGCTGCTCCTGCTGGCCGCCAGCGTGGCCTCCTGGACGGTCATCTTCAGCAAGTGGCGGATGCTGCGCCACGCCCGTGGTCACGCAGAAGCCTTCGAGGCGCGCTTCTGGTCGGGCGGAGACCTGACCCAGCTCTTCGAACAGCTCCGGCACCGGCGCAATCTGGTCGGGCTCGAGCACATCTTCGTCACCGGGTTCAAAGAGTATGCCCGCATGAACCGGCGCGACCCCGACGCGGCCCGCACCGCCGTGGAAAATGCCCACCGCTCCATGCGCGTCGCCTTGTCCCGCGAGGTGGACGTGCTCGACGGCGCGCTCTCCTTCCTGGCCACGGTGGGCTCCACCAGCCCGTACGTGGGCCTGTTCGGCACCGTCTGGGGCATCATGAACGCATTCCAGGCCCTGGCACACGTCCAGCAGGCGACACTGTCCTCGGTGGCACCGGGCATCGCCGAGGCGCTGGTCGCCACGGCGGTCGGCCTGTTCGCCGCCATCCCCGCGGTCATCGCCTACAACCGTTTCTCGGCGGATGTGGATCGGCTGGTGAACCAGTACGACAACTTCGTCGAGGAGTTCACCGCCCTGCTTCAGCGCCGCATCCACGCCGGCTGAGTGCACCATGGCCCACCGCGCCCGTCGCCACCGCCCCATGGCCCAGATCAACGTCGTGCCCTACATCGACGTGATGCTGGTGTTGCTGGTGATCTTCATGGTCACGGCACCCATGCTGCAGCAGGGCGTGGAGATCCAACTGCCCCAGGCCCCGTCCCGTCCCCTGCAGGAGACCAAACGGGTGGAGCCCATCGTGGTACAGGTGGGCGCCGACGGGCGTTTCTATCTCAAACCCGTGCGCGTCCCGATCCCCGAGACCGCGCTCGCGGCTGCGGTGCGCCGCGAACGCGCAGCCGACCCACGGCGGCCCGTCTACGTCGAAGGCGACCGGACGGTCGCCTACGCGCGCGTGGTCCAAGCGCTGGTGCTGCTCAAGGAGGCCGGAGTCGGTGACGTGGGTCTGATCACCGAGCCGCCTTCTCCGCCAGAGGAATGAACCGGCGCAACCCTTACTTGCGTTCATCGATCGTCGCGGCGGTGCTCGTCAATGCGGTGGCGCTGATTCTGCTCTTTGTGGGGCTCGAAGTCCGCAGGAGTCACGAGCCCGCCCCCTCGAGCCCGGAGCCGGTCCATGCCACGGTGGTCGACGCCGGCGCGCTGCGCGAGGCCGAGGAACGCAAGCGCCGCGCCGCCGAGGAGGC
>Ga0256841_1003853_pt1 | contig 11062 bp, 12 predicted proteins | sample 356308metaG_FD_185971 | JGI IMG/M metagenome (GOLD analysis project Ga0256841, IMG submission 185971) | Hydrothermal vent microbial communities from Mid Atlantic Ridge, Atlantic Ocean - 356-308 | ecosystem: Environmental > Aquatic > Marine > Hydrothermal vents | place: Atlantic Ocean: Mid...
CCCGCACCAGGATCCCGGCAACCCCCATCTACCTCCGCCCTGATCGAATCGGCCGTCACCGGCAATCCTCTCCGTCTCGATCCCTCCCGCATGGCCCGCAACGCGCTCTCGGCGGGTCTGGGCGTCGCGGCGGGGCTCAAGCTCAAATCCTTCGCCTCCCTTCAGGAGAATGAACTCCTCGACATCGCACTCTTGCATGAGAACAGATGAAGGAACCGACGCCGGCGGAGACACGAGCCGGGTCGTAGGATACATGTGTGCGCTGATCCTGCCCTAAAGGGGGATTAAGCAACTTTTCTGTAGAATCGCAAAACTTTTTCTAGGGTGGGGTCAGTGCCCCGTCGTAAAACGGGTTCCGTTTTTGGCCCTGAAAACAAAAAATTCAAAAAGGCTTCACAATGGCAAGAAGATGTCAAGTCACCGGCAAAGGCCCTCTGGTCGGATACAATGTATCCCACGCCCACAACAAAACCAAGAAGCGCCAGCTTCCCAACCTGCGCACCGTGCGCATCACCCTCGAAGACGGCACCCGCAAGAAGATCAAAGTCGCCGCTTCCACCCTGCGCACCATGCGCAAAAAAGCCGCCGAAGCGGAAATCGCCTAAGCGCCCTCTTTCCCGAAGCTCGGGAAATCCCCTTCCTTTTAGAATCAACTCACAATCTCGAATTTCTAACTTCTAATTCCTAATTTCCAACTCCTCTTTCCTCGGCTAAAAAGTTATAATGTCCTACCAAAAAACCTCCACGGAGTCCGATATGTTCACCCTCTACTCTCTCAAAAACGGCCTGACCAACGTCCGGGGCATCTACTGCGACGGCGTCAACTGCGGCCTGCGCCCCGACCCCGAGCAGGGCGATCTGGCCTTCATCCGCAGCGAGTTCCCCGCCCGCATCGCCGCGCGCTACACCAGCAACCGCTTCCAAGCCGCCCCCCTGCGCCACGCCCTGCGCTACGGCAAAAGCTTCGAGGGCAACTTCATCCTCGCCAACGCCAAAAACGCCAACGCCATGACCGGCGAAGCGGGGATCCGCGATATTGAGACGATCCTCTCCCATCTGCCCGCCAACCTGGAGATCCGCAACCCCGTCATGAGCTCCACCGGCGTCATAGGCTACCGCCTGCCGGTGGAGAAGATCCTTCGGGGACTCAATAAGCTCGACTGGCACGCCCGCGACTCCGACGCCGCCGCACGGGCCATCATGACCACCGATAGCTTCAAAAAGGAGCTCTGCTTCGAGGTCGAGCTGGCTGACGGCTCCACCTTCCGCATCGCCGCCGTCGCCAAGGGCGCGGGGATGATCAACCCCGCCATGGCCACGATGCTCTGCTTCATCGTCACCGATGCCGCCGTGCCCGCCGAAGAGATGGAGGGCCTGCTTGAGGAGGCTGTCAACGGCTCTTTCAACCGCATCAGCGTCGACGGCGACACCTCCACCAACGACACCGTCTATCTCATGGCCAACGGAGCCAGCGGCGCCTACGACGCCGCCGCCTTCGCCGAAGCGCTCAACAAGATCACCTTCGAGCTGGCGATGATGATCCTCAAAGACGGCGAAGGGGCCAACAAAGTCGTCGCCTTCGAAGTCACCGGCGCCGCCAGCGACAAAGAGGCGCAGATCGCCGCCACGGCGCTAAGCAACTCCCTGCTGGTCAAGACCGCACTCTTCGGCGAAGATCCCAACTGGGGCCGCATCGCCTCCACCATCGGCGCCAGCGGCGTGGAGTGCGACGAAGAGCGCCTCGTCATCCACTACGACGACCTCCTCATCTACGACGCCCAGCACCGGGAGCTCGATCCTGAGCGCGAAGAGCAGGCCTACCGCATCATGAAGCAAGACTCCTTCCGCATCCGCTGCGACCTGGGCATAGCAGAGGGCTCCTTCACCGCCTACGGCTGCGACCTGAGCTACGAATATGTCAAGATCAACGCGGAGTATAGGACTTGAGTTCGTGTTATGTGCTAAGTGCTAGGTGTTAGGTGTTAAGAATTCGGGGTTTGGGCGGAAGCTGCGATTTTTGAGTTTTTTATTTGGGCTTTGGTATGATATTGGAAGATACGGATGATCGGCAGAAAGGGTTGTAAAGTGGCTGAAACTGGATGCTCATCACAAAAAGCGGGTGAAATCGGTAGCTTTTCTATCCTTTTGCTAGGATGCTGTAATAATAGTATGACTATATCAAGTCAATAAGTTGTTATGCATCAAAATTATTATCGTAGGGAAGTGTCGAATTGGAATTTGTATTAGAAGTCGCTAAAGCAGAACAAATAGACAATATATGTGATCTGGTTAATCTGGCCTATCGCGGGGAGAACGGATGGACTAAAGAAACTAGTCTTGTTGGCGGAGATCGCACAAATGCCAATGAACTACAAGGCTACCTCTCAAATCCAAATGCACATTTATTAGTGGCAGTTCTTGATGCTGAGATTGTATCTTGTGTTTGTATAGAGAAAGATGGTGAAAAAGCTTACATCGGTTTGTTCGCAGTACATCCGAAGCTACAAGGGGATGGAGTAGGAAAAGAAATATTGCATCAAGCTGAAAGCTACGCATCTGCGAAGCTGAATGCCAAAAAGTATATAATGGCAGTTGTATCCCAGCGCACAGAGCTTATCGCGTATTATGAAAGGAGAGGTTACATCAGAACAGGAGATATACAGGAATATCCTACTTATCTTGATGTAGGTGTTCCCTTGGAAGGCGGCTTAACAATTGAATATTTGGAGAAAAACGCATAATAAATCGCTCAACTTGACTGAAAAAAGCAGAGCGATGAAAGGAACGGCACTTCTTGCGTCAAGTTGGCTCAACCGTTATCCGCTGGTTATGCCTCCCATTACAAAAAAAATAGAGGATATTAATGAACTTTTTCACCGAAGCGCATATCAAAGCAAGAGAAACTTACAATACCATCGAACAAGCAAATCATTGGCTTGCTACAATTGATACTACTTGTTTAAACAAAGAACTGTCCTTGTATTTACAAGAAGATCCAGTCGCGTTTATTGAAAGAATGCCTTATTTCTTCTTTTCAACATCCAGTTCCAATGGAAATACAAATGTGAATTTTAAAGGTTCCGAAAGCGGTAAGTTAATTAAGGTTCTAAATAGCAAAAAGCTTATATTTCCGGACTATCGCGGCAATGGTATTTTGCATTCGGTTGGAGATATTCATTCAAATCCTAATGTCGGTATGCTTATTATTGATTTCAATAAAAATATCAGATTGAAAATAAGTGGAAAAGCCACTGTTGTAGATGAAGCAAGTCAAATAGAGAAATATCTTGATTATTTTCAAACATACGATATTGCCAGGTTGATTGAAGTAGATATTGAATATGTGATACCAAATTGTTCAAAGAATATAAATATAGTCAAAAAACATTTACTTGGATGAAAGCATAAAAAAACTTGGAAAGAAATAGTTTGCCTCATCGGGAAGATTATTTCTCAACTCAGTCGTTAAGCTTTAAGAAGGTTTTTGTTGGGGAGGGACCCCCAGCCGGTCAGTCGAGCCCCATTTTTGCAGGGTTGAGGATGTTGTTGGGGTCGAAGGCGCGTTTGATCGCTTTGAAAAGGTTCATCTCTTCGGGGGTGAAGGCCATGCCCATGTAGGGCGCTTTGGCCAGGCCGATGCCGTGTTCGCCGCTGAGCGTGCCGCCGAGTTCGATGGTGGCGGCGAACACCTCTTCGATCGCCTTGTAGCCGATTTTCACCTGCTCGGGATCGCTGCCGTCGACCATCACGTTGGTGTGCACGTTGCCGTCGCCCGTATGCCCGAAACAGGGGATATTGATGCCGTATTTGTCGGCGATGGCGTAGAACTTTTCGAGCAGTTCCGGCAGCGCCGAGCGCGGAACGGTGACGTCTTCGTTGATTTTTTTACTGCCGTAGACGGCGAGCGACTGGCTGGCGTTGCGCCGTGCGAACCAGATATCGGCGGCCTCTTTGGCGTCTTGGGCGATACGAAAAGCGTCGCAGCCGTTTTCGCGAAAGACTTTTTCGATCTGCGCAAGCTGAAAATCGAGGTCGTCTTCAAGATTGCCGTCGACGTCGGTGACGAGAATGGCCCCGGCTTCCGTCGGCAGGCCTTTGTGAAAGGTCTGCTCGACCGCACGGATCGTAAGGTTGTCGAGAAACTCCATCGCCACGGGCGTAACGCCGCTGGCCATCGTTTTGTAGACGGCTTCCATCGCCTGCGTCACCGTCGGAAAGACACCCATCGCGGTTTTGGTCATCTTGGGTTTGGCGATCAGCTTGAGCGTGATTTCGGTGATGACGGCGAGGGTACCTTCGCTGGCGATCAGAATACCGGCAATGTTGTAGCCCGCAACGTCTTTGATCGTGCGTTTGCCGGCCTTGATGACGTCGCCGTTTGGCAGCACGGCACGGATCGCCATGACGTAATCTTTGGTAATGCCGTACTTGGCCGCCCGCATTCCGCCGGCGTTTTCGCTGACGTTGCCGCCGATCGTGGAGTAGTCCTGGCTCGCGGGGTCGGGCGGGTAGAACAGCCCGACCTCTTCGACGGCGCGCTGCAAATCCATGTTGATGACGCCCGGCTGTACGACGGCGACCATGTTCTGCATGTCGATTTCGAGAATCTTGTTCATGTGTTTTTCGAACGCAAGCACGACGCCGCCGGCGCTCGGCAGTGCGCCGCCGGTAAAACCGCTGCCCGCGCCGCGCGGTACGATGACGATGCCGTGTTCGTAGCAGTAGCGCAAAATGGCGCTGACGTCGCCTTCGTGGCGGGGAAAGAGCACCGCGTCGGGCTCGAAATGCTCGCGGGTGGCATCGTAGGAATACGCCAGAAGATGCGCCTTGTCGCTGTAGATGTTCTCGTCGCCGAGTATGTTTCGAAAGTGTTCGATGTGCCTGGGGTCGATCATGGGGTCTCCTCGATATCGAAGTCTTGAAGCAAGGCTTTGCCGAAGGTCGGATGCGCCTTCAAATAATTATAGAGTGCCTGAGAGTGCGGGTTGTGCTGCGCCATCAGTTCGAAATAGTGCGGCTCGTAAGCGTCGAGCTCACTGCTGCCTTTACCGAACCAGTTGGCGTCGATCTCTTCGACGCGCGAATAAAAAGGCAGCTGTGCCCGGCTGTATTTCAGGTCGGCTCGGCTGGGGATATAGGGGTCATGGGGATATAGGGGTCAGGTGACAATGACAATTTAATTTCTTTTGCGACATACTCTGATGAAGGAGTAGAATATGTCACGCAAACCAAGAATAGAACTACCCGGCATATACCACATCATCAACAGAGGTGTTGAGCAAAGGGTTGTGTTTAAAGAGCCTGCTGATTATGAGCATTTTGAAGAACTCTTGTGTTTTTATGCCAAAAGCTACAATATCACCATACATAACTATTGCCTGATGAGCAACCATTATCATCTACTCATTGAGATAAAAGAAGAAAACCTTTCAAAGTTTATGCGACAACTCAATATGAACTATGCTATCTACTTCAATAAAAAATACAAAAGAGTAGGGCACCTATGGCAAGGACGCTTTAAATCGTGGCATGTCACGGATGAAGCTTACTTTTATACGCTTATGCGCTACATCGAACAAAACCCGCTCAAAGCCAATGTGGTAAAAAACTTAGAAGCGTACCCCTATAGCTCTTATCATTACTTCCTCAACGACAAAGAAATACCCAAGTGCCTAAAAGACTCTTGGATAGCGGCAAACTATAAAGATGACAAAGAAGCCATCGAGGCATTTATAACAACTCCTGTGGACAACACTCAACTTCAAGAACTCAAAATAGCATCATCGCTTATAGCAGCGCCCAATATAGATAAAAGACCTAAAATCGAGGATTGTCAAAAACTCTTTCAAAATATCAATGACATGAAAGAGAGAAACAAACAGATACTTAAAGCCATAGAGCAAGGGTTTTCTCAGCATATGATCGCTAAAGTGTTGGGTATATCGCAGCAAGCGGTGTATGGAGTAGTGAAGAGGAACAGGAAGTGAGTTGTCATTGTCACCTGACACCTCTATCTTTGACACCTCTATCTGACACCTCTATCCTCCTCTATCTGACACCTCTATCCTCCTCTATCCCTATCCCCTCTATCCGTGACACCTCTATCCGACCTTATCGCGCTAGGACTGCAACCGTCCCCGTGTTTTAAAGAACTGCTCGATGCGGTCTATGAAGCGCAACTTGACGGGAAGGTGGCAAGCAAAGACGACGCGTTGGCGTATGTCAAGAAGCTTATCGGGGGGGGGTAGATGTCAAGTGGATTTAGTTTTTTGGGGGTATAATATGAGAGTGAATAAATAGTTGGGTCGGTCGCTATGCAATCGACCTAACGACCTACGGGCTTAAACCTCCCGCTTGTTTGGCGCTGCTTCGCGCCACCTAACAAGCGGAAGCACCCGACATCCAACCAAAAAATAAATTTTTTCGGCAGTCGCGGGTGTCCCGAAGGCCGTTAGCGAGGAAAAGATGGAACAAATATTATTTAGGATAGAGCAACTTAATTCATTATACGAAACCTATGCTTTTTTGTGCAGGCAACAAAAAACACCAAAAGAATTTAAATCAAATGAATCGTTTCAATTTGCTAAAGAAAACTTTTTTGTTCATATCCTTTCCCAGCTTTATTCTCTTTTTGACAAAAGCGGATTGGATTTACAAAAAATAGAAACGAAAGATGAATATCTAAAAGAAATAATTAAAGATTGGGAGAAAATAAAAAAGCCAATTACGCGGATAAGACACAACCTCGGTTCTCATGGTGCTAAAAGAATTAATGGAACAAAAAATGCGACTAGTGCATTTTCGGAATTAGATGAAAACGGAATTAAAATCGCAATGGAGCTTTTTGGTAAATTAAAAAAATGGCAATTATTTCAAATCTCAAAATTAAACAAAAATCGCTAACAAATTGCTCCACCTGACCGCTATTCCGCCGGCGCTCTATAGCGGCAGGTGAGCTTAGGCGTTAAAATACAAAAGGAACATAAATGAGCAACACAAACAAATGGAATGCAGACAAATATAAAAAACATGCTGATTTTGTATCAAAATTGGCATTACCGGTTATAGAATTATTAGATCCAAAAGAAAATGAAAAAATATTAGACTTAGGATGTGGAGACGGTACATTAGCTGTAGAGATTGAAAAATGTAATGCACAAGTGGTAGCCGTAGATTTAAGTGAAAGTATGGTTGCTAAAGCTCAAGAAAAAGGAATTCAAGCTTTTGTGATGAGTGCCACTGAATTACCTTTCAAAAACGAGTTTGATGCAGTATTTTCAAATGCTGTTTTGCATTGGATTAAAGATGCCGACACAGCAATCAAAAAAATATACAGATCCTTGAAACCCAAAGGACGATTTATCGCAGAATTCGGAGGCTATGGTAATATAAAATCTCTAACTGATGCTATGCAGCAGGTATTTAACGAGCATAAAGAGTTTGGTGTATTTCATAATCCTTGGTTCTTTCCAAAAGATACCGAATATAAGCAACTTTTAGAAGATAACGGATTTAGTGTTGAATATATTGAACTCATTCCCCGACCTACAAAGATTGATGATATTTCAAACTGGTTAGATATTTTCGCAAATGGAATCATTTCTCATTTAACACAAGAACAACAAAGTCTATTTAAACAAGAAGTAAGGGAGATATTAAAACCAAAAATCTATTCTGATAAAGATGGATGGGTGGCTGATTATGTAAGATTGAGATTAAAAGCTTATAAAACAGTTTAATAAAACGTTGGAGAGAAATATTTGACTTCGCATTGTCTACTACTATTATGACGGTGGGAAGGAACTCTATCTCCTAACGATTTTTTCTAAAAGAGATATGGAGAATATCTCCGATGAAAAGATCATAGAACTTGTCGAGTGCTATGGTCTAAGCAGATAATGGATACCGAACTAAGCGTGGGAACAGAGTATAAAACTTACCACGTCTCGCTAAAGCCGTAGTACCCGTCCGTGTTAGCAATGCGCGTCGCTTCAAAAGCGCGTTTGCGTACTTTAAGGCTCGCTTTGGCTTGGATGGGAAAGTCTACAAGAGGGATAAGGCTAAAAAGTAAGGGGATAAGTGTCAGGTGATGCTAATGCTACACGACAAAGACCATGAACTCTTTTTCTAACGAAAAGTGTGCTAAATCTTTAAAAAATCACTCTATACTGGTAAAAAATTTACCTCTATAGAGTGAAAATGACAAAAAGAGGATCGGAAATGATCCCCGGACTCATTACATATAGGAGAAATGATGGCCAGCGGATTTTTCGCACTCTTTGACGACATCGCTTCGCTGATGGACGACGTGGCTACGATGGGCAAGATCGCGGGCAAACAGACCGCGGGAGTCCTGGGCGACGATCTGGCGGTCAATGCCGACAAGGCGGCGGGCTTTGCGCCCTCGAGGGAGCTGCCCGTGCTCTGGGCGATCACCAAGGGCTCGCTGCTCAATAAACTGCTCATCCTACCCGTGGCCTTCGTGCTCGGCGCCTTCGCTCCCTGGGCGATCACGCCGATCTTGATGGCGGGCGGGCTCTACCTGGCTTTCGAAGGGGCCGAGAAGGTGCTGGAGTGGATGGGATGGCACGAGGAGCACGGGGAAGCGAGCGAGCAAGAGATGGACGAATCGGCCAAGATCCGCTCGGCGATTCGCACCGATTTCATCCTCTCCATCGAGATCGTCATCATCGCCCTGGGAGCCGTCGAGGGGCAGCCTCTGGCCGTGCAGATCCCCGTGGTGACGCTGGTGGCCCTGGCGGCGACGGTGGGGGTCTACGGGATCGTAGCGCTTATCGTGCGGCTGGACGACATGGGCTACGGGCTGATCCGCCGGGATCTGCGAGACGGCCGGGAGGAGTGGCTCAGCCGCCTCGGGCGGATGATGGTCGGCGCCTTGCCCTGGATCGTGCGCTCTCTGGGCTACATCGGTACCCTGGCGATGCTGCTGGTCGCCGGGGGGATCTGGATGCACCATCTGCCCCCTCTGCACGAAATGATGCACCCTCTGCCCTCGCTGATCGCGGAGCTGCTGGTCGGCTTCACTCTGGGGGCAGGCGTGGCAGCGATCGTCACTCTCGCGGCAAAGCTGCTTCCCAAGCGGGGATAAAATCCCCCTCTAACCGCAAAAAAGTTAAAATAGACCTATCACAAGCGAAAAAAGGAGATAGAAAGATGCTCTCGGAATACCGCAAGGAAATCAGCGAACTCAAGCAGAAAAACGCCCACTTCGCCAAGGTCTTCGAACGCCACAACGAGCTGGACCAGAAAGCCAAGGATGCCGACGAAGGCCGGCTGCACCTCAGCGACACGGAGCTGGAGCAGATCAAAAAGGAAAAACTCCGCCTCAAAGACGAAGCCCTGATGATGATCCTCAAGTACAAGAAAGAGCAGGAGGCCTGATCACCCCTCCAAAGGGAGGATCTTCCATCCCTGCTCCTTCAAATAGTCGACCGCCTTGGAGCAGATCGGCGCACCCAGCAGTAGATAGCGCCGCTTGACCTTCGCTCCCATCTTCTCTTCGAGCCGTCGGTGCAACTCCATATACTCGGAAGCCTCTTTCCTCAAAATCCGACTCTTTTTTCGCACGACAATCACCATGCAGTAGTAATCATCCGTCTCCACCCCCCGATAGATCTCTACCCGTTTCCTGCTCCCCAGCTCCTTGGGAGCCAGGGGTTCCAGACGCTTACAGACGATCCCCTGTTTCGCCAAAGTCTCGACGATCGTTTTCATAGTACTCCTTTCATCGTCCCAGAGGATGGCATCGTTCTACCGTCTCGGCCAGATGGGCCTGCTCGATGTGGGTATAGATCTGAGTCGTGATCAGCGAGCTGTGGCCCAGGAGTTCCTGGACCACCCGGAGATCCGCCCCTCCCAGGATCAGGGCCGAGGCGAAGGAGTGGCGCAGGACGTGGGGGGAGACCCCCAGATACTTTTTGACGATCTTCCAGGCGCTGACCCGGCTGAGAGGTTCGCCCCGGTTGTTGAGCCAAAGCCTTGCGCTGCCCATCTCTCGCCGTGAGAGATAATCCTCCAGAGCCTCCAACGCCTCCGGTGCCAGGGGGACCATCCGCTCCTTGGCCCCCTTGGCGTAGCGGATCCTCAGCCAGCCGTCGTGCAGATCGCTGCGCTGTGCGGAGAGGGCTTCGCTGATCCGGCATCCGCTGGCGTAGAGAAAGAGGATCAACGCATAGTCTCTCAAGCCCGAGAGTTTGCTGCGGTCGATGAGAGCGAGTCCGGAGCGGATCTCTTCGTAGCTGAGATATTTGGGCAGGGATTTGGGAAGCTTGGCCATGGGGATCTTGTGGCTCTTCTCTCCAAGGTTCCGGCGATGACAAAAGTCGAAAAAGGCGTTGACGGAGGCGAGTTTGCGGTTAAGAGTGCGTTTGTTGGAAAAATTTGAGAGAAAAGCCAGAAGATCCTCCGTCTCCAGCCGGAGAGGATCGCCCGTCACGGCGATCAGCTGGCGAAGATCGGCCAGATAAGCCTCGACGCTTCTCTCGCTGAGGCCCTTGACGATACGCAGATGCTCTTCGAAGGCTTCGAGCAGCGCTTCGGTATCCACGGAGAGGGTCAGTAGCTCAGTTTGTTCAGGTCGATCACCTCGTCATCCTTGTAGAGGCGATGACCGGCGACGAAGGCATAGTCCTCTACCTCCCCCACATCGTAGATCCGGCTCTTTTTGAGGGAGCGATCCATGACGATGAGTGCCCCGCTTCGATCCAGGGCATAGACCTTGCCCCCCACGACGGCGACGGCGGTAAACTGGGCATAGGGGAACTTCTTCTGGGCCAGGACCTTGAGGGAGGGGGAGAGCTTGACCACCCGGCCGTCGCCCGTGAGGGCGTAGATGGTGCCGCCGGAGATCGTCACGTCGGCGATGGAGGCTTCAAACTTGTGCATCGCCCCGGGGGCGGCACTGACGAGTTTCTTGGGCGTGGCGGCCACGATCCGCCCGCCGAGACGACTCAGGAAGATCACGTTGTTGAGGTTGGCGGAGTCGCCGATGGCGAAGCCCCGGGCGGCACGAGGATTGGCGGGATTGATGATAAGCAGCTTG
>Ga0256841_1003854_pt1 | contig 11062 bp, 11 predicted proteins | sample 356308metaG_FD_185971 | JGI IMG/M metagenome (GOLD analysis project Ga0256841, IMG submission 185971) | Hydrothermal vent microbial communities from Mid Atlantic Ridge, Atlantic Ocean - 356-308 | ecosystem: Environmental > Aquatic > Marine > Hydrothermal vents | place: Atlantic Ocean: Mid...
TGATGAACACCACCGAAGGCGCCCAGGCAGTAGAGGACAGCCGCACCATGCGCAACGTCGCGCTGGTGGACAAGATACCCTATTTCACCACCCTCGCGGCCAGCCATGCAGCCGCCCTCGCCATGCTGGCGGCACGAGACGGCGAACTGGGCGTGCGCAGCCTGCAGGGATAGGGAATTCAGGCAGAGACGGCCCCGAGCAACCTGACCCGGGCGCGTGCCCTGACGCGCTTGTGCACGAGCTGCGGCGCACGCCATGGGCCGCTGCGCACCGGCTTTTGCGGCGCCATTTTCTGCCAGATGTCGCGTGCGTTGCGCCTGTGCAGTTCCACGGCGCTCAATGCCGCCTTGAAACGCCTTGCCCTTGGCGCTTTGCGCCGGCTCCTGAACTGCAACCATGTTTCGCCGGCCGGCGCGGCCTGCGCATACAACAAGGCATCCATTGCCTCTTCCAGCCTGCTGGCCACATCCGGCAGGCCAAGTTCAAGGCTCTTGTCTGAAAGCTCCCAGATCGCGTCGAAAATCCAGTCCTGTTCAGTTGTCACAGTCCACCCCCATAGATCTGTTTCCCGGCCCGCTGGCGTGTGGTTCCACCGGGCACGTCCGAATAGTGGAACGCCATGCGGGGGCGGTGCAATGCCGGGGCGGCCCGGTGCGCGGATGACTGCCGGAATCGGGCGGCATTGGCAGAGTCTTGCCGAAAATGGCCCGGACAGCAGGGCTCGGGCCGGTCTTGTCCACAACCTGCGCGCCCGCCGCTGTGGACAACCCGCCCCCGCCCCGGGAACCCGGATGCGGCGCCGGGTGCGTTCGGGTGCATTCGGACGGGCGACTCGCGCTGAAGGCGGCTATTGCACCTCCCGTTCGAGGTTCAGCTTCATGTTCATCAGAACCTCCTGGATGGCGAGGGTTTCGCTCAGCAGACGCTTGGACTCGTTCAGGGAAATCACCCCGTCCTCGATGGACTGGTTGTATTCGGCCATCAGCTGGGCAAAGCGCTGGCTGAGGGCAATGACATCGGAATTCACGCCGCCATTGGTGGGAGAATTCCGGCTGTTGGATTCGTATGACAGGGTAATGCCGCGCAACTCGGCCAGGGCGCCGGTGACATGCGGATAACTGGCGGCGGCTTCAAGTTCCGCCACGACGTTGATGGGCATGAACCGTTCGGCATGTTCCGGGGCATCCGAATAGTAGCGCCCCAGCGTGGCCTTCGATTTTCGGGACAGCGTGCAGGCTGCTTCCAGGCCGACATCCTTCACCAGAGCTTCGGTGTGGCGTTTCAGGTAACTCGCGCTTGCGGTCATTTCAAGCTCACTCATTCTCCGCTCCCCGGATACGGGGAATTCAAACTTCTCTTTCCCATTAATGCCCACGAGCGAAAATGTCATTGATAAAAAGCTTCCGAGTGGGAGCAGTGTGAGTGGCCGACAGCATCTGTTGTCGGATTGGTGGGGGTTGTCGGCTTGCCGGCAATCGCAATGTCGGGCAACCGATGTTGCAGGGATACCAGGTAGAGCAGCCGGAAGGTTCGCTCCATCCCCATGGGCTCAGGCCCTGAATCTCTCGGCAGGAAACCGGTATCCCTCCCCGCCTCGTAACCGCGCGATGACACCTTGAAACCGAAGCGCTTTCAGGGTTACTCCCCGGCCATGGCGAAGCTCTATTTTCACTATTCGACGATGAATGCGGGGAAATCGACACTGCTGTTGCAGGCGTCCCACAACTATCGCGAACGCGGCATGCAAACCTACCTGATCACAGCCAGTCTGGACGACCGCGCCGGGAAAGGACGCATCGCATCGCGCATCGGCATCCAGAGCGATGCCGATACCTTCGCGCCCGACGACGACCTTTTCCAGATGATCGAAAGACGCCTGAAGACAGCCGATGTGGCCTGCGTTTTCATTGACGAGGCGCAGTTTCTGAGCCGCGCGCAGGTCTGGCAGCTGGCCCGCGCGGTCGATGACCTGGGCGTGCCGGTAATGTGCTACGGGCTGAGGGTGGATTTTCGTGGAGACCTGTTTCCGGGCTCCGCGGCGCTGCTGGCGCTTGCCGACGAGATGCGCGAGGCGCGAACCATCTGTCACTGCGGCAAGAAGGCAACCATGGTGGTGCGGCTGGGCGCGGACGGCAAGGTGCTGAAGGACGGGGCCCAGGTGCAGATCGGCGGCGACAAGACCTATGTCTCGTTGTGCCGCAAGCACTGGCGCGAAGAGGTCGGAGACCGGCCGCGGTCCTGACCGGGGCACCTGTCCATCGACATGGCCAGCCGGGGCAAAGGCAAGCCGCCCGCCCGCCTGCGCCTGCCTGCGCCTCTTGCAGCTTCTGCAGATCCTGCGCCCCTATGCCGCCGGTTCCGGCACCCGGTTGGGCGGCGCCAAGCCTTGCGCCCAGGCGCGCAGGTTCTCCAGCGCCATCATCCCCATCTGCGTGCGCACCTCCAGCGCATTGGTGCCCAGATGCGGCAGAAGGGTGACGTTTTGCAGCGCGCGCAGGGCCGCGGGCACGCGTGGCTCTTGCGCGTAGACATCCAGCCCGGCCCCGGCAATGGCCCCGCTTTCAAGCGCGCCGATCAGCGCCGCCTCATCGATGATGTCGCCGCGCGCGATATTGACGAAGACCGCATGCGATTGCATGGCGGCAAAGAAATCCGCACCGATCATGTGACGGGTCGCAGCGCCGCCGGGAAGGGCGACCACCACCGCGTCGGCGCACCGCGCCAGCGCTTGCAGGCTGTCCAGCTGTCGCGCCGCAACACCGGCATCGCCAACCTTCGAGCGGTTGAAGAACACCACCTCCATGCCCAGGGCCAGGTGACAGCGCCGGGCAATGGCGCGCCCGATCCGCCCCATGCCGACCACCCCCAGCGTCCGACCGCCCAGATGCAGCCCGAGAAGCTGCGTCGGCGCCCAGCCTTTCCAGTTGCCGCCGCGCACCATGGCCTCGCCCGCGCTTGCCCGGCGCGCCGCCATCAGCAGCAGCATCAGCCCGATGTCGGCGGTTGCATCTGTCACCGCGCCGGGCGTGTTCGAGACCTCGACCCCCGCCGCGCGGGCCGCCGCCACGTCGATATGGTTGTAGCCGACGCCGAAATTGGCCAGCATCGTGCAGCGCAGCGGATCGGCCCGCGAAAAGGCCTCGGCATCCAGCGCATCGCCCAGCGTCGGCACGATGGCGTCGAATTCCCCCAGCGCGGCGGCGGCCTCCGCGCCGTTCAGGGGCCTTTCGACATCTCGCACCACCACGTCGAACGCCGCGCGCGCCGCTTCGAGCACCGCGTCGGGCAGTCTCCGGGTGATCAGCAGCCTTGGCGCCATCAGTGCATCCGCGCGCCGTTTGCAACCGGCCGCTCCGGGCCCAGCAGAACGACATCGCCATTTTCGTCACTGACCCCAAGCACCAGCACCTCGGACATGAACTTGCCGATCTGGCGCGCCGGAAAGTTCACCACCGCCAGAACCTGTCGCCCGACCAGGGCTTCGGGCGTGTAATGCGCGGTGATCTGGGCTGACGATTTTCGTTCGCCGAGCGCGTCGCCGAAATCGATCCACAGCTTGATCGCCGGCTTGCGCGCCTCGGGATAGGGCGCGGCACGCCGCACGGTGCCGATGCGAATATCCACTTTCAGAAAGTCGTCGAAGCCGATTTCGCTCATGCGCCCAACTCCCGGGAGCGCCGCGCCGCCGCGGCCACGGCCCGGCGCACAAGGGCCGGAAAGCCGCATTCCTCGTCCATCAGAACCTCAAGCGCCGCCGCAGTGGTCCCGCCGGGGCTGGTGACGTTGACGCGCAGTTGCGCCGGGTCTTCGTGCGATGCCTCGGCCAGCGCCCCTGCCCCGGCAACGGTGGCGCGCGCCAGTCGCAGTGCAAGCGCGTGCGGCAGGCCCTCGGCCTGGCCGGCGGCGGCAAGGGTTTCGATCAGGTGGAACGCATAGGCCGGCCCCGAGCCCGAAACCGCCGTCACCGCATCCATCTGCTCTTCGTTTTCCAGGCGCACGGTCTGCCCGACCGCCGACATCAGGGTTTCGGCCAGCCGCATCTGCGGTTCCCCTGCCCGGGCGTTGCCGATCAGCGCGGTGATGCCCCGGCCCACCGCCGCGGGCGTGTTGGGCATCGCCCGCACCAGGGCGATCTGCTCACCCAGGCGTTCTTCATACAGCGCAATCCGGGTGCCCGCCACCACTGACAGGAAAAGCGTGTCCCCGCCTGCCAGCGGCAACAGCGACGGCAAGGCCGTCTCTATCGCCTGCGGTTTGACGGCGATGACCACCACCGCCGGCGCGCGCGGCAGATCGGCGTTCAGCTTCACCCCGTCCAGGCCGCGCAGCCAGTCCGAGGGATGCGGGTCCATCACCCGGACCGCGCCCGGCGCCAGCCCGCTGCGCAGCCAGCCGGCAAGCATCGCCCCCCCCATCTTGCCGCACCCCAGAAGCACCAGCCCGCGACGCGAGACCTCGGACATATCCATTACAACCCCCTCCATTGCGACCCTCCAGGCAAGCCGCAGCCGACACGCTGCATTTCATATCACCACGGCCGGTGCTTCGCCACTGCTGGCCGGCAGTTTCGGCCCGCGCGCCTTCAGGCGTGGCCGTAGGTTTCACCGATGGCAACCTGCATGGCCTCCTGCGGGGTCTGCTGGCCCCAGACGGCCAACTGGAAGGCCGGATAGAACCGCTCGGACGCGCCGACCGCGGCCCCGATCATGGTGCCGATCTGCTCGGTCCCGGCCATCTGCCCGCCCGCCAGCACAAGGCCATAACGGAAAACCATCAGCCGCTGTGCCTCCCAGAAGGAGAACGCGCCGGTCCAGACCTGATCGTTGACCCGGTTCAACAGGTCATGGAGTATCGGCAGCCTGTCGCTGCGAGGCTCCATCTCGAAGGTGCAGATCAGGCGCAGGGTTTCGTCGCGATCCGACCAGGTGAGCGTGATGGAATAGTTACGCCATTGCCCCTCTACCGCCATTGCGATCTGGTCGTCGGCAACCCTGTCGAAGGCCCAGTCCTGATGCTGGGCGATATGTTCGACAATGTCTATGGGATGCACGTCGTCGCTGTAAATGTCCTGTTCGATATGGGTCATGCCCGCCTTTTCCCTCAATGATAGCCTTGCAGGAGCTCTGGCCTACCAAGGCTAGACGCACACGCAAATACCAGCGCACGCGCCCGATCCGCTCACCAGATATGGTGTGTTCAAAGCGACGGGCTGTAAAGCGATATTTTTACGCTGGCCAGGGAAACTTCGGTTGACGCGGCGCCACCGGCACGCCGGCCGCCGAGTCTTCCACAGGCGGCGGCCCCGCGTGGGCGAGTTATCAACAGCCGTCGTGCCGGCGGCGCCGCCTGCCGGGACAGGCACGAGGCCGACACAAGACCCGCACGGGCCGCCATCGGCCGCGAGCCGGCCCTGCGCGGCATTCGCATGGCGCGCGCCCAGCGCCGCCGCTGCGGGGGCGGCGGCCGCAGGCACGAACGCGGCTCAACTCCTTTTTGCGGTCGTCCTTTTTGCCGGGCGCTCCTGGGCGGGCTTTCGGGCGGCACGCTTGCGCCCCGAGCCGGCCGCCGCTTCCAGCGCCTCGATCCTGCGGGCAAGGGCGGCGTTTTCCTCGCGCGCCTTCTGCGCCATGAGTTGCACCGCTTCGAACTCCTCGCGAGTGACGAAATTGCGATCCGCCAGCCAGCGGTCCATCCAGCTTTTCATCGCTGTTTCGGCTTCGCTTTTCGCCCCCTGCGCAACGCCCATGGCATTTGTCATCAACTGGGAAATGTCGTCGAGAATCTTGTTGCGCGACTGCATGGTTCGCTCCTTTTCGCCGGACCGTTCCACTATGGGGCGTTGCATGAGAAAGCTCAAGGCCGATCGCCGGCCCGCCCGGGTGGCCCGGGCGGTTGACTTCGCCACGCGCCACCCCCATCAATGGCCCATGTTTCCCGCAGCCATACCGTTTCCCGACATCAGCCCGGAGATCTTTTCGATCCCCGTCGGCGGTTTCACCATCGCCCTGCGCTGGTATGCGCTGGCCTATATCGTCGGCATCCTGATCGGCTGGCGCCTGGTCGCGCGCGCGCTGTCGCGTCCCGCTCTCTGGCCCGGCGACAGCCCGCCGATGACGCGCGCGCAACTGGACGATCTGCTGACCTGGATCATCGTCGGCGTCATCGTCGGCGGGCGGCTGGGGTTCGTCGTGTTTTACCAGCCGGCGCACTATCTGGCCAACCCGGTGGAAATCCTCAAGGTCTGGAAGGGCGGAATGTCGTTTCACGGCGGCTTTCTGGGGGTCGTGGGCGCGGTCTGGCTGTTTTCGCGGCGCCATGGCCTACGGCTGGGCTCGATCGCCGATTCCATGGCCTTTGCCGCCCCGGCGGGGCTGTTCCTGGGGCGGATCGCCAATTTCATCAAGCCCGAGCTCTGGGGGCGACCGACCACCGTGCCCTGGGGGGTGATCTTCCCCGGAGCGGCGGCGCAGAACTGCCCCGGCGTGCTGACCCTGTGCGCGCGCCATCCCTCGCAGCTGTACGAGGCCGCGCTTGAGGGGCTGCTGCTGGGCAGCGTGCTGCTGTTCGTGGTCTGGAAACGCGGCTGGCTCAGGGTGCCCTGGCAGACGGCCGGGCTGTTTTTTGCCGGCTACGGCCTGGCCCGGTTCGTGGTCGAACGGTTCCGCGAAGCGGATGCGCAGTTCATCACCCCGGACAACCCGATGGGTTTTGTGGTGGGATCGGGGCAGATCGGCCTGTCCATGGGCCAGCTTCTTTCGCTTCCCATGATCGTGGTCGGCCTTGGCGTGATCCTCTTCGCCCGCCGCCGCGCGGCTGGCCGCGCGTGACGCCGCTGGCCCGGCAACTGTCGCGGCGTATCGCAACGTCCGGCCCGATCAGCATCGCCGAATACATGGCCGAATGCCTGCTGCATCCCGAACATGGCTACTACGCGACCCGCGATCCGCTGGGGGCGCAGGGCGATTTCACCACCGCGCCCGAAATCAGCCAGATGTTCGGAGAGCTTCTGGGGCTGGCGCTGGCACAGGCCTGGATCGAGCGCTCCCGGCCAAGCCCCTTCGTGCTTGCCGAACTGGGTCCCGGTCGCGGGACGCTGATGGCCGATCTGCTCAGGGCCACGCGCATCGTGCCCGGCTTCCATGCCGCCGCGCGCATCGAACTGGTCGAAGCCTCGCCAGCCCTGCGGGCCTGCCAGAAAAAGGCGCTTGGCGGCCATCCGGCGCAATGGCGCAACAGCATGAGCGAGCTTGGCGAAGGGCCGCTGTTCCTGGTCGCGAACGAGTTTTTCGACGCGCTTCCCATCCGCCAGTTTACCCGCGCGAAAGACGGCTGGTGCGAACATCGGGTTGCGCTGCAGGAGGGTCGGCTGAGTCTGGCCCTGGGCGCGCCGGCACCGGTTGCGCGGCTGGATCACAGGCTGCAGGACGTGGCCCCGGGCGAGGTGGTGGAAACGCGCGCGCCGGGCGAATCGGTGGCGGCCGAGATCGGCGCGCGGATCGCGCGCTCGGGCGGCGTTGCGATCGTGGTTGACTACGGGAACTGGCGGTCGCGCGGGGATACGTTGCAGGCGCTGCGCGGGCATCGCAGCGAAGGCATCCTGGACAACCCGGGCGAAGCCGACCTGAGCGCCCATGTGGATTTCGAGGCCCTCGCCCTTGCCGCCGCCCCCGCCCGGGCAACGCGGATGATCGCGCAGGGCACCCTGCTTGGCCGGCTGGGGATTGGCGAACGGGCGCGCGCGCTGGCCGCGACCCTGCAGGGCGCGGCGCTGGAAAACCACACGGCGGCATTTCATCGCTTGACCGGGCCCGACCAAATGGGGAACCTGTTCAAGGCCATCGCCTTCTACCAGGCGGGCGGTGCGCCGCCGCCGGGGTTCGATCCATGACACTAGAGGCCATCACCGCGAATGCGCTTTCCCCCTTGCGCCACGGGTTCTTTACCCGGCGCGGCGGCGCATCGTCGGGGATTTTCAGCGGGTTGAATTGCGGCGCCGGTTCCAGCGACCAGGCCGAGGCGGTGGCGATCAACCGCGCCCGCGTGGCCAGGTTCCTGGGCGCAGATGCGGGCGATCTGGTGACACTGCACCAGGTCCACTCTGCCGACGTGGTGACGCTGGATGCCCCGATCCCGCCGGGCCGGCGCGCCGATGCGATGGTCACGCGAACGCCGGGCGTCCTGCTGGGAACGCTCAGCGCCGATTGCCAGCCGGTGCTGTTCGCCGACCGCGCCGCCGGGGTCATCGGCGCCGCCCATGCCGGCTGGCGCGGGGCCCTTGGCGGGGTGCTCGAAGCCACGCTCGCGGCCATGGAATCGCTGGGCGCCACGCGCCAGAGCACTGCCGCCGTCATCGGCCCCTGCATCAGCCAGCGCGCCTACGAAGTCGGCCAGGAATTCCTGGAAACCTTCGTGGATGCCGACCCGGAACACGCGCGCTTCTTCATCAACGGCACCGGCGGGCGTTACCTGTTCGACCTGCCGGGGTTCGGGCTGTTCCGGCTGCGGCGCGCGGGCGTCGGCCATGCCGAATGGACCGGCCATTGCACCTATCACGACCCCGACCGCTTCTATTCCTACAGACGCAGCCAGCACCGCGGCGAAGCCGACTACGGGCGGCTCGTTTCGGCCATCCGGCTTTAGGAGGACTCATGTTCACGCTTGCAGAACTGCAGGCGGCGCGCGATCTCGTGCATGCGCAGATGCCGCCGACACCGCAACACGAATGGCCGCTGCTGGCCGAGGCGCTGGGCACGCGCGCGGTGGTCAAGCACGAAAACCACACGCCGACGGGCGCCTTCAAGCTGCGCGGGGCGATCACCTTCATCGACTGGCTGCGGCGCACGCAGCCCGACCTGACCGGCATCGTCACCGCCACCCGCGGCAACCACGGCCAGGGCCAGGCCCGCCAGGCGCGCGCCGCCGGCCTGACGGCCCGGGTCTATGTGCCCTGCGGCAACGCGCAGGAAAAGAACGCGGCGATGCGCGCCTTCGGGGCCGAACTGATCGAACATGGCAAGGATTTCGACGAAGCCCGCGAAGAGGCGATGCGCGTGGCGCGGGCGGAAAACCTGTTCCCGGTGCCGCCGTTTCATCGCGAGATGGTGCGTGGCGTGGCAACCTGCGGTTTCGAGCTGTTCTCGGCCCGGCCCGATCTTGACCGCGTCTATGTGCCGGTGGGCTGCGGCTCGGGGCTGTGCGGCTTGCTGGCGGCGCGCGATGCGCTGGGGCTCAGATGCGAGATCGTCGGCGTTGTCGCCACCGGGGCCGATGCGGTGAAACGCTCGGTGGAAAGCGGCCGCCTGGTCGAAGGTGCGCAGGCCCGCACAATCGCCGATGGCATGGCGGTTCGCGTTCCGGTGGCCGAAGCCTTTGCAATCTACGGCAACGGCGCGGCACGGATCGTCAGCGTGAGCGATGACGAGATCGCACAGGCCATGCGCCTTTACTACAGCGCCACGCACAACCTCGCCGAAGGTGCCGGCGCCGCGCCGCTGGCTGCCGCGCTACAGGAACGCGCGCAACTGGCGGGAAGCAACGTGGGACTGATTCTGAGCGGGGGCAACGTGGACATGGGGCTGTTTGCCCGGGTCCTGGCCGGACAGACGCCGCAGCCCGCGCCCTGAAGGCGCCCCCGAACGCGCCCCCCTGAACGCGCCCCCCGAACGCGCTGCCGAACGCTCACCACATGGCGCGTGCCGATGCGCCGCGCGTCAGACGGGCGCCATGCGCCATGCGCCATGCCCGAGGCCGCACCGGGGCCGAGGCCGCGCCGGGGCCGCGCCGCCAGAACGTGTCGCGCCCCATCCTGTCTGCAACGGTATTTGCGCGGAACGTCCCGCCCCCCCGCTTTCGCATGGCCGAAACCCCCGGGACCGGTTCCCACCCTCGGGCGGCAGGCTTCAGACCTTGATCAGCCCCATGCTTTCAAGCTTGAGCACCACCTGGTGCGCACAATGATCGACCTCGACGTTTTCCGTATCAAGCCGCAGTTCGGGGGTTTGTGGTGCCTCGTAAGGGTCCGAAATTCCCGTGAATTCCTTGATCTTGCCTTCACGCGCCAGCTTGTAGAGCCCCTTGCGGTCGCGCCGTTCGCACTCTTCCAGCGACGTTGCCACATGCACCTCGACAAAGGCACCGAACTGTTCGATCTCCTCGCGCACCGCACGCCGCGTCGCCGCATAAGGCGCGATCGGCGCACAGATGGCGATGCCGCCGTTCTTGGTGATCTCGCTGGCAACATAGCCGATGCGACGGATGTTGAGGTCGCGATGTTCCTTGGAAAAGCCAAGTTCGCTGGACAGGTTCTTGCGCACGACATCGCCATCCAGAAGCGTCACCGGGCGTCCGCCCATTTCCATCAGCTTCACCATCAATGCATTGGCGATCGTGGATTTCCCCGACCCCGACAGCCCGGTGAAAAACACCGTGAACCCCTGTTTGTGGCGCGCCGGGAAACGGCGTCGCAGTTCGGTCACCACCTCGGGGAAGGAGAACCATTCCGGGATTTCCAGCCCCTCGCGCAGGCGCCGGCGCAATTCCGTCCCGGAGATGTTGAGCACGGTCGCGCCGCTTTTTTCGACCGCGTCGGCGGGTTCGTATTGGGCGCGCTCCTGCACATAGACCATGTGCTTGAACGGCACCATTTCGATGCCGATTTCGTCCTGATGTTCGCGAAACAGATCCTGTGCGTCATAGGGGCCGTAGAAATCCTCCCCGGACGAGGTCTTGCCGGGGCCCGCGTGATCGCGTCCGACAATGAAATGGGTGCAGCCGTGGTTGGCCCGGATCAGCCCGTGCCAGACCGCTTCGCGCGGGCCGGCCATGCGCATGGCCAGGTTCAGCAGACTCATCGCGGTGGTCGAGCCCGGGTATTTGTCCAGCACCGCCTCGTAGCAGCGCACCCGCGTGAAATGATCCACGTCGCCCGGCTTGGTCATCCCGACAACCGGGTGAATCAGCAGGTTCGCCTGCGCCTCGCGGGCGGCGCGGAAGGTCAGTTCCTGGTGCGCGCGGTGCAGCGGGTTGCGGGTCTGAAACGCCACCACCCGGCGCCAGCCGAGCT
>Ga0256841_1003855_pt1 | contig 11062 bp, 11 predicted proteins | sample 356308metaG_FD_185971 | JGI IMG/M metagenome (GOLD analysis project Ga0256841, IMG submission 185971) | Hydrothermal vent microbial communities from Mid Atlantic Ridge, Atlantic Ocean - 356-308 | ecosystem: Environmental > Aquatic > Marine > Hydrothermal vents | place: Atlantic Ocean: Mid...
GCGGCCTATGCGCAGGCGCGGTTGATCGCCGGGGCGCAGGAGTTGGGCATGGACACGGATGCCTTTTCCGCCTGCCTGAATTCGGAAGAGACACGGCAGAAGATGGATGCGGCGGATACGGCGTTCCGCGATCTCATCCAGCAGTACGAACAGGTCACCGGCACGCCCACGCTGACCTTCAACGGCGAGCCGCCGGAGTTCGGGTCTGGCGGGCCGTCCATTGATTACATCCGTCAGCGCATTGCGGAACTGAGCGGGCAGGCCGGGTCGTGATCGTCCTGGATGCCCATCAGGACATCGCCTATAACTTCATCCAGCACGGGCGCGATTATACGCGCAGTGCCTGGGCACAGCGGCGGCGTGAGGTCGGGACGGCTGTGGCGGAGGCGGGATTGGTCGCCAACGGCTTACCGGAGGCGCTGCTGGGGCGGGTCGGCGTGATCTTTGCCACGCTGTTTGTGGAGCCGAACTGGGCACCTTTTAACAAAATCAAGCGCTGCGGCTATGACACGCCGCAGGAGGCTTACCGCCAGGCGCTGCGTCAGTGGGATTACTACCAGTGGCTGGCTGACGAGTACGAACGCATCGATCTGATCCGCACGCAGGCGGAGCTGGACGCCGTGCTGGCGACATGGGAGGAGGGCCTGCCCCTGCAGGCCCACCACGTCGGCCTGGTGCTGCTGATGGAAGGCGCGGACCCGATCCTGGAGCCGCCCCAGCTTGAGGAGTGGTACGAACGCGGACTGCGCATCGTCGGCCCCGCCTGGTCGGAGACGCGCTATGCCGGCGGCACATGGCGGCCCGGCCCGCTGACCGACCTGGGCCGTGAACTGCTGGACGTCATGGCCGACTTGCAGATGGTGCTGGACGTCAGCCATATGACCGAATACGGCTGTCTGGAGGCACTGGATCGCTATGAAGGGCCGATCATCGCCAGTCACAGCAACCCCACCGCCTTCTGGGATCATCATCGCAACATGAACGACCTGCAGATCACCCGCCTGGCGGAGCGCGACGGCGTGATCGGCGTGGTGCTGTACGATCAATTCATGAGCAGCACGTGGCACAAAGGCGCGCCGAAAAGCGCCGTGCCCTTTGACACCATCATTGCCATCATTGATTACATCTGCCAGCTAACGGGCAGCGCAGCGCATGTCGGCATCGGTACGGACGTGGACGGGGGCTTTGGCGCGGAGGCCATGCCAGATGGCATTGACACGGTGGCCGATCTCTGGCAGATCGGGGAGGCGCTGCGTGCGCGGGGCTATGCGCCGCAGGACGTCGAAGCCATCATGAGCGGTAATTTTCTGCGTGTCCTGCGCCGTGCCCTGCCCTGAGGCAGACGATCCGCCGGGGGAGGCTGCGGGCGAGCGGTGACCGATAACGTGGAATTTGAGGCGGTGTTGTGGCAGAAGTAGGTATTGCGGTTGCCACGCTGGGCGCGGTCCTGGCATTCATGGGTATGTTCCCCGGCGTGACCGGGCTGGATGCCACTGCCGGGATCGGCGTGCTGCAGATCATCACGATTCTGGCCGGTTTCACGCTGCTCATCGGCGGCGCGCTGCTGTATGTGCAGGGCGCATTTTATCCCGGTGTGCCCCACAATCTGGCCCAGCAGATCGCGATCCGGCTCAGCGCGACGGGGCTGCTTTTCGCGGCCATCGCCGGGCTGGGCGACCTGCTCGGCTTCGGCTCTCACCCCCCCGGCCTGACCGATGGCCCATTTCTGGGATACTGGCAGGCCACCGGCCTGATCGGTGGCTTTCTGATCGCCTCGCTGGGCGTCATGCTGTTCGCCTTCCTGGGGCCGCCGCCACCGGGAGAGGATGACAACGATGGCTGATGAACGAACCCCTTTCGATCTCGATGCTTATACCCGCGAAGTGCAGACGGGAGAATGCTGGCTGTGCCGTGTGGCCGCCCATGATCCCGACTATCCCCGCCATTACCTCATTCACGAATCGGATGACGCCATCGCCTTCCTGAACCGCTATCCGACCGTGCGCGGGGCCGTCATTGTCGCCCCTAAGACACACCGCGAGGCTGTTATTCAGGACTTCCCGCTGCAGGAATATCTGACGCTGCAGCGGCTGGTCTGGCGGGTAGGGCGTGCCCTGCAGGCAGTGCTCAAGCCGGAGCGCGTTTACGTTGCCAGCCTGGGCAGCCCGCAGTTGACCGCGCACGTGCACTGGCACGTCGTCCCCGTGCCGCCCGGCATCCCGCCGGGGGAGCAGCAGGCCGCCCTGCTCGACCTGCGCAGCGGCTACCTGCCGCTGGACGAAGCGGAAGCGCGGGTGCTGGCGACCGACCTCAGCATGATGCTGCTGGCGATGTGAGGCGCAGGTCGCGGATGGCCCTTCTTCAACGTCCTGCACGCCGCTGGCTGCTGCTGATCCTGCTGGGGGCGCTGATCGCACGGCTGGCGTTCCTGCTGCTGCTCGGCGGGACGCTTTCCCTGCAGGCCAGCGGCTATGATACGTATGCCGTCAATGTGATGAGCGGGCACGGCTACACGCGCTTTGACGATCGCAGCGCTGACTCTGACCTGCCGCCGCTCTACATCTTCACCCTGATCGGCATTTACAGCCTGTTGGGCCGCAGCGCGATCGCGGTGGCACTGGTGCAGACCGGATTCGATCTGCTGACCATCGCCCTGATTTATGCCATCGGGCGGCGGGCCTTCCCGGATCGGGGGGCGCTGCCCGCCCTGTTGGGCGCGGCCTTCACGGGCTTCTACCCCTATATGCTCTTTCAGGATTTGAGCACCAACGATACGGCCCTTTTCGTGCTGCTGCTGGCGGCGGGCGTGTGGGGGGCGTACCGGGCGCAGGCGGTTTTTGAGGCTGCCCCGGCGGGACGGCTGACATCATGGGATGCCGTCCGCTGGCCGGTTTTCATCGGGCTGTGCTACGGCCTTGCCGCGCTGACCAAGACGCTCATTGTGCTGATGATCCCGCTGCTGGGGCTGTGGTGGTGGCGGCGGGCCGGATGGCGGCGGGCGCTGCTGGCGGCGGCAGTGGTCACGGCCACGCTGGGGATGGCGATCCTGCCCTGGGTGGCACGCAATACGGCCGTGCAGGGTGAATTCGTCCTGATCAGCACCAATGATGGCAGCAATCTACACCAGGGCAACAACCCCTGCGCGGCGGAGTACCTGGCCAGCGGGTGGGATGTGCAGTGGGTCGGCGGTGACTGCTATCCGCCGATGCCGGAAGGGCTGAGCGAGACGGAGCAGTCCCGCTGGCACCGTGAGCAGGCGCTGGCCTGGCTGCTGGCGAATCCCGGCCAGTGGCCGCGCCACTTCGCGATCAAGTTCCTGACGCTGTGGAATCCGCAGATCACGCCCTCCCGTGTGCCGCCGCCGGAGCGGCTGGGCGAGGACTCGCTGGTGGACGATTCGGTTTTCCTTTATGAGACGCCTGCTTTTCAGGCGGCGCGTGTGGTGCATGTGCTCACCTTCACGCCGCTGCTCCTGCTGGGCGTGATCGGCTGGGTGCTGGCGGCGCGGGACGGCCAGCGCATCGGGCCGCTGCTGGCGGTGCTGGCCGCGATCACGCTGGCTTACCTCATTTTTCACCCCTCAACACGCTACCGGATGCCCGCCGATCCCTTCCTCTTCCTGCTGAGCGGCTATGCCATCACCCGGCTGTGGGAGCGGCTCCGGCGGCGGTGAGGGTCACACCCACTGCCGCCGACGGCGGAATCCGGCCTGCCATATGCTCAGCGCAAACAGCAGGAATCCCAGCGGCGTCAGGATCAGGAAAATGGGGATATTGGTCGGGAAGACCACCCCCAGCCAGCCGAACAGGCCATACAACACGCTGGCGGTCAGCGGCATCGTCAGCAGCGCCGCATAACTGGCCGCACCGACTCCGCCGCCGGAGAGATCGGCCAGCAGGCTTTGCGATCCATCGGCCCCCTGCCTGTGGCGGCTCAGTGCCCAGAAAGTGATCGCCAGCAGCGGCGGCAGCACCAGCAGCGCCAGCGGTATGGTGGGGATCACGTTTACGACGAACAGGAATAGATGCAGGGCCGCCAGCAGCCCCAGCAGCCAGCGCGAAGGGTGGAAATCTGCCGCGCCCGCCCGCTGGTACAGCCAGTACGCCGCAACCAGCAGCAGTGAGCTGCCCCACGTGAAGGCCGCGAACACGTCCGGTGGCAGAACCACGCCCGGCTCATACCAGGGCCAGATGGCCCAGACGCCCCAGAAGAGGCCGATCAGCGCGGCGGTCAGTGCCACCAGGCGCGGACGATTCATGAGCAGCAGGCGGTTGATCGCATACCAGCCGAGGATGACATCCAGCGGCGCGTGCCACGCCAGCCCGGTGAAAGACACATAGATCGGGAATGCCTGGTACATCGTCGGATTGATGATGCCTTCCAGCAGCCAGCCGTAGACAGCCCCGACCAGGAACAGCGCCCACAGGCTCCGCACCCGGAAGCGATCCACGATTGCCAGGAAGATGACCGCCTCCAGGACGTAGAATACATAGGTCAGCGCCAGGTCTTCAGGCGTAACGGGCGATTCGATGACATTCACAAAGAGCAGTTCCGAGAAGAACATGAGGATATAGCCGGTGGCTGCGGCGGCCATCCAGCGGGCGCGGAGTCCCGTGCGTGGGGCAGCGGATGTCATGGGGAACACCTCCGGGGGGATTGGTTGCGACGGGCAAATGCAAAGGGAGGCACGGTATCGCGCCTCCCTTTGTCAATCATCATGTTGCTGTTACATCCGACTGTCAATCGAAGTCTTCATCATCGGGCAGCGGCAGCGTGTCCGGGTCAGACGGGAACTTGAGCGTATCGGCCTCGTTCCCGTCTTCTTCATCTTTATCGCCGCCCGCTTCGGCAGCTTCTTCTTCCGGCTCGGCCCCGGTTTCTTCGGCGGCGATGGCTTCTGGCTCCGGCCATTCTTCTTCTGGGCCGGTTTCTATTTCCTCTCCCGGCGCTTCTGCGAATGCCGGTTCCCGGGACGCCTCTTCGGCCTCAGGTGCGGCCTCCACCTCCGCCAGGAATTCCGGCTCTTCTTCTAACTCCGGCGCGGGCAGGGACGGCGCTTCAGCGCTTTGCAGCGCGGCCTCATGGCTGACCATGGTGATCTTGCCGTCAATGAACGCGCCTTCCTCGGTCGTGATGGCCCTGGCGGTGATATCGCCCCAGACGCGCCCCGTGCGCAGAATCTGGATTTTGTTGCCGCTCACATTACCGCGCACGGCCCCGGCAATGGAAATGTTGCGGGCGTTGATATCGGCAGTGATTTTGGCCGTCTCGCCAACCAGCACATTGCCATCAATCTCCAGCGTGCCCTCGAAGATTCCATCCAGCCGGACGTTGCCCTGACTGCGCAGGTCGCCCTGCAGCGTGGCGCTCGCGCCGAGCACCGTCTCGAAGCCGACCGGCTGGCGTGGAGCGGGCGGCGTGCTGGGCGGGGTGGGCGATGGGGGGGGTGTTTTTTCCTGCTGCTGACGGCGTCCTCCAAAAAACGACATGGCCTTCTATCTCCCTGCAACCACAATCATGCTGTCCTCGATCGTTTGCAGCATACCGCCTTTCCGGGGGGCTGTCAAAATGACCGGAGTCCTGTCAGAGGATGTCCTCATCATCGAATTCGTCATGCTTGCGCTTGCGCTTTCCATCCTGGAACATCGGCGGCTTGAAGGTCAGCCCCAGCAGCATGCTCAGACCGATGATGATCAGGAGCAGTGGCAGACTGAACCCGACGGCAAAGACCAGCCCGATGCCGATCAGCCACAGTGCGCCCTGCACGCTGTACCACTCCTGGCCCTCGGCCATACCCCGCGCCAGGCTGGACGCGCCGAGCACGAACATGATGCCCGGCCACCAGTAGCCGGTCATAAAGAGGATCGCCAGCCCGATCAGGAAGACACCACCGGCGATCTGGTCAACACGATCTTTAGGCAATACATTGCACATGCGTTGTTCCTCCCGGTATTCCCTGCTGCTTATACATACGTCCCAGGCGGGCGAAGGTTGCGGGCGGCGGCACGTTGCAATACCATGAGGGGCGCTGCTGACCATCTTTTCCTGGCTCTGGCCTGCCACTCCCTGTCTCTGTTCTCCGGTTTTCGCTCATTGCTGGCCGCTTTTTTCAGAGGAGAAGCTCACATGCGCCGAACAATGATCGTGCTCATCCTGACTGCTCTCGGTCTGCTGGCGGCGGCATGCCAGCCAGCCAGCCAGCCCGTCCCGACGGTGGCGCAGCTCCCCACCGTCACGCCCACGCCGACGGCCTCCCCGACGCCCCCACCGACGGCGATTCCATTTTTCACGCCGACTCCTGCCGAAGTCGAACCGACGGGAGCCGACGCAAAAGAAACGCCCTCCGCCGCCGGCGCGGAGAGTTCCCCGGCACCTGCCACCCCGACTCCGGAGTCGCTTGTTTCAGCGGATGAAAGCGGCGGCGGTGGGGTGTGCTCGGCGGTGGCGATCGAGGAAGCGCTGACCGGGGTGGATGTGGAAGCCCTGCGCGACGACCTGGATGCCTTCATGGACGATCTGCGCGGCGCACTGGCCGATCTGATGCTGGCCGGGTGGACACTGGCCGGGGAACCCGACCCGCTCTCCGGCACGGCGGTGACCGATGCGCTGCCGCTGGCCAGCCTGCGCTTCCGGCGCGGCGGTGATCAGGAGGCCCAGATTCTGGTCAGCCGGGCGGGGGGCGCTCTGCGCGATTTTCTGGCGGGCTGTATCGGCGTGGAGGAGTATTTCCGTGTGGGCGGCATGTCCGCGGAGGCGACGATCGCGGTGGAGCCGATCGACCTCGGCGACACGGGGACGCTGGCTGTGCTGGTCGAGCCGGTGGACGTGGAAGCCGGGGATACCGGCCTGAGCGAACTCACGACCGAGATTTACTCGGTGATGGTCGGCGATACGCTGATTCAGTTCGTCAACATCCCGGCGCTGGATGAGGCCGTCGGGCGGACGCCTGTCTCACAGGAAGATGCCTTTGCCCTGCTGGAAGCGCTGGTCGCCCTGCTGGAACGGCTGTGAGTGGGTTACTCCGGCCTTTCCAGCCGCCACAGGACGACCGAGGCGGTCTCTTCCGTTTCGCCGGGGCGTGGATAAGCCGCGATGCGTGAGACCTGCGCCCCTGTGGATTCCAGCAGGGGGCTGGACGCGCCGACCGGCGGCGCTTCCGCCAGCACATAGACCGTATCTGCCGCCGCCAGCGCCTCACGGGCCGCGTCCAGCCCCGGCGCGGCGGCACAGATCATGCCATAGCCGACCGTGTCATAGAAATTCGCCCGGCGGCAGCTATCCGGGAACATGCTGGCGATGATGGGCGGCCCCGGTGGGCCGACGGTCTGTGGGAAGTCCTGTACGGCCTCACGCAGCCCGAATCCGGCGCTGTGATCGGTGATGTACTGGCGGGCCACGCGCGGCGGCAGCGGCAGATCGCCGGGCGTGCGGGCCGCCGTCACCGCGAATGGCAGGAAGCCGATCAGCAGCGTGGCGGTGACTATCCCCGCCGCGGCCCGCTGCCATGATCGCGCCCTGATCCGGCTGATGAGCGCCCCCAGCCCGCCGCCTGCCAGCGTCAATGCCAGCGGCAGCCCGACGACATAATGGCGGGGTTCGATCTGGGCAGCCAGCAGGATCATCACCAGCAGCGGCAGCAGCCCTGCCAGCAGCAGAATCAGGCCGGTGGGACGGCCATCCCGCCGCCAGAAGAGCAGCGCACCCAGGCCGACCAGCAGAACAACCGTCCAGATGGGCGGCCCGAAACCGATCAACCCCGCCCACAGGCGGGCCATGTTTTCCCCGATGACGGCAGCCCGATCCGCGCCGCCCGCGCCGCCGATCCAGCCCAGCGCGATGGAAAAGCCGCCTGCACGCAGTGCCAGATAGAGCAGCGGCCCGGCAAAGCAGGCCGCCACAGTCCCGGCGATGAGCGCCAGGTGCCACAGCCGCTGCCGCCATGACGCCCGGCCCATCGCCGCGACGATCAGGGCGACCGTCAGCGCGTAGGGGGCAGCCGTGAACTTGAAAAGCGTGGCCGCGGCCAGCGCCAGCCCGGTCAGGATGGCGTCGCCAGGGCGTCCGCTCTTTGCCAGACGCAGCGCCGCCCACAGCGTCAGCACGACCAGTGCGCCCGCCTCGGCGTCACTCAGGGCCAGCCGCTCGAAGAAGAACAGGTAGGGCGTTGTGATCCACAGGACGCCCACCAGAAGGGCTGCCAGCGGCCCAAACAGCCGCCGGGCCAGCGCATAACCCGCCGCCAGCCCGATCACGGCGATGAAAATGGTGGCGACCCGTCCGGTGAACACCGGCGCATGTTGGGGATAAAACAGCGCGATCGGCCAGTGGTTGATGATCTTGCCGTCGGCGATTTCCCAGAAAGGGTGCAGGTTCCAGACCTCGACCGCGCGGGTCAGGTGCAGCCCTTCATCGTTGTGCAGCGGCAGGGCCTCCAGGGCAAGGAGGCGGCTGCCCCACAGCACCAGCAGCAGTATGACGGCGATCGATTTCCGGTGGCGCATCGGGCCTCAGGCGGTCGGTTTGCGGCGGCGGGCGGCCTGCTTCTTGCCCCGGTAGCTTGGCGCAGTGATGGCCAGCACCGTCCCCCGTGAGGGATCGCTCATGCGGCTGGCGATCCGCTCGTCAATTTCATCCAGCGGATGTGACATGGTGAAGACGGTCGCCAGCCGCGCCCGGTAGCGATGATCGATGAGCTGGAACAGTTTTTCCCGCGCCCAGGGGGAAGCATTTTCCACGCCGAGGTCGTCCAGCACCAGCAGCGGGGCGTCGCGGATCTCGTGGAACAAACGGTCATAGCTGATCGTGCTGTCCGGGCTGAAGGTCGCCCGCAGGTGGTCAAGCAGGTCCGGCGCGGTGACGAACAGCGCTGGTTCACCGTGCGCCTGGCGGTGGTTGGCGATGGCGGCGGCGAGGTGAGTCTTGCCGCAGCCATAGCTGCCCGTCAGGACAAGCCAGCCGGTGGGCGCTTCGGCATACTGGCGGACGTGCTCAAAGACGCGGCGCAGGTTGTCCCGGTGTGCTTTGGGCAGGTCGGCTCGCCTGTCCCAGGTCTCGAAGGTCATATGGGCATAATGGGCCAGGTTGCTCAGGCTGCCCTCGGACTGGGCGGAACCGCTGCGGCGGTAGTCCGGCGCATCAATGCGCACCTGCCGCGTCAGGTATTCGTCGGTCATGCGGCTGCGAATGCGCGGCTCGATCGCTTCCAGGTTGGCGTTGGTCGTGATCACAGTGGGCAGGCGGTGCGTATAGCGGTGGTTGATGATCTGGTAGAGCTTTTCCTGCGCCCAGGGGGTAGGGCTTTCGCTGCCCAGGTCATCCAGCACCAGCAGCCGGACGTTGCGCACGCGAGCGAACAGATCGTCGTAGGTGATCTCGCTGGATGGGCCGAAGGTGCTGCGCAGGTGGTCGAGCAGATCGGGCACGGTGATGAACAGGGTCGGGACGCCGGCATCCACGCAGGCATTGGCGATGGCGGCGGCGAGGTGCGTCTTGCCGCTGCCGTAGCCGCCCTGGAGCAGCAGCCAGCCCTCCGGCTTTGCCGCGAAGCGCATGCAAAGCTCCCTGGCAATGCGCAGGCTGCTTTCCTGCAGGGGGTTGTAGTTCAGGTCAATCTGGAAGTTCTCAAACGTTTTGTCGCTGTAGATATCGAGGTGGCTCATCTGGCGCAGGATTTCACGGCGCTCGCGCTGACGTTCCTCGCCACAGTCAGGACAGGGGTAGGACTTGCCGAAGCGCTCATCGGTGATCGGCACCTCGTAGACGATCACGCCGAAGCCGCCGCAGGTCGGGCATACGTCTGCGGTTTCCGCTGCTTCATCTACCTGCTCAGCTTTCGATGATGTCGGCATATTTTCCGGAGACGAACCGATTCCGCTGTGCTTCAGAATCTGCTCCATGGACTCCATGCCCTGTTCCCGATCCGTCATCTTTCCCTTCCTTTTGCCACCGCTCCAGAATCGCCCGGATGTAGCGCCAGTTGCGGGCGTTGCGAGTCACGGCGATGTGCATTGCTTCCTCGATCCAGGCGGGGGGATAGCGCTGCGCAGCTTCGCGCAGATCGTCCGCGATCATCGGCGTCAGCATACCGATGTTTTCCTCGTAAAGCTGGAAGATGTTGGGCCGCTCCGGCAGCACCTCCACCGGATGATCGGCATCGCCCGGACGCCAGTGCCCGGCGTTGATCAGTGTGACGGCTTTTCGCCCGTTGGCTGTATTGAGGAAATAGAGCGTCTCCGGCCCGCGGCCCGTTTCGACGGTCACGGCAAGCAGCGTTTCGCGCTTGATGGCCCGCGCCAGTGCCAGCGCCCGACGCTCCGGGTCCTGCAGCGGCATTTCGGGGACTTCAAAGTCCGCGCGGCGCAGGTAGCGGAAGCGCCCATCCCGCTGCTCCAGCGCCCAGAAGCAGAACAGCGTGAGCTTGAGTTCGTCCGGGTCGTCAATCCGGGGCAGCAGCTCCGTGAAGAATGCGGCGGGCAGCCGGATCAGGCGGGTCTTGCCGGGGGGGAAGCCGTCGAATTTATCGCTCATGGCCGTTACACGTCGTTCAGGTCTATGCGCTGCCTGCGCAGGTTGACGAATTTGGTCAGCTCTTTGCGGAAGAGCAGGGTTACGAGTCCGGTCGGGCCATTGCGATGCTTGGCAACGATGACTTCGGCTTCTCCGGGATGCTCGGTGGCCTTGTCGTACACTTCATCTCTGTACAGGAACATGACCACATCTGCGTCCTGCTCGATGCTGTTGTGGACGATGATATTGCCCGATACAAAATTGTGCAGTTCTGGAACAGTCAGATCAAAGACTTCTTCTTCACCGTCCGGTTCAATGGAAGCAATGGCGTCCCAATAAACATCACTTTCTGCCAACCGGGCGATCTGTTCTGATTGGACAGCCTGCGCCAGTTTTGCTGCTCGATCTCGACTGATATTTTGTTTATATAACGTTGTCCCACAATAGGCACAGCCGAGTGCGGCCTGCATCTGTCTACCGGTGATGCCATGTTGTTGCATGGCCGGTACGGCATACATATCAGAGATCGGATTACGTACACCATGTGTGATCTGGT
>Ga0256841_1003856_pt1 | contig 11057 bp, 9 predicted proteins | sample 356308metaG_FD_185971 | JGI IMG/M metagenome (GOLD analysis project Ga0256841, IMG submission 185971) | Hydrothermal vent microbial communities from Mid Atlantic Ridge, Atlantic Ocean - 356-308 | ecosystem: Environmental > Aquatic > Marine > Hydrothermal vents | place: Atlantic Ocean: Mid...
TTTGGTCTAACCGCATCTTTGCCGTCGAAGGTTTTACCAATATTCCTAAAAAACGAACCTCTCAAAATCGATTGGAATTTATTATTTAAAAAGTTTCCATTTAAAGAAGCATTAAAAACTTGATTTTCGGAATTCATTGTGTAATTTGGGTCGTCGCCACCGGGCTGCGGTTGGTCAAGATCGGTTTTGGCGTTTGTAAATTTATAAAGCAAATCCATTCCCAAATGTTTGGAAAAGTTGTATCCTAAATTTGCATAATAGGAATTATTTAAATAACCGTCGTTTTCAAAATCTTTTCCCTTTATTGCCGAAACACCGTCGGTCTTTATTCTGGAAAAATTAAAAGCATAGTTAAAACTATTGATACTTCCTGAAGCTGTAGCGGAAGCGTTATAGTATTTGTTGGAACCCGCTTCTCCGCTAAAAGTGAAGCCTGGTTTGCCTTTACCGGTTTTTGAAATAAAATTAATTATACCTGCAACTGCTTCGGAGCCGTAAAGTGTGCTTTGAGGACCGCGGATAATTTCTATTCTGTCCAAATCGGAAACTTGCAACCAGGAAAAATCGAAGCCATTGTTTGGTGAAGCAGGATTATTTAATTCAACTCCATCGTATAAAACAAGCACGTGGTTTGAATTAGCACCTCTCATAAAAATACTGGTAAGCTTTCCGGGACCTCCTTGTTGCGTTACGGATAAACCCGGTACGGTTCTTAAAACATCTACTACGGTTTTATTTTGCTGAAACTCGAGTTGTTTGCGCGTTATTACGGTAATGGAGTTTGCCAAATCCGAAAGGGGAGTGGGGTATTTATTGGCTGTAACAACAATTTCCGAAAGTTTATGTTTAACAGGAATTTTTTGTGCAGACAAAAATACGGGAAACGTAAAAAACAAAATGAATAAAAAATTTTTCATTGAAGTTACTCCTTTTGATTAAGTTATTAAAATTTAAGTTGTAACTTCGTGGGTAATTTGGAAAAGTAAATGAGATGCAAATACATTTACATAAACTTACCTCACCCGCGAAGGTAATTTATTTTTTTTACGGCAGGTCTCCTGGCTTCGAACATCGACTAACGCCTTCCCATTTAACAATGGCTAAACAGTGGCATTATGTTAATCGATTATGTTCTTCACAGTTGCGGGGCAGCACCGGATTTTAACCGGTTTCCCTATTAAGTTAATTCACCGTAAATATTTGAGCTGAAAATTTAGAAAAGTTAAAGTTATAAGTCAACTAAACTATCTGTTTCTCTTCATATTAACATAATTAGTAATTTTGGAAAATGAGCTGACATCTTTTGGCGAAAGGTCCCTTATTGCGGATTCGTATGCAATGCTTAACCAGCGGGTATTTAATTTTTTTACGGCTTCTTCCAAAAGTTCTTCGTTTCCGGTTTTATTATTAAAAATTAAATCGGATAATTCAACGGCGGCTTTTATATTCACGGTATATGGCAAACTACTATTGTTGCTAATATCTATTAGTTTACTTGATAATTGCGGAAAATTAAGACAAAGTTCTATTGCGTAAAAGCCGGCTTCTGTTTGATCTTTAATTCTTTGTCTAATCCTTAAATTATTGTCGGAAGCAATTTCAATTAATTTGGACAAACTTTTTCCGGGCTCTTCTTCTTTTTCCATTCCTTGACTGTAGGTCCTGTTTATTGCAAGTGTAATTGAGTCCGAAATTACTTTTTTTGCAGTTTCAACCACATCGGGTGCAAAATTAAGCGGGTTATTTATAACGTGAAATATTTCGTTATATTTTCCTTCGACCGCAAGCTCTTGCAGTTCTTCAATAGTTACGGTCTTTGTTTTTTTTCTTAAATCCGCCCAACCTCGTACCGGTATTCCGCTCGATTTTTGTTTTCTTTTTTCAACTTCGTTTACAATTTCATGAGCTTCGGTATCTTTATTAAATATCCTTAAATCATTGTAAGCTAATTTTTCTATAATCGGTTTGTAGTATTTTTTTAGAACTTTAAAACTGACTACAAATTCATCGCCCAAGGTTCCTTTTTTAAATTTCAAAAGTTCGAAATCGTCGAATTTACTTTTGTATAAATCCAAAATAGATTTTAAAATCTGTTCTTCCGAGTCTCTTATAACAATAGTTATTTCTTTTAGATTCATAAAGTTCTTTAGTGATATTAATTATAAAGTTGAATATCGATTTGATAAAGATAAGAAAATATTTGTTTTTTATAAAAAATGTCGTGCGGAAAGTAAAAAGTAATCCGTAGGAATTATTAAACTATATCTAATTTATCAATTTCGTCTTTAGATAATAAATTATCAATGTTTAAAATAATTATTAGCCTGTTTTCCAACTTTGCAATCGATGAGAAATATTCGGTGTTAATTCCGTTAACCAATTGGGGAGGTAATTCCGTTATACTTTTGGGAATGCGCAATACTTCACGTACATTGTCAACAATAAAACCGATTGTTTTGTCGTTGATATTAACTACTATTATTCGTGTATTATGATCATACTCAATTTTATCAAGATTTAATTTAGTGCGTAAATTAATAACCGGCACTACTTTCCCGCGGAGGTTTACTATACCTTCAATAAAAGCCGGGGTTTGCGGAATGGCTGTTATTTCCATCATTTTTAAAATTTCTTGAACTTGCAGGATATTTACCGCATATTCTTCATTTCCTATTGTGAAGGAAACAAATTGTAAAATATCGTCATATACAACGGATGTATTTACTTCGTTATTCATAAATTTTCCATACTAAGTTATAATTAATTATTTAAGATTCAATCAATTTGCCGTTCGACCTTACTTCAATATTGGATTTATCAAATTCCGGTTTTGTTATAAAATCATCAATTATAAATTGTTGCGCAAGGTCTTGCAAATTTTCCGTTAAATGATTTAAGTCTTCGGTAGCTTGAGCAATTTGTTCGGAACCAATACTCGATTCTTGAGTTACATTTGTAATTGCTTCCACGCTTTTACTAATAGATTCAGCATTAAGCGATTGTTCTTCGCTTACGGAAGCGACGGTATTAACCACTTCCACAACCTTTTCAAATCCTTCAATAATTTTATTTAATGATTCCTCGGATTTTTGCGCAAGTTCCTTACCCTTTTGAACTTCTACTGTTCCTTGTTCCATCGAATCCACCACGCCGTTGGTATCATCTTGAATTTGTTTAATCATTACTCCAATTTCTTTGGTAGCTTTAGTGGTTCTTTCTGCTAATTTTCTTACTTCGTCGGCAACAACGGCAAAACCTCTTCCCTGTTCGCCGGCGCGCGCTGCTTCAATTGCGGCATTTAACGCTAATAAATTGGTTTGATCGGCAATCTCTTCAATAACTTGGATTATCTCGCCTATTTTATTACTACTTTTGCCCAATTCTTTAACTGTGGAAGAAGCCTGACCGACTACGTCGGCAATCCGGTTTATTCCTTCAATTGTTTCTTCTACAACCTTACCGCCTTCTTCGGCTATTTTACCGGCATCGTTTGCCAATTGGGAAGCTTTCACCGAATTATTAGTATTTTCCAAAATTCTTGAAGTCATTTTTTGAACCGCACTTGCAATCTCGGTAGTTTGTTTTGTTTGCTCTTTAGAACCTGCCGCCATTTCTTCGGCTGTTGCCGAAATTTCTGCGCTTGCACTGGCTGTAGCTTGAATAGATTCTGTTAAATGAGTTATCATATTTCTCATGTTTTGAACGACTGCGTTAAAACCGTGATAAAGTTTGCCTATTTCGTCGTCTTCTTGAGGAATACAATTTACCGTCAAATCGCCGGAGGCAAATTTTTCCATTTTAACCAGCATTTTTTCCACGCTTTTGGATAAATAATTTTTTCTTCTTTCAGCTTCTTTTACCGCTTCGTCAATTCTTTTTTCAACCGATTGTTTTTCTTCAATTAATGCCATTCTTGTTTTTTTGATATTCTTAACCATCATATTAAAATCTTTGGCTAAACTTCCAATTTCATCTTTACTTTTTGCTTCAACCCCAATATCCAAATTACCGCCCGAAACTTCATGAGCGGCTTTGCTGATTCCGGAAATCGGATCAACAATTTTACGGTCTATAAACTTGATTGTAAAAAACATCACAAAGAATAGAACCGCCAAAAATATTAACTGGAACTGCTTTAATGTGGAAACATTATTGCTTGCTTCTTCCTCAAACAGTTTTACGGCTTTATTCATTTCCGATAGCAATTTAACATTCGATTTGATAAGATAATCCAAGCCTTGGTTAATTTTATTTTGGTCGTTGCTTTCCATTAAGTTAAGATGAGCGAAAAACGGTTTCCAAAGACTTTTGACTTTATTAAGTTGAATAAGTATTTTGCTATTGCGTGTGGGTGGTAACTTAAGAGACTCATCACCGTGAATTAAACCTTCCAAAGTAGTATTAAACAATTTAGCTGTTTTCATAAGGTTATTAAAACTATCTTTTCCTTCTGCAACAGCCAAAGCTTCTTTGGTCATTTTTTGGGTAAGCATTCGTTGGCGTCCTGCCAAGTTAATAACCAATCCGTCTGCTTTTTGAGAATCCAAGGTTAGAAAGGTTAATAAAATCATACCGCTTATAATTATTAAAAATATGCCGGATAGTATGTAAAACTTTTTAATGAGCCTCATTTGTTTTCCTGTAAGTTATTGTTAAAATGTTAAAATTTTATTTAAATCCAAAAGAATAAGTAATGTATTGTTCAATTTTGCAATTGCTGTAATAAAATCGGAGTTAACTTCGCCCACCATTGCCGGAGGCGGTTCGATAATACTTTTCGGTATTCTTAAAACTTCGTTTACTTCGTCAACTATAAATCCCACCGTATTTTCTTCCACTTCAGTAACTATAATACGCGTATTTGCATCGGGTTCTTTGTGCGGTAAACCCAAGCGTGTTCTTAAATCGATTACGGGAATAATTCTTCCGCGCAAATTTATAACTCCTTCAATATATTGCGGTGTGTTTGGAACTATAGTAAGTCTCATCATTCTGTTTATTTCCTGAACTTTAAGAATATCTACTCCGAATTCTTCGTTACCGATTCTAAAACTGACTAATTGTAACAATTCTTCCGTTAATAATATTTCCGTAGCTTCGTTTTCCATAATTAATCCTTTTTATTAAACTTCGGCTTCTGCTAATTGACTGTTTTCCTGTTGTTCAAAAGAGATAAAATTTTCGTTTTTGTTTTCATCCAATTGAAATTGTGAAACAAGGTGTTCAAGGTTCTCCATTAAAGAGGTCAAATTTTCCGATGCTCTAGCCAACTGTTCAATTCCCATAGTCGATTCGGAAGTAACTTGGTTAATCATTTCTATGCTTTGGCTTATTTGTCCGAACGTTGAAGATTGTTCTTCGCTGGCTGCGGCAACTTGATTAATCATTTCCACGGCATGAACAATAGAGTTTGTAATATCTTCTATAGCTTTTCCGGCGGCGTCGGCTAATTTTTTCCCTTCTTCCGCTTCCGTAGTGCCGTTCTTAATAGTTTCGACCGAATTTTTAATTTCCGATTGAATATTTAATATCATACCGGAAATTTCTTGAGTTGCGTTAGATGTACGCTCTGCAAGTTTTCTAACTTCATCTGCAACAACGGCAAAACCTCTTCCGTGTTCGCCTGCCCGCGCTGCTTCTATAGCTGCATTTAATGCAAGTAAATTGGTTTGATCGGCTATTTCGTTAATAACTTTTAAAATATCTCCTATTTGCTCGCTGCTTTCGCCTAATTTTTGAACGTTCGAAGCGGCATCGGAAACTACAGAAGCAATATTTTCCATTTTCTTTACTGTTTCTTGAACCTTTTTTCCGCCGTTGTTTGCCAAGTCGAGTACTTGTTGAGCAGTATCTGCCACGGCGCCGGTATTCTGGGTTGAGTCTATAATTGTTGCGTTCATCTGTTCAACGGCGCTAACAATTTCGTGAGTTTGCGAATTTTGTTCCTGCGCTCCCGCAGCCATCTCTTCAGCGGTAGCAGAAATTTGGTTGCTTGCGTTTACAGTTTCGTGAGCTGTTTCCTTCACGTTTGTAATTAATTGTCTGAATTTTTTAATGGTTGCATTGAAACCTTCAAATAAATTTCCAATGTCGTCGTCAGTTTTTTCCGGGTTTACGCTTACCGTTAAATCTCCTTCAGATAATTTAGACATAGCTTCCAATAATACTTCGGTATTCTTCTTTAAGTAATCTTGAATCTCCTTTATTCGGCTAATATCAACTACATACTCAAGAGCGCCTACAATTTCTTTCTCGGAGTTTTTTGTGGGCGTACCGGTATACATAATGGGTGTATCTTTGGAATTTGCATGAGATGTTGTTTCGGCCGAGTAGACTTTATCGAATTTCATTGCGCGGTGCAAAGCGCAATTTTCTGTATTACAGTGGTCGGTTTTAAAAAAGTCGTAACATTTTTTGTTCAACAAATCCGATTTGTTCTTTTGTTTTAAAAATTCAGCTGTTGCCTTATTTGCGAACTGAATATTATAGTCCTTATCTATTTTTATTATTGGAGTCGGTAAATTATCCAGTACATAAAGATGATCTTTAATTTTTGTTGAACTTTCTTCTAGTGCATTGATGAGTGTTGAAATTTCATTCTCTTTTTTCAAGTTAAATTTGTAGTTAAAATCATCCTTGCCAATTTTCCCGGTTAAATCTGTTACAACCTTTAGAGGAGTTAATAAGTTGTTTTTTAAGTATAAGTACATTAATACGCTTATTAAACCGGTAACACCAACTATCAGCAAAACGGCAACCAGCAATTTTGAATGAAATTGATTGCCAAAGTCACTTAAAAAATCAAAATATAAATAACCGAGTGTAATTACATTAGTAACAAGTATACTGCTGATGGTATAAAATGGAATTTTAAACTGAAGTGAGTTATTTAGTTTTTTCATTTTTTACCTAATTTTAATTATTTGCTAAGTAATTATCGATTAAGCTGGTAAAAGTTTTAGCTAACTTGAAATTTTTTGTTATTAAGATATTTTTAACTTATTTTAGCATATCAAAAATGATGGATTAATTAAGCTTAATTATTATGCAGATTCCTACTGATTTTTTACAGTATAAAGTATCACTTCATTTTATAAATCATAAATTTATCAACTCAATAATTCAGGAGAATGCTGATGGGCTGGCTTACTAATAGCATGAGTACATCCATCGGAAAAAAGACTATACAGGCGGTTACCGGTATATTGTTAATATTGTTTTTAATTGTCCATTTTGCCGGTAATTATACAATTTGGGGCGGCGAAGAAACTTTTACCGCTTACGTTTCAACGCTTGAGTCTTTTGGTTGGTTTACTCATGTAATCGAAATATTGCTCGCTTTGGTATTTATTATCCATATTTATGTCGGTTTAAAACTTGCGTGGGATAATAACAAAGCAAAGCCTCAAAAATATGAGGTTTATAAGTCAAACAAATTAATCGATTTTAGCGCCCGTTATACTTGGCAAACGGGAGTGCTAATATTGATATTTTTAATTATTCACTTACTGACTTTTTGGTATGAGTTTAAGTTTAACGCAAACGGGAGGGAATTATACCAAATAGTTACCGACTGGTTCAGGAACCCGGTTTATTCACTGTTTTACATTTTAATGCTTATTACGGTTGGAGTTCATGTCAGTCACGGATTTAAAAGCGCAATTCAAACTTTTGGATGGAATCATCCGAAATACAATTCTTGGATAGAAAAAACAAGTACGTTTTTAGCCTGGTTGTTTGGATTAGGTTTTTCATTAATTCCCCTATACTTTTATTTCACTTCGGTGGGAGGTAAATAATGGTTAAGTTAGAGTCTAAAGTCCCGGAAGGCAATCTTGCCGAAAAGTGGACTAATCATAAATTTAATATGAAATTAATAAACCCGGCTAATAAAAGAAAGTATGATATTATTGTAATCGGAACGGGATTAGCCGGAGCATCGGCAGCGGCAACTTTTGGTGAATTAGGTTATAAAGTTAAAGTATTTACTTACCACGATTCACCGAGACGTGCTCATTCAATTGCCGCTCAAGGCGGTATAAATGCCGCTAAAAATTATCAAAATGACGGAGATTCAGTATACAGATTATTTTACGATACTATTAAAGGCGGCGATTATAGATCGAGAGAAGCAAATACATACAGACTTGCGGAAGTGAGTAATAATATAATTGATCAATGTGTTGCGCAAGGCGTTCCTTTTGCGCGCGAATATGGCGGAACTCTTGCAAACAGATCCTTCGGAGGTGCTCAAGTATCGCGAACATTTTATGCCCGCGGTGAAACAGGTCAACAATTACTGCTTGGCGCTTATGGTTCGCTTAACAGACAAATTAAAAACGGTAATGTGAAAATTTATCCTCGCCGGGAAATGTTGGATTTGGTAATTGTTGATGGTAGAGCCCAGGGAATAATTGTCCGTAACCTGATTACCGGTGAGCTTGAAAAATATTCTGCTCAGGCTGTTGTTTTGGGAACCGGAGGATATTCGAATGTATTTTATCTTTCCACAAATGCAATGAACAGTAATGCAACGGCTGCATGGCGTGCTCATAAACGCGGTGCCTTATTTGCAAATCCTTGTTACACCCAAATTCATCCGACTTGTTTACCTGTTCACGGAGAGCTTCAATCTAAGTTGGTTTTGATGAGCGAAAGTTTAAGAAACGACGGAAGAATATGGGTGCCGAAAAAGAAAGGCGATACCAGAAATCCAAACGATATTCCGGAAGATGAACGCGATTATTATCTCGAAAGGAAATATCCTGCATTCGGAAATCTTGTACCGCGAGATGTTGCTTCGAGAAACGCAAAATATGTTTGCGACGAAGGACGCGGAGTTGGCGGCGGTAGAGCCGTTTATCTCGATTTTTCGGAAGCGTTCGAAAGAATTGGGAAGGAAGGCGTTAAAGATAAATATGGCAACCTTTTCGATATGTATCAAAATATAACCGGTGTCGATCCTTACAAAGAACCTATGCAAATTTATCCCGCTCCTCATTATACAATGGGCGGGCTCTGGGTCGATTATAACCTTATGAGTAATATTCCCGGTCTTTTCGTTATTGGTGAAGCTAACTTCTCCGATCACGGGGCAAACAGACTTGGTGCCAGTGCATTAATGCAAGGACTTGCCGATGGATACTTTGTAATTCCTTATACAATAGGTAATTATTTCGGTACGGAAAAACCGGAAAAAGTTGACACCGACAGACCTGAATTTAAAGCTGCGGAAGATAATGTTAAGGATGGAATTAATAAATTGTTATCTATTAACGGTTCTCAAACCGTCGATTCGTTACATAAAAAATTAGGTCAGATATTAATCGATAAAGTCGGAATGTCCAGAAGCGAGAAAGGTTTGAATGAAGCTATTAAACAAATTCGCGAATTAAGAGATGAGTTCTGGAACGATGTTAAAGTTGTTGGAACCGGAAAAGAACTGAACCAAACTTTAGAAAGAGCAGGTAGAGTAGCCGACTTTTTGGAATTAGGCGAATTAATGGCAGTAGATGCATTAAATCGAAATGAATCCTGTGGAGCCCATTTTAGAGAAGAATATCAGACCGAAGAAGGTGAAGCTTTAAGAAACGACGAAGATTATTCGTACGTTGCCGCTTGGGAATATATTAAACCGGGCGAATGGGAACTAAATAAAGAAAATCTCGAATTTGAATTTGTAAAATTAGCTACGAGGAGTTATAAATAATGGCAAATAATCATTTACATTTGACGTTAAAGATCTGGCGACAAGAATCTCCCGAAGCAAAAGGCTACTTTGAAGAATTCAAAGAAGAAGTATCGCCGGATGCATCAATCCTCGAGATGCTTGACGATCTTAACAATAGATTAGAAGCAGAAGGAAAAAGACCGGTAGCTTTCGAAAGTGACTGCCGAGAAGGTATTTGCGGAACTTGCGGAATTGTAATAAACGGGCATCCTCACGGATCACTTCCAAAAACCGCAACTTGCCAATTGCATATGCGTAATTTTAACGATGGCGAAACTATTTATTTGGAGCCGTTCAGAGCCGCCGCTTTTCCGATTATAAAAGATCTTATTGTAGACAGATCTAAATTTGATAATATTCAACAAGCGGGCGGTTATGTTTCTTTTAATACAGGAAGCGCTCCCGATGCAAACTCAATACCAATTTCGAAAGATATAGCCGATTTGGCATTAGATGCGGCGGAATGTATAGGTTGCGGCGCCTGCGTTGCCGCTTGTAAAAATTCATCCGCTATGCTGTTTGTTAGTGCAAAAGTTTCTCAATTTGCGGTTTTACCCCAAGGTCAACCGGAAAGATACGAACGCGTGCACGAAATGGTTATGGCTATGGATGAAAGCGGATTTGGAAGTTGTACTAATACTTATGCATGCGAAGCAGAATGCCCTAAAGGTATTTCTGTTTCCAATATTGCAAGAATGAATAGGGAATTTCTTAAAGCAGAAATTAAAATTCCTAAATTGGAAGTAAAACTTAGATAAATTGTCTAATTTTTCGTAAAGGAAGTAATCATTTAATGGGTTACTTCCTTTTTTTTATTTTATGCTGTATTCTTTTATTTTATTCTTTAAACTTACACCGAAAAAGAATGCGCCGGTTAATAATGAAAAAATCATTTCGTTTGAATTCATTGCAAAATGAAATTCGTTGGCTGCTGTTAAAAAGAATAATCTTACGGTAATAATTGTTGTGAGAACTACTATAAATCCTATTAAACCGTAAGTCAAAGGCGCTAGAAAATAACTTTTTAAATCTTGCCGGAAATCGTTTCCGGGTTTGCTTTGTTCAACTTTGAATTTACTTAAATCTAACATTTTTCCCTCCGTTAAAAAATCTTTACTACAAATAAACATTTTTCAGGAAATTTGTCAGTGATGTGGAATAAACATACGTGGTTTTAACCTGTTTTTGTGATGCGCGTTACAGATTTGTGTTATTTTAAGTAAATTTATTTATGGGTTAAGTTGAATAGAACGGTAAAATTTCGGCGGGATCGAATAACATTCATCACTATTATTGATTATTCGATCCCTTTTTTTAGTTGAGATAT
>Ga0256841_1003857_pt1 | contig 11054 bp, 9 predicted proteins | sample 356308metaG_FD_185971 | JGI IMG/M metagenome (GOLD analysis project Ga0256841, IMG submission 185971) | Hydrothermal vent microbial communities from Mid Atlantic Ridge, Atlantic Ocean - 356-308 | ecosystem: Environmental > Aquatic > Marine > Hydrothermal vents | place: Atlantic Ocean: Mid...
AAAATCTCCAACCGACTCGATCAACGGATCGGCAAACAAATAAGCAACGACAAAGAGAATCAGCGACCCAGCCAGTGCCAGCGCTCTGGGGAAAATACCTCCAACAATCACCAGTATACCGGCGATCATCAACATCAGCTCCAGGAAATCCTCTGGCAATGGGGCCAAGAACAGGATATCGAACAACCTTTGCATCCGTATCTGATGCTTGGTGCTACTTCAACTGCCCTCGGTCACTCCGCCTTTTCTTACCAACACCATTTCCAGCCAAACCATTTTCCACCAGTCGGACATCAAGCCTCAAACCAATTCGGTCGAGCATGGAAATCAGGCGGTCGACCGCAAACAACTCCACCTTCCCCTTAACAATCTCACTTACTCTGGGCTGAGACACGCCCAGCAGCTCCGCCGCTTCTTTCTGGGTCAAGCCCTGGAGATCAATGTACTCACCAATCGCTCTCATCAGTGCGCCGCGAACCTCGAGTACTGCTTGTTCTCTGCCTGCTCCATCATTTTCTCTTTTCCGTTGGGGACTGCGCTCTGGCGAGGTGTGCACAGGGGCTCGCCAATATTTCTTTTCAAAGCTCATCAATGCCTCCGACACCTCATTAGACAACTTCCCAGATTCTGGGTTGCATTGTATACGTAATTTCGTATAATCAACAACCACTCAATGTGAACAAACGTTAGAGTCGACGATCATGAAAGTTTTGACAAGGAGTTATCTGCTCTTCACGCTGGCACTGTTCAGCCTTCTCACGTTAAACCAACCCGCCCAAGCTCGGAGCCCCATCTCGAGCATTATCAATAAAATTGCAGCCGAAAGCGGCGGAAGTATTTCAAAACGTGTTTTCTCAAAGCGGATTCTTGAAAAATTGCCTCCCCTGACGGCAAAAACCTTTTTCAAAAAGGAATATTCACAACGAATTCTCAAGAAACCATTGACCGTATATCGGTACCACGGCGACTACAATATTAAACCCGCAAAGTACGCTTTTCTCACCAGAGACCGCTATTTCAACGAAGTCCAGATTCGTAAGCGTCTCGCAATCCCCGACCCTGGGGTCAAAGGCCCCTTGGATCACAAGAACCACCCCATTCGATGGGTAAGTATTTACCAACTTCCCAAGGATACGCTCATTTCCGAAGGCAGGGTTGCCCCTTACAAACATTGGCCTGGGGGTGGCAACCAAATTGTTGTCAAAGATCTCGAGCCACAGTATCGTGTTCAAACAGTGCCACTGAAGAAGTTCTCGGAAACCATTCAGGCCGCAAAACACTGAACCGGAAGTTCGCATAAACACTATCAAAAATGGAATTCCCCGAATCTTTCAGGCGCAACTACCGAGTGATCGAGCCATTGGGTATGAATGTGCGCCCGAATTCAGGAACATGGCTCGTCGCCGCACAAGAACTTTGCGGCCCGCGTGTCTTGAAGCTTACACACATCCAGAGAGCACCACAGCCTCAGCTCACACAGGCACTCGAACACATCGGTGACAACCAACCCAACATACTATTACCCGAATCGCACGGAATAGCACACTCCTATTACTATGAGTTGCTGGAGTATTTTCCAAGGGGTTCACTCGCACAACAACGGGAAAGTCTTACTGACACTGCCCTGACTGCCTTGGTCAAGCAAATCACATCCGTGCTCCAGACGTTACATCGCCGCTCTATTGAAACACGGGGCGCGGCGGTCATTCATTCCGATATCAAACCATCGAACATCTTGGTGGCCAGTAACACCAGGACTAACACTCAATTTCTGCTTACCGATTTTCACAGCGCTGTGTTCGCCGAACAGCAGGGGGTGGGCGTAACCCAATACACTCCCAAATATGCAGCACCGGAAGTCCTCCGCACTAAAATGGTTTATCCGGCTTCTGACTACTGGTCACTCGGCATGGTGATCATGGAACTCTATCTGGGAGCGCACCCGCTCTCCAACCTGGATCAGTCACAGGCAAGCAGCCTCATCACCCGGGGCTGGGATCCACCATTCGATAAGATTACCGATTGCCGATGGAGAGCCTTGTGTGCCGGGTTGCTGCAGGAACGCCTCGAGCAACGTTGGGATTCAGCTGACATCCGGGAGTGGCTTGCAGGGTCTCCCTCTCGTATTTCACGTGGCCTGGAACTCATTGGTGACATCGCATCCGACCAACCCTTCCACATCAACGGCACCCCAATATTTACAGCAGACGGCCTTGCCCGAGCCATGCTGCAGGACTGGAATACCGAGTTGATCCACGATAAAACACTGGCACATTGGGTCACAGAGTCACTGCAGAGACCGGATATCGCCGCACTACTCCACAGAGTCCAGACTACCAATACCAGCGATGATCTGCGCCTTCTTCATTTCTGTCACAGCATCATCTATTCGCCTCCATCGCCAAACAGTAAGCGAACCAACCAGCAGCTGCCCGCAGTGTGGCGTGGTATCGAGATCAATGAAAGAAACATAGCAGCTGCCGCGCATGCAGCTCGTCACGGTGACCATGAACAACTCGACTGGCTCCGTTCTCTGCTTGAAGGTGACGGTTTTGATTTTCATGCTCAACAGGGTTACCAAGCCATTGGCGAACTGGGCCAGCGACTGACCGAAGGCTATAATCGATACCAACAAGCTTGGAGTCACCTTATATCACATGGAGCTCCCGCTGCTACACGCCCCAGCGAAACCGAAGGATTGCTGGAAACGGTGGAGCTGCTGTGCAACCCAACGATGAGGACGCAATTACGCCAGGAAGCGGGAGAATTTTTCAGCCATGCAAACCTCCTTGTTCGAGAACCCTGGTTTCTCCACTTGGGAACTGATCTGTCTGCACTCAATGATGCAGAACTCCTCATACTGAGGAGACTGGAACGGATATCGCTGATCACTGAAATTAACATCGGATCCCTGGACGAATTGGGACAGATAGATCCGGCACGATTACGAAACTCGACTATCCATCTACGATCTCAAGCTGCCCTGCTGGAAAAACTCGCCATCCCGCCCAGCGAACCCATCATGGAGCTGCTGCCTGGCGACACGTTCAATACCCAGCCGCCAAGTTCTTTGTTGGAGCGAATTCGTTACTGGTGGGCATCACCATGGTCATCACACCCCAACTGGAGCGACAATCAGGATGAAGATGAGAACGCCCCCGAGGAAATAGAACTCCGGGTTCAGATCGTACGAATGCTTCCCGTCCACCAAAACATACCCATACAACCGAGCTTCGAGGCCTATCTGTTGAGAATCTCGTGGAATGCATCACGGGAGTGGAGGCTCCGACTACGCATCACACACCCTGCCCGTATCGTGCAACGGATACGTATGACGACCCCGCTATTACCTGAATCAGGTGCTATGACGTTGGCCGTCACATCTGATACGCAAATCCGACTGATCGCCAGATCAGGCTGGTTCCGAAGAACGGCCACGCAGCCAATCACCATCTGGTTCAACCCAAATCCGGTGTTTACACCTGCAGCAACGCATACAATACATTACGAACACCACTTTTCTAGGATCACCGATCCCATTACAACAGCTGAAACCAAAATCAGGAAATTTGACTCTACGATGCATCATCGCCAACGATCTTTGCTGAAAGGAAATACCCACCAACGACCAACCAACCTGCGGGCAGCACCAACATCCGCCCTGATGACTCCAGAGCACACGAAAAGAAAGTTCAAACATTTGATGCAGAGTCTTTTGAATTTATATCCGGAGTAAACAATGGCTACAGAAAATCCCACACAAAATAACGACAGTCTCAGCGCAATGCTCAAACAGCTCCAATGTTCCGGCACAGATGCTCACACAAGAAAGTCAAAGGACGACATATGCCGAGACTTACACATCGGACCAATCGAACGCCTACTGCTTTGGCTCGCAAAAACGGACTACTACGTCTTATCCCTCTCAACATTCCATACACGCCTGACACTGGCATCGCTGGGTATGATGGTAATATTCACCTCAGTCCTCGCTTTTGCGTCATCCTACTATGCGGCGTATTCAACGCTGATAAACCCTGAAACCCCCTTTAGATGGCTCATAGCAATCGCAATTGCTCTAATTTACTCCTTCGGAATCCTTATTATCGACCGAGAAATTGTTGGGTCCATTACCAAAAAGTCCCTGTTTATCCGGCTTTTCTTTGCTGTATTTATTGCCACCGCTATATCGTGGCCTGTCAAACTCAAGTTCTTTGAAGGCAGAATTGATGCCGAAGTCACGAAAATGGTTGAACAAAGAAATACTGATAAAATAAAAAAGATATCTCAGTTAAGAGAAACAGGGAACCCAGAACGACTTCAGCAACGTGAAATTATCAAACGACGTATAGAGCAATACGATCAAGATATCGAATCCCTGACCGAAAATATATACAGAGAGGAGCACGACCCTGCCCGTGGCGCATTCTGTGGACCACGATGCAAGGAATTTAGAGAAAAAAGAAGACAGGTTCAAGAAAAAAAAACACAGGCGGAACAGGAACTCAAAGAACTGAGTACACTGAAAATCCCGCCAAAAATACAAAGTGAGATCGACAAGCTTCAGAAGGAAATTGATGATGAGAAACAACACTCTTACGACTTTCTCAGCAAGTGGGAGGCACTCGAAAGAATCAAAGAGCAGTCCGGGAGGGAATACAAAATTCTATCATACTTCATGATTACTTTTTTCATGCTACTCGAACTCATCCCACTAATGCTCAAATTGAGCATTGGTAAAACCGAATACCACTACTACCTAGAATCACGAAACAATCTGAATAACCAGAAAATTATTTCACTCACCAATCTGTTCATCGAAGCGATGCAGGCGAACAGATTTGCGGTGCTCGAAATGATTCCGGTTGAAATAACGGATCTCATCGCTGCACATATAGAGGATGAGGCCAGCGGTGGAAACACCCGTGAAATAGACCTGAAAAACCTCACGGGGGCACTACGTGAGATCCTAAAATCCAATAAGGATTCCGACACGGACCAGAGAATGGATAGATCAAACACAGCCCCCCTGCCACCTCAAGGCGATGGAGGCGACGACCTGACAATCGATGAACCACCTCCGCCCGCCAAGGACTGATCAATATGGATACAAACCTGAAACGTTGTGGTTGCGGCCATATCAACGATGCATCCGCTACCAGTTGCGAGGCATGTGGAGTTTCTCTCAGGCATGCAGAATGGTACTACCCCGAAAGTTCTGAGGAGCAAACAGACGCTGTCACGGAAACATCGACTATTGGTGACATGCCCCCAACCAATAGCGATGGACCACCGGAACCCGGCTCTGAAGACAACGGACTGTGTCAGTGCGCTGATCAGAAAGATGCCACTGAAGCGGGCATATGCCCGCGCTGCGACGGACGTATCATCCCCAAAACCATAACCTCCACCTCGACACAAAACAATGAAAGTCTGATACACCCACCCCCGTCCACACCATCTATTTCGGTTGGCATCGGCGGCCCGCGTCAGCTACTGGAAAACAGTGTGGTGCTCGGCCGAAATCCGTTGGACACCCACGTACAGATCAACACCGTTCTCAAACAGTATCCTGGCGTTTCACGACGCCACCTGTGGCTTGCATATACCGGCCATCTAATACAAATGCTCGACCTTGGATCGAGAAATGGTACTTGGCGGGACAAAGGACGCCTCAAACCCTTCACACTTTATACCATTGAAACAGACGACCTTCCTGTCAAACTCTGGCTCGGTGGTCGTCTGCAAATCGAAATCACGCCCAACCAGGACAGGAGCAACCCATGAGTGGACCCACTGTAGGCACCGTTATTGTCGCCAGCCCGATTTTATTGGCCCAGGCTGTTAAAGAAAGCTACGAACAGCGCAAGCTAAAAAAAGCCAAAACAAGGCTCAACGATGCAATTAAGCGCGCCAGGAACTTTCAAGCCAAAGTTGATGAACTCAAGAACCGATTCAACGCCCTTGAACTTCCCACCATGGAAATATCTGCCCCCTCCCATCCGAATGAGGCTGAAGCGATCGAACAAGCTGCCGATCGAGTGCTAGTGGCACTAAGGAACTATTCCAAGCAGGTCGAAACACATTTGATGAGATTCCATCAGAATCACGCCACTGATCAGGCCGGGGTTGAGATGGAGCAATGGAGTAGCCAGTTTTCTTTTTCCAAGCCTGCCGATCGGGGTGAGATACTTCAGTTGCTCGACAGTTTACCGGCCTTTTCGACCAAAACGAAACAAGAGGCTATAATGAAACAAATCCGCGAGAATGCACGAAAAAAGGTTGCCGAACTACCCAATCTCCCCGGATATATCATATCCGTTGAAACCATGGCGTCACTGGAACAGGTCGTATCATCCACAACCCAACATGAGGCCCAACTTGCATATCAGAAACTTGAGCAGTCACTCAATACAGAAGCTCTGGCCATAAAGAAACAGATTGACGAAGAGAAAGCGAACAGGTTGCGCTCCGAATCGGACGAGGAAACACGGCAAAAAATTGATATTTTGGAACAAATATCCATAACATTATCCGAACTCGGTTATAACACCACTGGTATCGAATCAACCGCATTTGTCGAAGATGGAGAACTCTACGCTGTCCATTCCAACTGGCCCAACCATGCAATTCGAATAGAACAGGGAAAGGAGGCGAATAAAATCCGCACTGTTCCGGTACGACTGGTTGAGAACGATATAGAAGCCCAATCCCTCAAACCAACCCACCACCAGGAAGACAGTGAATTCGATCGATTCTGGTGCGCACACGGTGTGATCGACCTAAAGAAAAGTATTAAAAAATATGGTGTCAATGTACGGTTTACTGCTGATGCAAAACCCGGCGAGGGTGCCGTTGAGACTGTCAACACTGACAGTCTCGACGAAAGCACCCGATCTATTCTGAAAAAAAGGTCGATCAAACGTCAACAAACCCGAAGCCGTATTCAACGGAGATAAGCTTCTGATATGAACAACTCAGGTCAACCACTTAAGTACTATCCCAAATGGCTCCGCGATATCATCGCGCTGCTGCCGATCAAGTCACAATTTGTCCTAACCGGTAATATTCGGGACACTGTTCTGATTGATAACGTCGAGATACCCTGCATCAAGGCAATCGGGAGCGCGCTGGCTACGCTTGGATATCGAGGGCTGATCGTATGGGATATCATCGGTGGCCTCCGAGCGCAACGATCCAACAGTCCCGAGGCGATCGACGAACTGAGTCATCTCATCGGCAGTGATCTGCACCATCCGGTGCCCATGCATACCAATGCCTTACCGGAACTGATAGAGAAGATCGTCATTCCGACCCCCGACACGCCCAAAACAGCCCTGATCATTGACTACGCCTCGCGCCTGTACGATCCAAACTTACAGTCCGACAATATTCAGAAGTTATTTATCTCCGCTGAAAAGCTATCTCGAGAAGCCACACCATTCCCGGCCAAAACAGCAACGGAAGGATCCAACCAGCCCACCTTCAATCCGGTATTCTGGTTAGCAAACCGACCTGGAGACATCCCCTATTGGTTGACAGCAGATTCAGAGCGTATCCGTACCATCAGCATTCCCTTACCTGATGCAGAAACACGCTACAAATTCTCACAGCGGCGTTATCATGAACTCACCACTCAAACTCAGGACATCTCCGAACAAGAGTTTTCACATACGCTCGCCAATCTCACACATAACATGACACTGAATGCCCTCTGGGACATCTGCGACCTCGCCCGCGCAAGCGGGAAACCCGCCTCGAACATTGACGAAGCCGTACAGAGCTACCGGGTCGGCGACTTGTCACTCGAAAGCCCATGGCGTTCCAATCATCTGCGTCAACGTATCCTCGAGGCAGAAGATCCGGCGAACCCGGGATATATCGGCAATAGGGTCAAAGGGCAGAAAAAAGCTATTCAAAAAGTACTCGACATCCTCAAACGTACATCCGTTGGACTGACAGGCGCCCAAACGAGCAACATCGGTACACGTCCACGGGGCGTCCTGTTTTTTGCGGGACCTACCGGAGTCGGCAAGACCGAACTGGCAAAAGCAATTGCCCAGATGGTATTCGGGGACGAGAATGCTTACAAACGCTTCGACATGAGTGAATTTTCCGCAGAACACAGCGGAGACCGACTGATAGGCGCCCCCCCCGGTTATGTTGGTTTCGATCAGGGCGGTGAACTCACCAATGCAGTGAGGGAACAACCCTTTCGCGTATTATTATTCGACGAGGTAGAAAAGGCCCACCACAGAATCCTGGACAAATTCCTGCAAATTCTCGAAGATGGCAGGCTTACCGATGGCAGAGGCGATACAGTCTATTTTTCCGACTCACTCATTATATTCACATCCAATGCAGGAATTTCAAAAGAGTTACCCAACGGAGAAATCGACTACATCATCAAACCAGAGGATATGGAGCGCATAACTCCCGATCAATATGAATCCCGGGTACTCGACGGTGTAAAAAGCTATTTTCGCAACCAACTCGGCCGACCGGAGTTACTCAATCGTCTCGGAGAGAATATCATTGTTTTCAGCTACATCACCCAAGCTGAGGCAATCGATATTCTCAACATGATGATCAACAACGTGATCAAAAGAGTCAAGGAAGAACATGACATCCATCTCCATCTGGAAGACCCAGTGCAAGAAAGGCTCAAACATTTGTGCCTCGAAAACCTCATAAATGGTGGACGAGGAATAGGATCCAAGCTGGAAGAAGTATTCATCAACCCGCTCGCCCGACTCATCTTTGATAACGAACCGACAAAAGGCCAGTCGCTGACGCTAACCGAGCTAACCACCAAAGACGCGACTCATGTGCTCAAGTTCCGATAAAATCCGAATCAACCGCCTCCATTGGCCTGTTACTACGCTCGGCTATGGCCAACGAATCGGCATCTGGTTTCAGGGCTGCTCGATTCAATGCAAAGGCTGTTGTTCAAAAGATACATGGGACGACGGTGACACCAAGCGGATATCGATCGACAAAATTCTGAAATGGGTCAGACAACAACCCATCGAAAAAGTTGATGGTATCACCATCAGCGGTGGAGAACCTTTTGACCAACCCGACGGCTTATTACAGCTCACCACCCAACTACGCCAGATATTTTCTAATACAGCCAAGCCCGTAGATATCCTGGTCTACAGCGGGCATCCTTGGAAATGGATCAGCAATCAGCATCACTCTGTTCTTGAAGAAACCGATATCGTAATCAGCGAACCTTACGTAGCCGCAAAAAACACCGCTTGGTTGAGAGGTTCAGATAACCAGGAGTTCCATATCCTGAGTGCTTTGGGAAAAGAAAGATATAGCAATCGACTAACAAGCCGCTCGATGAACCCCATACAATTCCAATTCGAAAACGATAAACTGTGGATAATAGGCATACCCGAGCGAAACGACCTGGACAATCTGGTAAAAAAGCTTTCTCACATTGGCATCACACTTGACGATATATCATGGGCACGGTAAATCATTAACCGAAGGTGGCTTCACTCTTCCCTCCTTATCAATACCCATGCAACCCCCAACATCATCCCAATCAGCAGCAAGCAACCCATAACCTGAACGACGTAGACAAATACCTCCCCCCAAGAAGAAACAGTTTCCACACAAGACAGGGCAGATTCCTTCTTCAATATTCTTGAAAACGTAGAGACAACCAGATAAACCACAAGAATAAGAAACAGAGCGGCTGCACCTCTACACAAGAAATAGTCAAAGTTTTCCCTATAAAAACTCATTCCTCTTTTTACATCTGATTTACGCCCACTAGATTTCATACTCATACTCCAAACTACTTCTTGTTCACCAAATCATATAATAGAGAAATAAATATACCCAGATGAAACACCCCTGCCACGACAACAATACTGCTAAGAAAAAGATATTCTGGAACAGGATCGACACTGAAAAATGTTCCGATAGCGTGACCAAACGAACTGAGTGATTTTGATTCGTCGCCGCCCAGCCCTGACCCGGCTTCATAATACAGCCACCAAACAGCCAATACCCAGACGACTATTGCCGAAGCAAACCTCCAAAACGAGGTAAGCAAGAACTCCGAATAACGTAAAAATGGCCATGCCAATTTACGCCACCACCGTTCCCGCATGTACAGTGAATTATGCAACCTTCGCACACGTGCCATGCAAACTTTCTCTTCATCAAACTGATTGTACTCCCGCAGTATCCTCACCAGTTTGTTGATCACATCCATGCGGATATTGAGCGCCGCACTCTTTTGTTCAGAGTGGTGAAACCATTGGGCAATGGACTCGGCGTCTCGCTCGATCTCGTCGAGGCGCATCTTCATGTCGATATGGTACTTCACTCCCGAAAACTGGCATTCGGCCAACAGCTCGAACTGATGCTTGAGCGCCAGCGCCTCCGCCGCCATGGTCGGTGTTTTACCGCCCAGCAGCTCAAGCGCATCCGTCGCCAGCACCGCACCCCGCACAGCGTCTTCCACCGAACAAACATCGGGCAGCAACTTCTCCGCTCGATTGAGCAGACTACGGGCGATTTGCAGTAATATACCGGGGCTGCTGTGGCCAGACGACTGGCTACTGGAAGTCTCCCGAGCCAGTCTTTTCCAGTCCGGCGGCCAGCAATATCCTTTCCCCCAGCCTGTGGCACTACGGCATGGACCGTCGGAAGAATCAAAACGGATATGGGCGAGCCTGGATTTTTTCCACAGGGCAAAAATACCGGCATGGGGTTTGTGCAGCTTCCAAATCTTCTTGCCCTTGCTCTTTTGGTCCCGGAAATAAGCGCGGTTATTTTTTCGTACAGATTCCTGACCTGGAACACGTTGTCCGGAGGTAACCACAATTCGGTATTTCGTTGAATTTAGCTTCCCGAGCTTTCTATCTCGCTTGTACAAATCTGACAGACCGCCACTGTCCCCGGGGAAATTTAGATACAAATCCTCCATTACGACCTTCGGTGCATCCACGCCAATATCCTTTCCGGCATCGTTACCAAAAACCCCGTCTGCAAGGTCTCTTCGCGTAACATTCAGCCCGCGAAAACCGAAA
>Ga0256841_1003858_pt1 | contig 11053 bp, 10 predicted proteins | sample 356308metaG_FD_185971 | JGI IMG/M metagenome (GOLD analysis project Ga0256841, IMG submission 185971) | Hydrothermal vent microbial communities from Mid Atlantic Ridge, Atlantic Ocean - 356-308 | ecosystem: Environmental > Aquatic > Marine > Hydrothermal vents | place: Atlantic Ocean: Mid...
ATTGGTTTTTAGTGTTGTGCCATAAATTAAAAATGTAGTAAGTATGATAGCCGTCAAACGCATAATTTTAACTATTTTTGAGCCCAAATAAATCTTTCTTTGAGTGAAAATTTACCATTCTATTGCCGAATTTACGAGTTCAAAAAAAAAATCGGTTGTTACTATCGGCACTTTTGACGGCGTGCATATCGGGCATCAAGAAATTATTAAAAAGTTAGTAAAAAATGCCAAGAACATAAATGGCACATCGGTCATTCTAACTTTTTTTCCACATCCGAGAATCGTTTTGCAAAAAGGAAACGGAATACAATTATTGACTACCTTAGAAGAAAAAATTTCACTATTAGAAAAAACAGGGCTAGATTGTTTGGTTATCGAACCTTTTACCAAAGGCTTTTCGAGGCTTACTGCCCTAGATTTTGTTCGTGATATTTTAGTACAACAGCTTCACCTTAAGAAATTAATAATTGGCTATGACCATCATTTTGGCAGAAATAGGGAAGGCAATTTCGAACAATTGAAAGAATATGGTACGGTCTATGACTTTGAGGTAGAAGAAATTCCTTCTCAAGACATTGAAAAAATTGCCGTTAGCTCTACTAAAATCCGCAAGGTACTGCAAGAAGGCAACATTGAAAAAGCCAATGCCTATTTAGGCTATGCCTTTATGCTTTCGGGTACTATTGTACACGGAAAAGGCTTGGGCAAACAGTGGAACTATCCCACCATCAATATCCATATAAAAGAAGGTTACAAACTCATTCCAAAATCAGGAGTATATGTGGTAAAAACGATGATAAACAACACCCCTCTTTTTGGTATTATGAATATCGGGTACCGGCCTACTATTGACGGAAAATACCAAACCATAGAAGTACATTTATTAGATTTTAATGCCGACCTTTACGGGAAAGAGATTCAAGTGCAGTTACTATATAGGCTTCGAAATGAACAAAAATTTGCATCGATTGAACAATTGGTTTCTCAAATAAGAACTGACGAAAAAAAAGCCCGAGAATTGATAAGCAGTGGAAAAATTTCTTTTTAGACATATAGGCAATACACCGTTAATTTGGCATCTGTTACATAGAATTGTTTTAAACACAGTGAATGGATATTACTCTATAAAGAGTGAATTTTGAAAAATTTGGAATTCGGCATTTAGAATTCAGAATTAACTATCTATCTTTACACCTTCATTAAAAGAGAACCATGTTACAAGTAGCTTATATTAAGGAACATAAATACCATGTTATTGAACGGTTGGCCATTCGGAATTTTGCCAATGCCGAAGCCATCATCAATCAAGTACTAGCCTTAGATGAAAACCGGAGAAATACCCAAACGAAATTAGACAGTGTATTGGCCGAATCTAACAAAATTTCTAAGGAGATAGGTATGTTATTTCAATCTGGAGAGCACCAAAAAGCTACCCTTTTAAAAGAAAAAACCGGCCAACTCAAAGCACAATCTAAATTATTAAGTGAAGAATTGACTATCCTTCAAGAAGAATTAGACGATTTGTTATACCAAATTCCAAATATTCCGAATGTATTGGTGCCGGCAGGTACAACCGAAGATGACAATGAAGTGGTTTTTAAAGAAGGAGAAGTTCCAACCTTACACAAAGGTGCTTTGCCGCATTGGGAATTGGCCAAAAAATACGATATTATTGATTTTGAATTAGGGAACAAAATTACAGGTGCCGGTTTCCCGGTATACAAAGGCAAAGGTGCCAAATTACAACGTGCTTTAATCAATTATTTTTTAGATAAAAATACCGCTGCCGGATACCAAGAAGTACAAGTACCACACTTAGTGAATGAAGCTTCAGGTTTTGGTACAGGGCAACTCCCTGATAAAGAAGGGCAAATGTATCATGTTACGGGTGACAACCTCTATTTAATTCCTACGGCTGAAGTACCGGTTACCAATCTATACAGAGATGTATTGTTAAAAGAAAGTGATTTTCCGGTTTTACATACCAGTTATACGCCGTGTTTTAGGCGCGAAGCCGGCTCTTACGGGGCACATGTAAGAGGATTAAACCGATTGCACCAATTTGACAAAGTAGAAATTGTTCGTATTGAGCATCCCGATAATTCTTATGAAGCCCTTGACGCAATGGTAGGCCATGTAAAAGAAATATTGAGAGAATTAAAATTACCTTATCGTATTTTGCGTTTGTGTGGCGGAGATATCGGTTTTACTTCTGCACTAACATACGATTTTGAAGTCTTTTCAACAGCACAAGACAGGTGGTTGGAGATAAGTTCTGTTTCAAATTTTGAAACTTTTCAAGCCAATCGTTTAAAATTGCGTTTTAAAAATGCCGAAGGAAAAAGTGAATTGGCACATACATTGAACGGAAGCTCATTGGCTTTACCGCGGGTACTTGCCGGAATCTTAGAAAATTATCAAACCGAAAACGGAATTAAAATTCCTGAAGTGTTGCAAAAATATACCGGATTTGACAGTATTAATTAAGAGTTCTTGGTGAGGGCACTGTTTAATTGGCAATAACCGCTGTCATCAACTTTTTATACTTATTCATCTCTAATAAGGCATTTACATAAGCACTTATTTGGCCTTTTTCCATAAAAAGAGTCGCATTTTTTTTTGCTTTTTCGTAGTGTTTCGTTAATTCGATCATTGTAAAAGTATTTAGTTATTTATAACCATAAGACAAATGTCGTGCCAAAATGTTACATCGTACTTTTCTAAACCATACTTTTTATCAAATTTTTAACACTTCTTTTAGTACCTTTGAAGTCATTCTATAACGCTATGCATCGTAAATTTATTGTTATACTATTCTTTTTTTCAGTTTCGTTTTGCTTTTCGCAAAATCCGCAATTGGCACGTAGTTATTTCCGTAAAGGCGAATACAAAAAAGCGGCTGCCCTTTACAAACAACTTTATGAAAAGAATAAAATAAGGCGCGACTATTTTAAAAAATTACTCTCTTGCTATCAACTCACCGAGAACTTTGATGCTGCTGCAAAGTTATTGGAAGCACATCAAAAAGAATTTCCGAAGCAAGCCTATTTAATTATTGAAAAAGGGTACAACTTACAACTACAACATCTTGATAATCAATCGATACCATATTATGAAAAGGCGATACAATTGGTGGCAGAGAATCCGTATTCAGGATACCTTATCGGACGTACATTTCAAGAAAACCACCTGTTAGACTATGCACTAAAAGCCTATAAAAAAGCAATGGAATTAGACCCGAGCATCAGTTATGATGCGTATGTAGCCTTTATTTATGGAGAAAAAGCCGAGATAGAAAATATGTTTGATGCCTATCTCAATATGGTTGAAAAAAACGAAAGTTATTATGCCACCGTACAACGGTATGCCGGTATGTTTGTAAGCGATAATAGTGATGACCCTAACAATATCCTATTTAAAAAATTGGTACTAAAGCGCTTACAAAAAAAACCCAATAACTCATGGAATAAACTACTGAGTTGGCTCTTTATGCAACAAAAAGAATACGATAGGGCTTTAGTACAAGAAATTGCACTGTACAAAAGAAATGCCGATAATTTATCGAGAATTTTTGATTTGGGAGAAACCGCATTTATTAATAAAGATTACGAAACGGCCAACAGCGCTTTTTCGTATGTGTTAGAACACGCCCAAAATCCGATACAGGTATTAGATACCAACTTATACTTACTAAAAATTTCTGTAGCTACGGCAAAGTCAAAAACAGCACTCGAAGCGGTAGAACAAAAATTTCAAGAATTACTTGCTGCGTATGGTTCTGGAAACAGTACCTTAGACATACAAATTGCATACGCCCATTTTTTAACCTTTCAAAAAGACAATCCTGATAAAGCCATCAAAATTTTAACAGCAGCACTGGCCAAAACCAATTCGCAATTCCAACAAGGTTCCATAAGATTAAAATTGGCAGATGTACTCGTATATACGAACCGGTTTAACGAAGCCCTTATCAATTATTCGCAAGTACAAACACATCTTAAAAACAGTACTTTGGCACAAACTGCACGTTTTAAAGTAGCACAAACTTCGTATTTTAAAGGCGATTTTAAATGGGCATTGACACAACTCAAAGTATTAAAAAAATCAACATCGCAACTCATTGCCAATGATGCCTTGGAGTTGAGTTTGCTAATTTCTGATAATATTATCGGCGATACCATACACGATGCCTTAAAAACGTACGCTAAAGCGGATTTATTGGCATTTCAAAATAAAAACAAGCAAGCCATTGACACGTTATCGGTAGTACTAGAAAAGTTTAAAGGCCGTACCATAGAAGATGAAGCCTTGTTTAAACAAGCCGAATTATTTACTAAAATTAAAAAATACCAACGCGCAGCAAATAATTATTTAAAAATAATAGCCCTGAAACAAGATGGTATTTTAGTAGACGATGCTTATTATAAGTTGGCCAATTTATACTTAACAAAATTAAACGATACCGAAAAGGCCAAAGAAATGTATCAAAAAATTATTTTTGAATTCCCATCTAGTATCTATCTGGTAGATGCCCGTAAACAATTCAGGAAATTACGAGGAGACCCTATAAATTAAGATTATAAAACCCAAAATAACAAATCTCATTAATTAGAATTTGTTATTTTAAATTTAAAAATATGTACATATATAACGTAACCGTAAACATTGACAGGTCTGCCGAACAAGATTGGCTGCGGTGGATGCAAGAAAAACACATCCCTGATATGTTGGCAACGGGTAAATTTTCTGAAGCCAAATTATCGCAGGTAATGATTGAAGAAGAGCAAGGTGTTACCTATTCTGTTCAATACACAACAGACAGCGAAGAAAGCTTACAAAAATATTATGGCGAAAATGCCGAAAAACTCCGTAAAGAGGGCCTAGCACTCTTCGGAGAAAAATTTGTGGCTTTTAGAACCGAATTAAAAGTTATCAACCACGTTAGAAATTTTGTAAAATCGTAATTTCTTTTTATATCATTTTTAACTCAATTGTACACAAAAGAAAAGCAGTATGTCTGTAAAAGCGAAAAAACATTTAGGCCAACATTTTCTAAAAGATGAAGCTATAGCAAAAAAAATAGCTGGTGCTTTAACCCAAACCGGTTATGATACCGTGTTAGAAATTGGCCCCGGCATGGGCATACTGACTAATTATTTACTCCGACAAAAATTTACAACCTATGCTATTGAAATCGACAGAGAGTCTGTTGCCTATTTACAGGCACAGTATCCTAATTTAACAAAAAGAATTATCGCCCAAGATTTTTTAAAAATCGACCTATCTGCTATTTTCAATGGAAAACCATTGGCAATTATTGGTAATTTTCCCTACAATATCTCTACACAAATTGTTTTTAAAACACTAGAGAACAAACACTTGATTCCTGAGTTTTGCGGAATGTTTCAAAAAGAAGTAGCCCAGCGTATTGCCGAAAAATCGGGTAGTAAAGTCTATGGTATCTTATCGGTACTTACCCAAGCATTCTACCATGTAGAGTATCTCTTTACAGTACCTCCAATAGTTTTTCATCCGCCTCCGAAAGTAGAATCAGGCGTTATCCGGCTCATTCGAAAAGAAGCGTATATCCTTCCCGTAAGCGAATCATTATTTTATAAGGTAGTAAAAACAGCCTTTAACCAACGAAGAAAAACCCTTCGCAATAGTTTAAAAACATTTAATTTATCCGATAAATTACAAGAAGATGCTATCTTTGCGCAACGTGCTGAGCAATTATCTGTTGAGCAGTTTATTAACTTGACGCAAAAAATAGCAAACGATGCCATTTGAAATAACAAATGAATTGATAGAGCAGATAAAAGGCTACATCCAACAAGAGGATGACAAAGCCATTCTTGCCGTTTTAAAAGATGAGCATCATGCGGATATTGCCGAACTGTTAGACGAGTTACAACTAGACGAGGCCACTTATATCATCAAATTATTAGAGAGTGATAAAACGTCTGATGTGTTGATGGAGCTCGATGATGATATCCGCGAAAAAATTCTAAAAAATCTATCAGCTAAAGAAATTGCCGAAGAGCTCGAAGAATTAGATACCGACGATGCTGCCGATATGATTGCCGAATTACCCGAAGAACGTCAAGAACGGGTTATTTCACATATCGAAGATGAAGCCCACGTCAAGGACATTGTAGAGCTGTTAAAATATGATGAAAATACTGCCGGTGGGTTGATGGCTAAAGAGTTGGTAAAAGTAAATGAAAATTGGGATGTGCTCAAATGTGTTCGTGAAATGCGGGCACAAGCAGAAAATGTAACCCGGGTACATTCTATTTATGTAGTTGATAATGACAATAAATTAAAAGGGCGCTTGTCACTAAAAGATTTATTGGTAACCCCTACTAAAGCGCACATTTCTGAAGTATATATTCCGAAAGTAGATGCTGTAAATGTCAATGACGATGTAGAAGACGTAGCGTTGGTGATGCAAAAATACGATTTAGAAGCCATCCCCGTAGTAGATGATGAAAACCATTTATTAGGAAGGATTACCATTGATGACATTGTAGATGTTATCAAAGAAGAAGCCGAAAAAGACTATCAATTAGCGGCGGGTATTACCGAAGATGTAGAAGCCGATGATACGATTTGGCAACTTACTAGGGCGCGATTGCCTTGGTTGTTAATAGGTATGCTAGGCGGTATTGGAGCCGCCAGTATTATCAATGGTTTTCAGGTTATTTTAAGCAAATACGTTGAGTTGATTATTTTTATTCCTTTAATTCAAGCTACTGCCGGTAATGTAGGCGTACAATCGTCTGCTATAGTAGTTCAGGGCTTGGCAAACAATACCATTAAAGGAGAAATTCTACATCGTTTGTTTAAAGAATTTTTATTGGGATTGGTTAATGGCTTGGCACTGGCCATTATTATTTTTATAGTGAGTAAATTGGTATTCCATACAGAAATCCATATTTCATTTACCATCGGTATTGCTTTGATTACCGTTATTGTCAACGCGGCCATTGTAGGCACTTTTATTCCTATTTTTTTAGACAAAAGAGGTATAGACCCTGCTGTAGCCACCGGGCCTTTTATTACCACTACAAATGACGTTTTCGGTATATTAATCTACTTTTTAATTGCTAAAGTAGTGTTGGGGATATAATTATCTTTAATTACCGTTTTTACAAACTATCAAATTCAACAAATTTATATTCGGGTGATGCTTCTAACAACTGCCTTAAAATAGCCGCATGGCCATTGCTAAAAATGAGTAAAATTCTATCCTTTTTACTCTCGGTAATTTTTTGAACGTTTCTGAAAATCCTTAAATTTCTATTATACCACCAAATAGATAAAATATCTGCTCCGCGTTGGTGGTCTAATTTAAAATCGCCAACTAAATAGGCTCCATATCCATACTGATGCGATTCCTTAGAGTTTATATATTTCAGATACGCCAAAAGATTGGTGCCAGAAACCATTTTTTCATCTGCTTTCATCCAGTTTGACACCATTTCATTATAAGGGTCGTCACTTTGAAAATCAAAATCTTTGAACAATTGTTGGATATAGGTTGAATCTAACCGCTCTAAATCTTCATCCATAGAGCCGGCGTCAATACTGTACAACGTGTCTAATTGTAATTCACTGGCAATACGCATACCCAACTGATACCGTTCATCCCTCTCATCGCGAAATGCCCCTTTTTTATATTTCCTTAATTTTTCAGTGGCTTTCCAATTATCAAAAGCCTCAATGGCAATTTTAGTGGGCTTAAATTTTTTGATATAATTTACCAATTCTGTAACTTCAGATTTTTTGGGTTCTTTTAATACATCTATTTTATCTTCTTCGGTTGTTTTTATAGCATCTAATCCCGGATAATCAAAATGAAAAGTACCTACTACCAATACGTTGGTTTTTTCTTTTGGGAAAAATTGAGATATAGGCTTAAATCGCATTTCCTCTTTTGAAGGTTTCTCTATACAAGAAAACAATAATCCCGTAAGAATAAATACTAAAAAATATTTCATCTGATTTTATTTTTTTTAGGTGATTCAATACAAAATAGACATTATTTCTTCAGATTTGTTACACTTTTGTAGCAACTGATATTTAATTACATATTTTGCGTATTTTTGTGAGCTATTAAAACAGCATGCATGTCTGAAGAAAAAAAATCATTAAACTTTTTAGAGCAAATTATAGAAGAAGACCTCGCCAATGGCTTGGATAAAAACAAACTCCGCTTTCGCTTTCCGCCGGAGCCCAATGGCTATTTGCACATCGGCCATGCCGCATCTATTTGCCTAAATTTCGGATTGGGATTAACCTATAACGCACCCGTTAACTTGCGTTTTGACGATACCAACCCCGTAAAAGAAGAACAAGAATATGTCGATGCTATAAAAAACGATATCCAATGGTTGGGTTTTCAATGGGAAAACGAATTGTATTCTTCAGACTATTTCAGACAATTATACCAATGGGCTATATTGTTAATTCAAAAAGGCAAAGCCTATGTTGACAACCAACCATCGGAAGTAATTGCACAACAAAAAGGCACACCTACAGAACCGGGCACCAATAGTCCTAATAGAAATCGGCCGGTAGAAGAAAATTTAGCCTTATTCGAAAAAATGAAAAATGGCGAGTTTGAAGAAGGCTCACATATCTTACGAGCCAAAATCGATATGGCCTCGCCTAACATGTTGATGCGCGACCCCATTATGTATCGCGTATTGAAAAAATCTCACCATAGAACCAGTGATACGTGGAATATCTATCCTATGTACGATTGGGCACATGGCGAATCTGATTATATTGAACAAATCTCACATTCTATCTGTACCTTAGAATTCAAGCCCCACCGCGAATTATACGATTGGTTTCTAGACCAAATATATTCGGGTAAAGACCTCAGACCCAAACAACGTGAATTTGCACGCCGTAATTTGAGTTATACCGTAATGAGCAAACGCAAATTGCTGCAATTGGTAGAAGAAGGCCATGTGAATGGTTGGGATGACCCTAGAATGCCTACCATTTCAGGACTTCGCCGTCGGGGATATACTCCCGAATCAATTCGGAAATTCAGTGAAGTTTCCGGAATTTCAAAACGCGACAATGTAACCGACGTAGCACTGTTAGAATTTTGTATCAAAGACCATTTGAATAAAACAGCACCAAGGGTAATGGCGGTATTGAATCCTGTAAAAGTAATTATTACCAATTATCTCGAAGGAAAAGAAGAATGGCTAGATGCCGAAAATAATCCCGAAGACGAAAATGCCGGTAGTAGAAAAGTACCTTTTTCAAAAGAAATTTATATTGAACAAGAAGATTTTAGGGAAGAAGCCAACAAAAAATTCTTTCGGTTAAAATTAGGCAAAGAAGTACGGTTGAAAAATGCTTATATCATCAAAGCCGAATCGTGTAAAAAAGATGCCGAGGGCAACATTACCGAAATACATTGTACTTATGACGAAAAAAGTAAAAGCGGTAGTGGTACCGAAGAAAGCAAGCGCCGTGTAAAAGGCACCTTGCATTGGGTTTCTATTGCCCATGCCGTAAATGCCGAAGTACGTTTGTATGACAGGTTGTTTACCGATGAGGCACCCGATGCCCATAAAGACAAAGACTTTAAAGAATTTATCAACCCAAATTCATTAGTCATAAATACCAATGCTTTTGTTGAACCTAGTTTACAAGATGCTCGTATCGGAGATAAATTTCAATTTCAACGCTTGGGTTATTTTACTATTGATAATGACAGTACAGCCGAACGATTAGTTTTTAACAGAACGGTACCTTTACGGGATAGTTGGGCGAAAATAGAACATAAAAAATAAGGTTTTCTTAACAGGATGAAAATCGTAGAACACATAAAACTGCCCATCAAAAAAGAGATGGAACTCTTTGAAGAAAAATTCAAAGACTCTATGTCTTCAAAAGTGCCGCTATTGAATAGGATTACCCATTTTATTGTGCGCCGTAAAGGCAAACAAATGCGGCCTATGTTTGTTTTTTTAGTCGCTAAAATGGTATCAGGAGGCAATTTTAATGAACGCACCTACCGAGGTGCTTCTTTAATAGAATTGATACATACCGGTTCATTGGTACACGATGATGTGGTTGACGATAGCAACCGAAGGCGTGGTTTTTTCTCTTTAAATGCCCTTTGGAAAAATAAAATTGCCGTTTTGGTAGGCGATTACCTATTTTCTAAAAGCCTCTTGCTCTCTATTGACAATGATGATTTCGACCTGTTAAAATTAGTCTCCATCGCCTTGAAAGAAATGACCGAAGGTGAATTGTTACAAATAGAAAAAGCCCGAAAATTAGACATTACCGAAGCTGTTTATTTTGAAATTATCCGTCAAAAAACCGCTACTTTGATTGCTGCCTGTACCGGAATTGGCGCTGCATCGGTAGGTGCCAAAAAAGATGAAATTGAACTGATGCGTCAGTTTGGCGTTTATATCGGTATTGCCTTTCAGATAAAAGACGACCTTTTTGACTATACCGATGATAAAATAGGAAAACCTACAGGTATTGATATCAAAGAACAAAAAATGACCCTACCTTTAATTTATACACTTAATAACTGTAGCGCTAAAGAAAAAAAATGGTTGATTAATTCGGTTAAAAATCATAACACCGATAAGAAACGCGTAAAAGAAGTCATTGCTTTTGTGAAGAAAAGTGGCGGTATGGAATACACCATTGCCAAAATGAAAGAATACCAAGCCAACGCCTTGAAAATGTTGAGTTCGTATCCCGATTCAGACTACAAAAAATCGCTGATAACTATGGTTAATTATGTGATTGACCGAAAGATATAATACTTTTATTTCTGTGTCAGTGCTATGACGTAGAAAGCAATGTGCCAAACACCTTTTAAAATAACGCCTAGCCAAATTCTCGATACAATTTTATAAAAACAACCTAAGCGGTTGCCTTTATAAAATCACTCGAATTGACACTGTTGGTTTACGCCTTCTATCTAACTATCAGTTAATTACACTGCTATCAAACATCCAATCAAAATTATTGTGAATACCTGTTCAAACGTCAGTTCGAG
>Ga0256841_1003859_pt1 | contig 11053 bp, 8 predicted proteins | sample 356308metaG_FD_185971 | JGI IMG/M metagenome (GOLD analysis project Ga0256841, IMG submission 185971) | Hydrothermal vent microbial communities from Mid Atlantic Ridge, Atlantic Ocean - 356-308 | ecosystem: Environmental > Aquatic > Marine > Hydrothermal vents | place: Atlantic Ocean: Mid...
AAAGTTTGATGGACGAGGGAAAAAGCTTTATATTTAAATAAATATTATTTTTTGCTGTTGATTTTATTTCCTTTTCGAATTTTTTATATCCGACGATACTTGCTACAAGAGTGCCGGCTTTTCCTTTTGCAATTTTAAAAGAAAACTCACCGTTTTTGTTTGTTGTTGTACCGTTTTGTGTTCCTGCCAAATATACATTCACGTAAGGCAATGGTTGATTATTTTCATCAACTACTTTTCCCGAAATATTCAGTTGGGTTTGCGCGATTGAAATACTTGTAAAAAAAATAAATAACAAAACGGTTTTTCTTAGGTTTAACATGTGTCACCTTTATTTTATTGGGCTGAAACGGTTATTGTAAGTGATGTTTTATTAATCTCGAATTTTGCATCTTCAAAACTTGCCGGACCGAAATTGCCCGTTGCATTATTGGAAAAACCGTAATCTTCCTTGGGCATTCCGAAAAGATTGCGGTCTAGTTTCCCGTTCATATTTTCATCATGATAAAATTTAACGGCATAGGTTCCGAAAGGAACTTTTTCGAAAGTAAAAGTTGCAGTATTGTTACGGATTTTAGCAGCGGCTTTCATGAAAGGATTACCGCTTTCGTAATTTTCTTTGGAATTACATAAAGCAATGCGTACTTCACCTTTATCGTTATTCAGGTCTGTTATAACAACGGTCAAACTTGCGGTTTGTAGTTTTTGCGTCGAATCCGGTAATGTTTTGTTGTGCCAAGAACTGTCAACGGATTGTGCAAGCGCAGGTAAAGATAAAAGAACGAATATTACGGCGATCAAGTTAATTTGTTTTTTCATTTTAGACACTCCTTTTTTTTATTTATATAAAGTACTTTAAAAAACAAAGTTAGTTTATAAAAAATTTTATTTTCCTTTGATTAATTTTTCCAAATTTTCCACGTAAGCTTCAAAAGCCTTTCTGCCTTTGGATGTAAGCTTGTAAGTAGAAACGGGTTTTCTGCCGGCGAATGATTTTTTAACCGAAACATAACCGGCGTCTTCCAATTTACGCAGGTGAACGCTCAAATTACCGTCGGTGGTTTTCACTTTCTCTTTGAGAAAATTAAACTCGGCTTCATCCACGGCAACGAGAACAGACATAATGGCAAGTCTTATTCTCGAATGAATAATATCGTTCAGCTGGTGATAATCGAAATCCTTCATTAATTTGCGAGCTCCGATTTTGCTTGTTTATAAAGAATAATGCCCGGCACGATTTGTAAAAATATCATCATTAACGACATAATCCAAAAAACTTGCATGCCGGGCCAATAAAACATAAGAATAGCTCCCGCCCACCAACCGGTGGATAGCAAGGTTATCCATTTCTCGCCGTAAACGATTCCGCTTACAAAAAAAGCGATTCCGAGAATGACTGAAATTGCAGGGCTAACAAAAACTCCGTGTATTGCCCCGGATGTAGAACCGACAAAACCGACAATCGTCATTGCAACGCCGGCTGAGAACCAAACGCCACCTAAAATTTTTTCGGCAAACGTTGCTGCTTTTCTCTTCTCCCTTTCTTTTTTTGCTCCGATTATGGAAAACAACCATCCTATGCCAATCAGAATAATCCAATTTAATCCGTAAGTGTTTTTCACATCATAAACAATAAAAAGATAAGAGGAGAGAAGCCCGAGAACAATTAGAATTCCCCACACAATATAGCCGATGCCGTTTTCAACGAAAGCTTTCCGGCTGTCATGCATTATTTCTTTAATGTACGCAAGTTCTTCCAATGCTTGCTTGTCGTCCATTGTTACCTCCTTTTCATAAAGTACTTTGTTTTTTAAAGCAAAAATACAAAAACCGGCTTTGGTTGTCAAGTAAAAAATTTTTCAAGTTGCTCTTTGTCACATAGTTGGTGGGAGTTTAAGTACCATATGAAAAATTGAGTTTAAAAAATATTATTACTATTTTAAATAAAAATCCGAAATTTAAAATTGAATAATGTATGAAGTAGCAAACAAATTGCTGGAAGAAGCAAAAGAATGTACGAGAAATTTCGCATGTCTTAATCCCGGAACGCCACCTTTGTGTAAAGTTACCGACTGTATAAATTGTGAAATTCATTTCATCTTACGCGAAACGGTTTATTGCCCCTATTTTATTTACTTCGGGGATGAACTTATTTGCAAATGTCCCGTAAGAAAGGAACTGTACAATAAATATAAAGTGTAAGCGGTTGATATCCGCGTGGCGTTTGCTCAGAATGAGATTCCTAATCCGATTCCCAGAAAAAAATGTGAGAAATCCGCTTCGAATTTTTCAAATCTTGAAATTTCTCGTGCGGGAATATCGAACGGTCCGAATTCCGATTTGGGAATAAGCCTGAATTGTGCATCGAGCTTTGCATAAAAAGTTGTAGTTTCCGGATAAATTACATTGAATTGAAACAGTGCTCCAAATTTTGATTTTGTACCGGATGACGTTGCAGAGACTTTCACTTTATTAAAATAAATAGCCGGACCCACAGCAAACGTAACGGCATCTGTAATTTTTACACCGAACAGCGGGCTGATAAGAAAAGAGGAATATTCCATTTTTACTTCATACTTTATATCTTTCTTATAACCCGAAGTGTTTCCGGTTGGTGCATTCCCGAAAATAATTCCCGCTTGATATTTTTTGTTTAAGTCGTATGTGCCTTTTAATGTCCAAGCAATTCCGGCACTTAGACCTTTTTCCGATTTTGGAAAATATTCGTAGTTAGTTGGACCGGCGGTAAAAAGACCGTAAACGGGTTTCGTATCGTTCCAGTTTTGGGTGTTCATTGCGGTTTCAAAATCTTTAGATGCCCCGGAGGAAACCCCGCCAAAGGTTAAATCTAAGTGAAAATTTTTTAATTCCTCTTTTTTGTTTCGTGGAAAGAAGCGGAGCTTGTGTTTACCGGAAAGTAAGGAATCCGTTTGCAGGTAATAGAAACCAGGTCGTGGCTTGTGCAAATACCTGATATTGTTAATTTTCACTTTGCGGAAATTTATCGATTCGGTTTGGCTGCCGATTAACATTCCCGTGAGCGAACCGATGAGTCCGCCGGATACAAAACCGATTGCAAAAGCGGTGGATGGAGAGAATGTAAACCAGCCTTTTTCATTGCCGGAATTTTGAGCTGCCGAAATTATTCCCAAAGTTAAACCGCCGGCAAGACCTCCGTAAAGAGCGCCTTGCCATGTATTGCTTTTTTTGAAACCCCAAACTTCCAAGGTTCTTATCTTGTCGAACGGAATTGCGAATCTTTTACCGTAATAGGATAATTGAAGCGTATCGTTCCGGATTAAAAGCAATCTGCCGGTGAGTTCTCCACCAATAAATGCCGGAGCATTTACTTTTATTGAATCCAAGTAATAAAGTGAATCCGTTTGGGCATTGATGGGCTCAGTGTACGGTTCGGAAATTAAGAATATAAAGACCGTCAAAATTTTTATGGGCAAGATTACTTTCATTGTAACCGCCCTTGATTTGACGTATGAATTTCAATCAAAATGTAAGTATTTTTTATCTACGTGTCAACCGCGGGCAAATATTAATTGATAGAACTTTATCATTTCCGGTAAGTTCTCTGGTAAAGAGCGTTATATTCTTGAGCCGAGTGATGCCACGAATAGTCTTTTATCATTCCGTTATATTGAATTTTTTTCCAAACCGGTTTGTTGTGAAAATCATTTATGGCGCGTAAGACGGAATGCAGCAATGCGCTACCGGAATATTCGTAAAAAGAAAATCCGTTTCCAATGTCTAATCCGTATGCATTATATTCGTTCCAGTCTTGAACCGTATCGGCTAATCCGCCGGTTTTACGTACTACCGGAACCGTTCCGTATTTGAGAGAGTAAATTTGATTTAATCCGCACGGTTCATAGTGGGATGGCATAAGAAAAATATCTGCACCTGCTTCAATCAGATGCGCCAATTCGTTGTTATACCCGATGTAAACACCGACTTTATCCGGAAAGTATTTTGCCATTGTATTGAAAAGATCTTCATATCTCTGTTCTCCGCTTCCCAGAATTATCCATTGGGCTTTGAGTGACATCAAATCGTTGATTGCATCGGCAATAATATCGAATCCTTTTTGTGCCACAAGTCGCGAAACAATACCGATTAGCGGGATATCTGGATTAAATTTAATATTAAATTGTTTTAATAGAAATTCTTTGTTTTTAATCTTGTTGGAAGTGTTCTTTATCGAATAGTGGTACGGAATATGTTTGTCGGTTTCCGGATTCCAAATGGAATAATCGACACCGTTTAATATTCCGACGAAATCGTTCTGCCTTTGGCGTAAATAATTTTCCAGCCCTGCACCGAATTCCGGTGTGAGAAGTTCTTTTGCATAAGTCGGACTTACCGTGTTGAGCATGTCGGCAAAGAAAATTCCGGCTTTAAGAAAATTCACTCCACCATCCATTTCTACGGGACCGCCCGGATAAAAGTACCTTCCGTTTATTTCTGCCCGCCCTAAAGTTTCCGGTGAAAATCTTCCTTGGTAACCTATATTGTGAATTGTTAGAAGGGTTGCGGTATTTTCGAATAGTTTGTCCCAACTGTAATTATCTTTAATAAATAAAGGAATGAGAGCGGTTTGCCAGTCGTTACAATGAATAATATCGGGTGCCCAGTGCATTCTTTGCAAAGCCTCTATCACACCTTTTTGGAATAAAATAAACCTCTCGTCTTCGTCCCAGTCGTTTGTGTAAATTTGCGGTCTGTGGAAATAGTGCGGATTGTGAATAAAGTAAATATCCACATCCGAATCCGGCATATAACCGTGAAAAACATGTGTATTTTGTATGTGTCCGCCAATGCGCACCGGCATTTCACCGATGTAGCGGTCGTAATGCAAATCGTACTCGTACTCATTCACTTGATAATATTTTGGCATAAACACTTTAACATCGTGACCGAGCTTAGCCAGTTCTTTTGGTAACGCACCCGCAACATCGGCTAAGCCACCGGCTTTTGCGTAGGGAAAAACTTCACTTGCAACAAATGCTATTTTCATATTTCTTTTGCCTTGTTTATTTTACGTTTATCCGTGCATCAACCGCAACATATTTTTTCCCGGCGGTAAGAATAACCGGATTCAAATCAATTTCTTTTATGTTTTTGTGCTCAATCAAAATTCGTGCTACGGAGGAAATTATCTTTTTTAATTGAGATATATCGGTTCTTGCTTCATTACGGACACCCTTCAAAATTGAACCTATTTTGGTTTCATAAATCATTTCTTCTAAATCGGAATCACTTGAGATAGCTGATTTTATTGACGTATCTCCGGTTACTTCAACATATTTCCCCCCATGACCAAAAACAATTACGGGTCCGAATGAAGAATCGCGGTATCCGCCAACCAGCAGTTCCAATTCCGGTTTAACAAATTGCTGAATTATAAAGCCATCGACTTGAATATTTTTTTTTGAAAAAGATTTTCCCATTTCATTTATTTTCATCAACAATGTTTCTTTGTCTCCAATATCAAGAGCAACAGCATTTAATTCCGATTTGTGTATAATGTTTTTACCGGTTGCTTTTAGAACCACGGGGAATTTTATTCTGCCAAAGTCGATTTCTTCTGCGTTGGAAACAATTGAAGTTTGGACAAAGGGAATTTCATACCGGTTTAACAGGTTTATTACATCGCTTTGATTTAAGTAACCGCTTTGATATTGGTTTGAATTTGTATTTAGTAAACTTAAAAGTTTAGAATATTCTTCAACGTTGTTTTCCAATTGTTTTTGCTTGACAGACCGGAACAGCATGTTGGAAATAACTTCAGCGGGTTCTTCGGGGGATTTAAATATAGGTTTTCCGGTTTCGGATTTGTTTTTATACTCTTCCCAAAATTCAGGTAAAGGCATACAGACTTGAAATACGGGTTTACCGGATTCAATACCGTTAATAGTTTCAATTACAGGAAAAGCTTTAACCATCACGGGTTCAACGAAAATGGAAATTACCGCGTCAACGTTGTCGTCTTGCAAAACGGTTTCAATTACATCCTTGTACATTACGGCTGTGGCGCCCGGTAAAAGGTCAATTGGATTATTGACACTCGCTTCGGGAAGTACGATTTTTCGCAGTTTGTTTTTGGTGGATTCGCTTAGCCTGGTTAAAATCAGATTTTCTTCTTCCAATTTGTCAACGGCTAAAATAGCCGGACCTCCGGCGTTGGTAACAACTGCTATTTTTTTTCCGCGCGGAATCTTGAAATGCTCAAATCCCTTTACAGTATTAAACAATTCGTTTAGTCCGTTAACCCTTATCAATCCGAACTGGTTTAACAATGCAGTTACTATTTTATCTTCACTGCTGAGTGCGCCCGTATGGGAAGATGCGGCTCTCATTCCGCTTTCGGTTTTTCCCGCTTTTAAAATCATTACTGGTTTTTTATACTTGCCTGTCATAAAAGGTTTGATAAAATCGAATCCGTTATCAAAACTTTCCAAGTACATTGAAATTGTTTTGATATTAGAATCATTCTGCCAAAATTCAAGCACATCGTTTTCGTTAACATCCGCTTTGTTTCCAACACTAATGAAATGGGCAAACTTAATATTTGTCAACCTTAAAGAATTAAGAACCGCTGCGCCAAGCGCACCGCTTTGGGATAAAAATCCGTTCTCACCGGTTTGCGGTTGCTCGGCTACAAATGTTGCATTCAGTTTAATTGTTGGCAATGTGTTGATAATTCCCATACAATTGGGTCCAACCAAATTTGCTCCGTTGGTTGTTATCGTTGCGGTTATTTCTTCTTCTTCTTTTTTTCCTTCTGCTCCGGTTTCCTTAAAACCTGCAGTAACCAGAATAATTGCTTTAACATTTTTTGCCAGCAATTGATTAACCGAATCCCGGACAAACCTTTTCGGAACAACGATGATTGCCAATTCTATTTTTTCTTCAATTTCCGGGATGCTTTGGTAACATTTATAACCCAGCACTTCTTTCGCCGATGGATTAACGGGAAATACTTTGCCTGTATAACCGTAAACTTTAATGGAATTCAAAATCTCGTAACCTATACTTTTCGGTTTTGTGGAAGCTCCTACAACGCAGACGGAAGAAGGGTAAAAGAATAGATCGAGATTTTTAATCATATTTTCGAAGCTGTTGATATGCAAAATTATTTTGATATGAAAAATAGAAAATAATACCGATATATTCTTAAATTAGCGGTAATTAATTTTAGAATTGGTAAAACTGAACAGGGAAAACAATGAAAAACCGTATTGTGATTATTTTATTAACTCTTGGAATTACGATAACTTTAATTTCGTGCGGTAGCAACGGTCTTGAAGAAAAAGCGGATTTAGTATTAAAAAACGGAACCGTTGCAACTGTAGATACATTCGGGGTTTTCTATGAAGCCGTTGCGGTAAAAGGAGATAAAATATTATTTGTGGGTGCGAATAAAGAGGTGGAAAATTTTATAGACGATTCCACAAAAGTGATTGATTTAAAAGGCAAATTTGTAATGCCCGGTTTTTTTGACAGTCACGCCCATTTTCTCGGGATAGGCATGGCGAAAATAAATTTGGATTTGAGTAAAGCTGAAAATTGGGATGAGGTAATTTATATGGTTGCGAGTGCAGCGGAAAATGCAAAACCTGGCGAATGGATTATCGGGCGGGGATGGCATCAAGAGAAATGGGATCCTGTTCCGGAACCGAATGTTAACGGTTATCCGTATCACGATGTTTTAAGTCAAGCTACGCCTTACAATCCCGTTCTTCTTAAACATGCAAGCGGTCACGCTCTTTTTGCCAATGCGAAAGCCATGAGTTTGGCGGGGATTACGGAACAAACTCCAAACCCGCGCGGAGGTGAAATTGTGCGCGACAGTCTCGGAAAAGTTACCGGTGTTTTTAAAGAAGATGCGATGGATTTGATTTTGAGGGCTCATGAAAAATATTTGAGGAACCGCCCGGCAGAAAAAATTATCGAGGAGAAAATAAAAGCATATGAATTGGCTAACCGTGAATGTATAGAAAAGGGAATTACATCGCTTGAAGATGCCGGTTCAACTTTCGATGAAATCGATTTGATGAAAAAATTAATTGACGAAGGTAAAATAAATGTACGGCTAAGCGTTATGATAGGTGAAAGTAATTCGGAATTGGAAAAGCATATAAAAGATTATAAGATTTTGGGATATGCGAATAACCGTTTGACAGTAAGGGCAATAAAAAAATATATGGACGGTGCGCTCGGTTCTCGGGGCGCTTGGATGTTAAGTCCTTATACTGATGTGCCGTCTACAACTGGATTGAATGTAACACCGTTAAGCGATATAAGAAAAGCCGCACGTATAGCAATGGAGAACGGATTCCAACTTTGTACCCATGCCATTGGCGATAAAGCCAACCGCGTAACATTAAATATTTACGAAGATGAATTTAATAAACATCCGGATAAAAAAGATTTGAGATGGCGTATCGAGCATGCACAACATGTTTCACCCAAGGATCAACCGCGATTTGCCAAATTGGGAGTTATTGCCGCCATGCAAGGTATCCATTGTACTTCGGATGCGGTTTTTGTTAAGAAAAGATTGGGAAATTGGAGGGCGCAAAAAGAATCGTATGCTTGGAGATCGTTACTCGATTATGGGACGGTAATTTGTAACGGTACCGATGCGCCGGTTGAAGATGTTGATCCGGTTCCCAATTTTTACGCAAGCGTAACCAGAAAAACAAAAGAAGGATGGGCATTCTATCCGGAACAGAAGATGACTCGGGAAGAAGCGCTTAAATCTTATACCATCAACGGAGCATACGCTACGTTTGAAGAAAATATAAAAGGTAGTTTAACACCCGGTAAACTTGCCGATATAGTTGTGCTTTCCAAAAATATTTTAACTGTTCCGGAAAATGAGATTAAGGATACTAAAGTTCTGTACACAATTATCGGCGGGAAAATTGTTTACCAGAGAAAGTGATTGGATTAATTTTTAGAAACTAGAAATTAGCTCAATAATTTTATTCTGTACCCGGAATTTATGGATTGAATATCCAGGTAATAGAATACGGTATTTTTCGTTTGGAGTTGAAAAACATTCAAACAATTAAAAATATTAAAATATTTATTACCGCCATTCGTGGGGCTCAGACCGCGCCATACTTATTTGGTGAGGAAATTACCCGTCGACAATAGGCCAAAATGGGGGCAACACAAGAAGTAAAAAAGAAACGGATTCCCGCTTTTTGGTGAATGACAAGAGCTGTAAACTGTTCCTTTCCGGATCCCGGAACAAGTCAGGGATAACGGTACAAAACGGAGTGATGGAGCAAAAGCAACGACCGGACGAAAAAACTTGTCATGCTGAACTTGATTCAGCATCCGGTGCTGCTTTTCATATTAGCGTATTCGCGGCTAAATAAAAAAGCCCGGCATTTTCACCGGGCTTGAAAGTTTACTTCATTAATAACATTTTGCGGGTTTGAACATAACTACCTGCTTGAAGTTTGTAGATGTAAATCCCGCTCGGCAATCCGCCGTTAATGGATTCCGCATTAAAAAGCACTTTGTATAAACCTGCCTGTTGTCTTTCGTTAACAAGTGTTGCAACTTCTTTACCCAATACATCATATACGGTTAATTGTACTTGTTGTGATTTTGGTATTGTATATTTAATGATTGTTGCAGGATTAAAAGGATTAGGGTAATTTTGCTTAAGTTCGAATTTATCCGGCATGTTCAAATTTACTTCAATAACATTGGAATACTTAAAAGATCCGTCAATATCGATTTGTTTTAATCTGTAAAAATATTTACCGGACGTAACGGTATTATCAACAAACGTATATTGTTTTGGTGAGTTGCTGTTACCGTTGCCCGCAACAAAACCGATTTTTTCCCAATTGTTCCGGTTTTCGTCCGCTCGTTGTACCTCGAAGCCGTAATTGTTCACTTCCGTTGCGGTCTGCCATTTTAATTTAATTATACTTTTAGAAGTTAATGCTTTAAAGGCAATTAATTCAACAGGTAAACCGGAATCGATATTAATTGTAGCGACATAATTTTGACTGTTATTACTATCATATACTTTATCACCATTATCATTGTCATCAACATAAAACCAAACATGCAAGTAATATGTTTCGCCAGCATTTAATTTATTCGGATCTATCACTTCGACCAAATCATTCATCTCTTGCCATTTATCATTATTACCGGTTATTTCTAAAAAAGGTAGATTCAATTCCCCAGAATCGTAAACTGTTCCGGTACTTGGATCTGTTGTGTTTTTAATAGCCCAGGCAAGAGTTGCTACATCGCCACTGTGGTCGTACGATTGCAATTCCCCTCCTAATTTTAGACTGGTTACATTATTGAAAACCTGTCCGTCAAAATCACTTGCTTGAGCTGTTGCACTCCCATTGTACCATGTATTTCCGGAGTTATTCAAATCAACAATTATGTAAGACTCGCCACACCATGAAAGTTGGGCGTATGATAAACCGGAAAACATTATTAAAATTAGAATAGTAAACACTCTTCTCATATTGACTCCCGTTTTTTTGTGTGGATAATTTTTCAATAAATTTAATATAAATGAGTAGAGAAAGTCAATTGGCATTTTAAAATTTCGATTAACGATTGGATAAAACTATAACCGTAATTTCGGGTGTGGAATTATACCTTACGGGTGCAAGCGACATACCGAGTCCGCGCGTTACAATCATCAGCATTTTCCCGAATTTGAAATTGCCGCGCATGTAAGGGGTTTCAACCTGCGTTGGCGAGATATTAAAAAACGGGAATAGAAAAGTCATTTGTCCGCCGTGGGTGTGACCGCACAAGTACAAATCGTAACCGGCTTTTTGTGCGGCATCAATTAAAAATTGGCGTGGTTGATGGGTGAGAAAAATTTTTAAATCGTATTTTGTGGAATCGTTTGTCAAGCCGGCAAGCATTTCAGGTTTTATTTTCTCAACATAAGTATTGGTTGCAAATGTGATACCAATTATTGCCGTATCCACATTGATTTTAATCCGTCCGTTATCAATCATTGAAATATTATGTTTTGCCA
>Ga0256841_1003860_pt1 | contig 11053 bp, 10 predicted proteins | sample 356308metaG_FD_185971 | JGI IMG/M metagenome (GOLD analysis project Ga0256841, IMG submission 185971) | Hydrothermal vent microbial communities from Mid Atlantic Ridge, Atlantic Ocean - 356-308 | ecosystem: Environmental > Aquatic > Marine > Hydrothermal vents | place: Atlantic Ocean: Mid...
TTGTTTTTTACTCTGGTTATTTCACGGTTGTTCAAATCTTTCCCAACTATCACCAAATCAATTAAGCCGCTATCTTTTCCAACGGCATAATCGCCACGGATAAAGGCGGTTTTAACGTCTCCTACTTTGTTAATAATGTTGGAAATCACTTTGTCTATTCCGGTTGATTTGAGAACTATGTTTCTGAGTTCGTTAAATAACGGATGTGAGGAATTGGCTTTGTATATTTTGTTGCGTCCCTTAAATTCTGATACCAGTATTTTCGCTTCTTCCAATTTGTTCAACTCTACTCGTATTCCGTTGGTAGATTCGTTAAACTCATTGCTTAGTTGTCGCAAATATCCGTTGTTCTTCGGGTTAAGAAAAAACTTCAGCAACAGTTTGATTTTTGTTTCCGATGTAATTAGTGATTTTAACATTTTATATTATGAGTAAATTTATTACTCGAAATATAAAGAATAATATTTAAAAGTAAAGGAAAAATAGGAACGCAGATTTTTATGATTTATTATGATAAAACAAATTAATCGGAAATAAAAAAACATAACACAGAGTTTCACAAAGAAGACACGGAGTTACACGAAGAATGAATTTGTTTTATTTCCCAAGTGTGAAAAATGATTTGTATGTTAATCTTCTATGAATGCCATCGTAAATCATTTTTAATTTGTATAAGGTGTAGTAAGGTTCGTTAAAATAGTTTTCCCATTTGATTACATAATCTTTGAAAATTTTTTTGCCGGTAATTTGATAAAGAATTTTAAGTTGCGGAATGTGTACATCTTTATGATAATAGTAATCGGCTACATAAGGATATTTTAAATCGTATTTACTCCAATAACCGGTATCGTATTGTGATAGATTCTTTTCTATAGTTGTTATTCCTTGGTCAAATAACTTCTTCGCTTTTTTATTTTTGGTTATTCGCCAATAATCGTATAAACCCAGTGTTGCGGTAATATGTCCGTTTAAAACATGATTTGGCGGAAGTTCCGGATATTCTTCGAACCAATGGTTTTTTGATTTGTCTATAAATAAAATTCCGCCGTTTTTAATTTTTGTTTCAAAAGTATTTATTGTTTTATTTGCAAGCAAAACAAATGTCGAATCATTTGTTAATTCTATTACTCTGGAAATTGCCGAAAGTATATTTCCCAAAGCCCAAGCGCCGCACCAATCAAAATCCATATTATATTTTGTAAACTTAAAATGATAAGGCCAAACGGCAAAATTATTTTTTATTACCGCATTATTTTTCAGCCAATTTGCATAGAGAATAATTTCTTTGAAATATGTTGAATCTTTTGTTTCTAAAAATTTTGTGTAGTCTTTTATAATATATCCGCTCATATCGGTTGGAATATATAAAGTATCGATACCGGGTTTTAAAATATATTTTTTATTATCACTAAAATGTTTGCGGAAAGGAATTCCTTTTTTATTTTTTAATATAGTGGTATTATCATTTTTATTTAATTCAATAAAATAATTTTCAATTGTATTAATATCGTTATCTTTATTCCATGATGTTGTATCAACGGAAATTTCGGAAGCTTCTTTATAACCGGGAGAAAACGAATTAAAAAGAAGGAGATAAAAAAACAAGAGGGAAAATATAAGTCCGCCTAAAAGTGATAAAATAATTTTTCTGCGAAAAGATTTGTTTAGAACAATTTTGTTTCTAATTTTTTCAATTACACCATTAAAAATAACAAAAGGATTTTTTATATCCGGAATAAAATCCGTTTTGGTATTGATATCATTAGCTTTTAGAGATTTATAGAACTCATCAACCGTTACAAATTCAAATCCGTTAGACTTGGCATATTTCAAATATTTAACAAATTTATTTTTTTGTCTGTTATTTTTTGTAAACCTTTTTCTATCCCAACGTTTAAGGAATGAAAAACTGTGCATCATTATTACAAAATAATCCAAATCGGAATTTTTTATTTGTCTGCTTATTTCTTTAAGTTCTTTAAGAGAAGACCATTCAAAATTAATTGAGCTGTATTGTTCTTTTAAGAATTTGTATTTATAGATTGTTGTTGGTATTTCAAGAAAATTATTTGCATAACCTATTTTATTTATGTTCGGAAAAATATTTTGAGAAATTTTACATCTTTTTTGTTTGAATTGAAAAGAAAGATCAGCTAAAAATTTCTTTTCTTTTAATATTTCCAAAGTATCATCATTTGCCGAGTAACCGCCGGCTCTAAAAAATTTAGGAATTGCATTATTAAATTTTTTGTAAATGTTTACAGATTCTTCAATAAGCTTTTCTTGTTCACTTTTTGTGTATTGCCACAAATAACCTTTCTCGCCAAAAATTCCCGGGTGAAGATGAAGTTCAATTTCATGTCCGTCATTTAAAATCAAAGAAGTGATCTTTTCAAAAATTCCATCACCCCATTTTTTTTGCTCGTAATAATCGATAAAAAATGTTGCTTTAACATTATACTCTTTTAAAATAGAAAGAATATCATCAAGTCCGTTTGAGCCGTTTATTCCAAGAATTTCGGTTTGTGAAATTATAAATTCGGTATCAATTGTTAAGAGTATTTTTTTCATTTGTTAAAGTGTTTCATTAATTAACCGTAAAGCAAATATAATAAATTGAATTTGTTTTTTTGTATTATGCGGTTTAGGTTTCGTAAAGTACACAATTAAAACGGATAAGATATTATCTAAACATAATTATTGATATGATATTTTTTATCAGATAAAAACAAGTTATATATTATTTAGAACCGTAAATTTTTCTAATTTCAAAAATTGCAATACCATAAGCAACGGCAACATTTAAGGATTGTTTAATTCCGAATTGAGGAATTTCAATTGAAACATCACAAAGGTCGATAAGCTCTTGAGAAACGCCGGTAATTTCATTACCGACAATTAAACACAAAGGAAAATGTTTTTTGGTTAATTCCGTATAGGAAATATTATTATTAGTCTGTTCGAGGGCGCAAATTGTATATCCTTTATTTTTAAGATTTTTAATTATAGAAATCGGATTTTCTTCAAACTTCCAATTAACACTTTCTTGCGAACCGAGTGCGGTTTTTAAAACTTCCTTTTTGGGTGGATAAGGAGTATAACCGCATAAATATAATTTTTCAATCATTGCTCCATCGGAAGTTCTGAAGATAGAACCGACATTATAACTGCTTCGGATGCTATTAAGTATAACAACCACGGGCATTTTTTTTGCTTTGTCTATTGTTTCCAAAGTTACTCTTTTGGCGGAAATTTCTTCATGAGTTAATTTTTTCATATACTTTCTCAATTTGCTTTCTACTGTTTTTTAATTGCCAATTGCCCGCATGCGGCAGCAATATCGTTACCTTGCGTATTGCGTAACATAACGAATATATTTTTTTTCATTATTTGTTCGGCAAAAATTTTTATTTTTTCATTTGGGGTTGGTTCAAGCTTTGCCGAAATTCCGTCCTTTACCATGTGAGAAATACTATTAAAAGGAATCAAATTAACTTTTGAAGGAATTTGACTACATAGATTTATTAAAGCTTTTAAATCTTCGTTTCTATCATTAATATCTTTTAACATAATATATTCAAACATAATTTTCGTTTTGGTTTTTTTTGCATAATACTTTAGTGCTTCAACGTTTGCTTTAATATTGTATTTAAGATTTATGGGCATAATCTTACTTCGTATATCATCAAAACATGAATGTAAAGAAAGTGCAAGTTTTACTCTTAAACCGCTATCAGCAAGTTCCGTTATTTTTTGCGGAATACCCGAAGTGGAAACCGTAATACGTGTTCTTCCTATTTTGTTACCTAAATCTTTAAGTAAAATATTAAGTGATTTTAATGTTGCTTCGAAGTTTAGCAAGGGCTCACCCATTCCCATGTAAACAATGTTTGTAATCGATTTTGGCATTAAGAATTTTGAGGTTAACAAATACTGATCTATAATTTCGCCTGTGGTTAAATTACGTGCAAAACCCATTAAACCTGTTGCACAAAATTTACAATCGAGCGGACAACCGACCTGCGTTGAAATACAAAGAGTTCTTCTGTTATGTTCCGGAATTATAACCGATTCAATTTTATAACCATCGCGGGTAGCAAACAGATATTTTTCTGTTCCGGTTAAACTTGATGTTTGTTTTGATACCGGATTAAGTGAAGAAATAATTGAAGTTTCTTTAAGTTTTTCTTTAAGTTTTTGCGGTATATTGTTCATCTCTTCAAATTCGCTTACCAAATTATTGTACATCCAATTAAATATTTGTTTCCCGCGAAACGAAGATTCTCCGATAGTTAGCATATAATTTTGCAATTCGCTTAACGAAAAATTTTTCAGATTTATTTTGTTAGAAATTTTATTCATAGGATGCAAATATAATCAAACCGTTAGGTTGCTCAAAATATTTAATTTACCGAATGTAAGCAACTACAAAACTTTTGTGTAACAGTTATAAGAAAAGAAAATAATTTTTTACTTTAAAAGATGTTTTAAATATGCTATTCTTAAGAAATAATTTTACGGAAATAAATTAAATATGAGATTAGGAAAATATAATATATCGGTAATTGAAACCGGTACTTTCGGGTTGGATGGTGGAGCTATGTTCGGAATAATACCGAAAACATTGTGGAATAAAGTTACACCCGCAGATGATAAAAACAGGATAAAACTGGGAGCAAGATGTTTGCTCCTTGAATCCGACAGCAAAAAAATTTTAGTTGATACCGGAATGGGTGATAATTGGAGTGAAAAATTAAAAAAAATTTATGATATTAAACAACCGGAAAACGCTTTGATAAAATCATTAAATAAAAAAAATATAAAATCTGATCAAATAACGCATGTAATATTAACACATCTTCATTTCGATCACGCCGGAGGTGCAGTAAGTTTTTCAGATAATAAATTTGTTCCTACTTTTCCGAAAGCAAAATATTACATTCAGAAAAAACAATTTGATTGGGCAATGGAACCATCGGATAAGGACAGAGGAAGTTTTATAAAATCAACATTTAAACCCTTATATGATGAAGGTGTTATAGAGTTCGTTAACGGCGAAGTTCAATTTGACGACGAAATATTTCTTATTCCTACAAACGGGCATACTTTTTCACATCAAATGATAAAACTGAAAGACGGTTCAAACACATATTTATATTGTGCAGATTTAATTCCAACATTAGCACATGTTCCGGTTCCATATATTATGGGTTACGACATAAATCCTCTTATTAGTATAAAGGAAAGAAAAAAATATTTAAGTATGGCGGAAAGGGAAAACTGGAAAATTATCTTTGAACATGATCCCGAAAATATTTGTGCCACCGTAAAAAAAACGGAAAAAGGTTTTTTGCATGATGAAAAATATAAGGAGCTGTTGTGACGGAAAATTATTTTAAAGTTTGTAAAGTTTCGGAATTAAAAGAATTTCAAGGTGAAAGGTTTTTTGTTAACGATACCGATATTGCTTTATTTAAAATTGACAATAAAATTTTTGCGGTTAATAATGTTTGTCCGCATAAACTTGCAAATGTAATACACGAAGGGTTTGTTGAAAACGGCTGTGTAGCTTGTCCTTTACATGGTTGGACTTTCGAACTTGCTTCCGGTAATTTACTTGGTGGTAGCAGAGGGTTAAAATCTTATCCCGTAAAAATTGTAAATGACGATATTTATGTTGAAGTTATTCCTAAACAATTAAATTGGTAAAAATTTTAATCATAAACATTTTCTTACAAAAACATTTCCAATGAAAAAACAAATAATAATCGATAAAGCAACGGAACTTGGTTTCGATTTGATTGGCTTTGCAAAATATGAAACATTAGATAAAGAAATTAAAGAGCTGGAAACATGGTTGAAAAACAAATTTAACGCCGGTATGTCCTATATGGAGCGAAATATCGAAAAGAGGAAAGATGTAAGAAAAATTTTTGAAACTACCGAAAGTATAATTTCTTTAGCGATGAATTACTTTGTTGAAGACGCAATTGAAAATAACAAAGAAGTAGGAAAAATTTCCCGATATGCTTGGGGAAGAGATTATCATTTTACAATTTGGGAAAAATTAGATGAACTTGTTGAATACTTAAAAAAAATTTATCCGCAATTTGAAGCTAAAACTTTTATTGATACTGCTCCGGTAATGGATAAAGTATGGGCTGTTAAAGCAGGATTGGGTTGGCAAGGGAAACACAGTAATATAATTTCAAAAAAAATAGGTAGTTGGTTTTTTATAGCAACAATTTTTACCAATCAAAAATTCGATTCGTACGATGTTCCTCTGAAAAATTTTTGCGGTACTTGTACGGCGTGCATAGATGCTTGTCCGACAAACGCAATAGTACAAGATTATATTGTTGATTCAAATAAATGTATCTCCTATTTGACAATTGAAAATAAAAATGAAATTCCAAATGAGTTTTTAGGTAAATTTGAAAACTTATTATTCGGTTGTGATATTTGTCAGGATGTTTGTCCTTGGAATAAAAATGCCAAGCGTACAAATATTGTTGATTTTTTGAATGCGGAAAATAAAGCTTTAAACTTAAACAAAATATTAAAAATGAAACCGGATGAGTTTAAGAAAAAGTTTAAAGAAAGTCCTATTTTAAGACCGAAGTTAAAAGGAATGAAAAGAAATGCAGAGTTTATATTAAAATCCGATAAAAGAAATTAAAATAAATAATACCGCATAAAATTTACATTAATAACATTAAAAATGTAAAATAATAAAACTAAACTGAAACTATTATGAAAAAAGTGAATCAAATGAAGATAAAAACTAAAAAATATTTATAAAAACGGAGAACATAATGAAGGAAAATCATTTAAAAGTTGCAATAATCGGTTCGGGTCCGGCAGGTTTAACTGCTGCAATTTATACGGCAAGAGCAAATTTGGAACCTGTAATATTTGAAGGATTGCAACCGGGCGGACAATTAACAATAACAACCGAAGTGGAAAACTATCCGGGTTTCGAAAACGGAATTCAAGGACCGGAACTTATGGATACAATGCGTAAACAAGCTTGCAAATTCGGAGCAAAATGTGAATTCAAAGAAATTACCGAAGTGGATTTTTCTAAAAGACCTTTTGTATTAAAAGCAGAAGACGAAATATATACAGCGGACTCGGTGATTATATCAACCGGTGCGTCGGCAAAACTTTTAGGTATTGAAAGTGAAGCAAAATATATGGGACACGGGGTTTCTGCTTGTGCTACTTGCGACGGATTTTTCTATAAAGATTTAAAAGTGCTTGTTGTGGGTGGTGGAGATACGGCTTTTGAAGAAGCTAATTATTTAACAACATTTGCTTCCGAAGTGGTACTGATTCATAGAAGAGATGAATTTAGAGCATCAAAAATTATGATTGACCGCGCAAAGAAAAATCCTAAAATTAAATTTGCTACAAGTCGGATTATTAAAGAAATTGTTGGCGAAGAAGGTGTAATGGGAATGAAAAAAGTTACGGGAGCAATTTTAGAAAATACTAAAGACGGTTCTACGGAAGAAATTAAAGCCGATGGTATTTTTATTGCAATAGGACATAAACCTAATACGGATATTTTCAAAAGTCAATTGGATATGGACGAAACAGGTTATTTAAAAGTAAAACCGGGTTCAACCTATACAAATATTGAAGGTGTTTTTGCAGCAGGCGATGTGGCAGATAAAACTTATCGCCAAGCAATAACAGCTGCCGGAACCGGTTGTATGGCGGCTTTGGATGCTCAACGATGGCTTGAAAATAAAGAGATAATCTAAAACTGAAGTTATCTCTCCAAATGTTTGATATAAATATCGGGATAGATTTTTTAAAAATCATGTTCCCGATAAAAAGTAACATCAATAATTTGATAGTTCGAGAAAGAATTTACAACGGAAAGATAATTAAACCCAAATTGTATTAGAATTTAGAAATTGTTTATAATACTCTAATATGTAATAAGTTAAAGAAACTTTTTGATTTAACTCTTCCATGCTTTGCATTAGAATAATTGCTTTTCTATTGCATAATTCGGTTGAATGGGGGAAATAAAATTACGTATGAATAAAAACTAAAAAACCCCGAAAAAAATATTCGGGGTTAATTAAAAGCTCCGCGGGTAAGATTCGAACTTACAACCCTTCGGTTAACAGCCGAATGCTCTACCATTGAGCTACCGCGGAATTTACATCATTAAATCATTCCAAACTATAAAAATAATTGAATTGCAAAGATAATAGTTAATGATTTTTTTGTCAAGTTTTATCATTAGTAAATAAATAAATATTTTAATATTTTCATTCGTATAAAATTTTATATTCAATTTATAATTTATTTGGAAAATAAAATGAAATTAAACCATATTGAACATATAGGAATAGCTGTAAAAAGTTTGGAAGAATCAATTAAATTTTATGAAAATGTTTTGGGTTTGAAATGTTATGCTGTTGAAAAAGTAGAAGACCAAAATGTAAAAACGGCATTTTTTAAAATCGGTCAAACAAAAATTGAATTACTTGAGGCAACTGATAAAGAAAGTCCGATAAATAAATTTATTGAAAAAAAAGGCGAAGGAATTCACCACATTGCATTCCATGTTAATAATCTAAAAGAAAATTTATTAGAACTACAAAATAAAGGTATTAAGTTAATAGATGAAGAGCCGAGAAAAGGAGCGGAAGGTTTGGACATTGCTTTTCTGCATCCTAAATTTACCGGTGGAGTTTTAACAGAATTATGTGAAAAAAAATAGAGCCATTTTTTATAAAAGTTCGGCAATTATTTCATCGCAAATCATATAACCTCTGAATGTGCATTTTAGTGTATTCTTTTCAAATTTAATAAAAGAGTTATCTACCAGCTTTTTAATAGTGCTTTGTTTTTCACCATACCAATTTTTATTTATATTTTGAACTAAGGTTAAATTTAATCCATTACTCCTTAAGCCAAGCATGATTATTTCTTCTAACATTTGTTCGTTTGTTAATTTTTCTTTACCTCTAATTGCATTTCCCGTTTGTTCAATTTCGGAAATATATTTTTTTAAACTTGAAAAATTCCACCAACGAATTCCGTTTACAAACGAATGGGCGGCTGTTCCAAAACTTAAATAATCTTGATATTCCCAATAATAAAGATTGTGTTTGCATTCAAAATTTTTTTTTGCAAAGTTGGAAACTTCATATTGATTGAATTTATATTTATCCAAATATTCCATTGTGTATTTGTATAGTTTTGCATCATGGTTTTCCGTTACCATCTTTATTTTTCCGTCTAAAACCATTTTATTTAATATTGTTCCTTTTTCCAAAATAAGACTGTAAGCGGAAATATGTTTGATAGGCAACTTAACGGCAAGTTCCAAATTACTTTTCCAAGTTTGCAATGTTTGATTGGGTAAACTGAAAATCAAATCGATACTAATATTGTCAAAGCCAATAATAGCGGCATCTTCAACGGTTTTTATTGCTGTATCCTTGTCATGTATTCTTGTAAGAAACTTTAATTCGTTGTTGTCAAAAGATTGAATTCCAATACTGATTCTATTTATTTCCGTACTCTTAAATTCCTTTAATTTTTCTTTTGTAACGGTACCAGGATTGGTTTCCAACGTTATTTCAATTTCGTTTGATATATTGAAATTATGTTTAATTGTTTCAATAATTTCTTGAATATATTCCGGTTTCATAAATGAAGGTGTTCCGCCGCCGAAAAATATTGTATCTATATTTCTACCCGCGGAATATTTTCCGGCATAAAATTTAATTTCTTTTTTTAATACCGTTAAGTAGTTTTCAATATTTTCATAGGAAACCAAGGAATAAAAATCGCAATAGATACATTTGTGATCGCAAAAGGGAATGTGAATATATACGGCAGTCTTTTTAAGGTTCATTTATTGGAAATTTTTTTAAGCTTAATTTAAGAATCTTAGTAGTAATAAAACAAGAAGTATAAAAATATTTAGAGAAAGAATAAGAAAAACCTCTGCGGAATAATATTACAGAGGTTTTTGAAATTTGCATAAAAAATTATAACTCGGTAGTTGCCTCAAAAACAATATCAACAGCTCCTTCAAGAGAATTTGTTTGTGCACTGCTTGTTATTGATACATTCAGACCGGCACTAAAACATAGAGTTTGATTATTTGATAAAGCATTTTCCAAATAAGTATTTATTGCTTGAATTTCTTCTGCAGTTAAGGAAATAATATACGGTGTATTTACATAATCTCCCGGACTGGCATTTTCAATTGTTTCGGAAAACAGCAAATTACCGGCGGCATCTTTTAACGAAACAACAATAGTTCCTCTTAAATCTTCCGGTGAGTATGATATTGTTCTAAAAGCAACTTCTACAAAAGTTACTTTTTTAACTTTATCACTATATTCCTGAAAAGTACTGTCATTATTAATACAGAAATCTTTGTTTTCTGTAATTGAAGTACTTGAACCTGAGGCGGAAAATGTAACGGACATTGGAATATTAACAGGATAATTTTTTAGTGAATCCACTACATCGCAACTTGTTAAAAACGTAAAGCTTAATAAAACTGTTAAAATAATTTTACTTGTAAATTTCATTTTTGGCTCCTTAAAATTCTAATGAAATACCAACGGAAACGGAATTTTGAATTCCAAGACTATAATCGGCATTAATTATTAAAAATGCTAAATTAACCGCAGCTCCTGCAGTAAATCTAATGTTACTTTCTTTATCAAAATTTAATTCAAATTTTTTGCCGTCTAAATCGGGCGCCGTACCGTTTTCATCTTTATAAGTATATTCCAAGTTAAGTTCGGAATTTTCATATTGAATACCACCGTAAACCGTAGCTAATCCCAAAGATTTACTTGCATGAATATTAAAGGCGGAAGTTTTAACTTCAACCATGTTTGATACTGTAAATTTGTTATTTGTGTATTGAATTGCAAAATCAAGCGGTAACAATGGAATATACTGACTAATATTGTGTTTAATTCCAAAACCAAAAAGATTTAATGTTTCATTTCCAACTTGTATTTCCGGAACAAAACGAACCATCAACTCGGTTCCGAACATG
>Ga0256841_1003861_pt1 | contig 11049 bp, 8 predicted proteins | sample 356308metaG_FD_185971 | JGI IMG/M metagenome (GOLD analysis project Ga0256841, IMG submission 185971) | Hydrothermal vent microbial communities from Mid Atlantic Ridge, Atlantic Ocean - 356-308 | ecosystem: Environmental > Aquatic > Marine > Hydrothermal vents | place: Atlantic Ocean: Mid...
TATTAAAAATAGGTACTTTTGAGACCCTTATTTCATAACTTATTGAATATGCATCTATGACAAATGATGAAAAAGAGTTATTTCTTACCCGGATAAACGAGATGATATCTAAACACAATGCAGAATTGGAGGAATTAATAGATAAGCATAAGCCCGTAAGTCCGGAAAATGCCATAGGAAGAATAAGCCGAATGGATGCCATTCATAACAAAAGTATCGTGGATGCAGCAATAAGAGCTAAAAAAGCAAAGGTGTCACGTTTAAAATTAGCACTTTCAAAGCTTGATTCCCCTGAATTCGGACAATGCACCCGGTGTGGAGGAACTATTGCGATGGCTAGATTGGTTTATATGCCGGAAAGCAGTATGTGTATGAAATGCGCGCGTTAACAAGAAGATGTCATATCTTTAGTAATTTCTAATAAAGTGAAAGTAAATATATTACAGTATTTCCACAGCTATGTAACCACTCCTCTAGCACATGAACTTTTATGCTTCTGCCCATACCATAAAGCGAATAATTACTACTAATTCGTGTTCGATTCACGTCTTTTGGAAAATGTCCTTTAAAAAATAATCAAAGAATTAAAAAAAATTATACGATTCTAATGCCGTCAAAAGTATTTGATTTTCATATATATATGACAAACACATATAGAAATGACTCATATTTTTAGACTTAAGGATAAAAAAAATACAAATAAAGTTTTTTTATATATGTTCTTTGTTATACCTTTGCGTTGTGAAAGTAGAGTAATCTATTTTTATTTCGGGATATGCTAACCTACCTTTCCCGAAGACAATAACCTGAGAAAATTAGATAATAGATCCGTTCTGTTGAATGCTATGTGCGAAATACTGCACTACGTTCCACAGATTCACTATTTCAAGTCATTTGGAATTAATACTACGGTATTTCGTGTAATGTACACGGATGCAGTGGGTGAATATTCATATTATTTAACTCATCAAAACGGATCTTATGATGAAAACGAATTTTACAAATCGGTGGTGTAAGTCCGGGTTACTCAAAATGTTTCTTGTAGTAGCCTTACTTTACATCGTTCCCAAAACCCAAAACCGATTAGTGGCACAAGGATGTTCCATGGATTGTACCCTGCGTACGCAATTATCGCTAGACGCGAATTGCTACTCTGAGGTTACACCGGACATGGTGCTCAATGCTAGTAAGACCTCATGCCCAACAGGTCAGTTCAAAGTTATCTTGCGGTATAATGGAAAGATTATACCTACAAGTCCATTTGTCGATCATAATTGGATCAACAAGGATTTGGAAGTAACGGTAATGGACACGATTTCCGGCAATAGTTGCTGGAGTACAATGCACGTAGAGGACAAATTGCCTCCTCAATTAGAATGTAAATCTGACACTTTTTATTGTTATGATTTATACACGTGGGCTGGACCGACAGTGACAGAAAACTGTGGGTTGCCCGTCAAAATCAATTTAGTTGACGAGCGTATCATCCCTTTGCGATGTGACACATATTTTGTCAAGCGCATTGAAAGGGATTACACGGCGACCGATCAATGGGGAAACACTTCTGATATCTGTACAGATACGATATTCCTGAAGCGAATTCCTCTTGATTCTATTGTAGCGCCTAAGAATTTCGTCAAAGGGGCTATTGTTCACCCTCCTCCTATTCCTCCTATTGTAGGAGATACGCCGGCCATTTCATGTGTTGACGTCATGGCAGGAAGAGTACCTCTTTTAGACAATGGAGCACCGGATTGGAAATACACAGGAGTACCAACTGTAGGCGGATTTAAATTATTTCCCAATGCAGATGTATATTGCAACACGACTACCTTCTTTCATGATGTATATTATGGGAAAGTAGGTTGTGTAGAAAAATGGATACGTTTTTGGACGATTCAAGAGTGGTGGTGCAATGGAGATTCCATCCGAATCATACCTCAAGGTATAGAAATCATAGACACCGTTCCTCCCGTCATCCAATGTCCTCCAAACATTACCATGACTACTACTGGAGGCTATCAGTGTGAAGGTGCCGTTTGGTTGCCTGTTCCTGAAGCATACGATAGCTGCCAAGGAGACAATATCACGATAGATGTAACATGGCCTGGTGGATTTTATCATGACCTAAAGCAGCCTCTTCGAACTGTACTTCCCGTGGGACATAACAAGGTAACTTATCGGGTATATGATGCCAGAGATACCAAAGGGTGTTACAATATGGACTCTTGTTCTATAGATGTGTGGGTTAGAGATCAGACAGCACCTGTCGTAATCTGCAAAAAACACACCACCGTTTCTCTCACATATGATAGTACAGTACATGTATACGCCAAAGTATTTGACAATGGCAGTTATGACGATTGTTGTATAGACAGCATGAAAGTGCGCAGAATGGATGAAGGGGGAGATTGTAATTACGCTCCTTACTTCAAGCCCTATGTAGAATTCTGTTGTGCAGACATCGGAAAAACCATTATGGTTATTCTTAGGGTCTATGATTGTCATGGCAACTTCAATGATTGTATGGTAGAAGTCGAGGTACAGGACAAAATGCCGCCAAAGATATTCTGTCCTACCCAATTTGTCTTGGTTCCATGCGAATACAAGTTTGAAATTGATAAATTAGGCGACTATTTTGGTAAACTTGTGGATGATAAATACAAGCGGAAAACACATACTTTATACGGAGACTATGTGTATTCTGTAGGTGCATTCCAGGGAGAGTTCCCATTCTGTAGAATCCCTAGACCTACACCTTCCATCGTCAAGTTGAATATTATCAAGCCGGATGGCACCTTAGATCATTCTACTGTATTGCCTATTGTAGAAGGACCTAGAAAGTATACGACTGAAATTACAGCTAACTTACGGCCACAAGTTTCCGGAATGCTAACTGTGCCCGGATTAGGAGATATTGTATTGTCTAACAAAGTAATGGATGGATATGCACACGACAATTGTAAGGTGAAAATAACTGAAAAGTATGAGGATTTCAGGGATCAATGTGGAATAGGATTTATTAAAAGAACATTTTATGCCACAGACAATAACGGAACGGATTCTTGTTGTCAATACATCGGATTTTATCCTTTGACTCCATTCGAAGAAAAAGATATTATCTGGCCACAAGATACTGCAGTATATGGTTGTTATAACCCAAAAGATTTTGGAATAGACGTAACTGGAAAGCCCAAATTCTTGAATGAGGATGAGTGCAGTCTTGTGGGATACGATTATGAAGATCAAGAATTCAAGTTTTTCAAAGGGACTAACCTATGTTTTAAATTGGTTAGAAAGTGGCGTGCTTTAGACTGGTGTTATAAGGCAAAAACCTTTGACGAATATTGGTCGAACGATTATCACTTAAAAGTATGGAATCACACACAGTACATCAAAGGAATGAACAATGTGGATCCGACCTTTACACAATTGCCAGATGACAATTTAAAATTCTGTTCCTATGATATTAATTGTCGAAAAGGTCCGGTGGACCTAGTAGCAGTGGGAAGTGATGATTGTACTCCTGGATCTGAGCTCAGATGGGAGATGCATTTGGACCTGGATTGTGATGGTCGATATGATGTAGTAAAGACTGGTTTAGGAGACACTATTCGTCTCAAGGACTCTATAGCATTAGGATGGCATTGTGTCACTTTTATTTTCGAAGATAGATGTGGTAATCAGGTAGTAAAGAAAAGAAATTTCCATGTCATCAGTTGCAAAGCTCCAACTCCTTACTGTAATGATGGAGTAGTCATCGAACTTATGCCGATAGATCGAGACGGTGACAATGTACCTGATTGGGGGATGATTGAAACCTGGGCTACGGACTTTGATTTGGGTAGTTTCGGAGCATGTGGTCATAAAGTAACCCTTTCCTTCTCTAAAGATACTACAGATAAATCGCGCATGTATACCTGTGATAGTCTGGGTAGAAGAGAAGTTAGGATCTGGGTAACAGACTTGGAGAATGGAGAGCAAGCCTTCTGTGTCACACATGTCGAGCTGCAGGACAATAACAAGGTGTGTCCGACGACGAATAATCTCGGAGGAACGATTGCCGGATTAATTACCAATATGTCAGACGTACCACTCAATGGAATTCCGGTTCAGATGTCCGGAAGTGCAAATATGCAAATAACTACATCTGGTAACGGTCATTTTGAATTCCCAAAAATGCCGTTTGGCGGATCATACGAGGTCATCCCAAATAAGAAAACCGATTATTTATTCAAAGTGAATACACGTGATTTATTATCTATTCAACTCCACTTATTGGGTAAAAAGTTGTTAGATAAGACGTACAAGTATATCGCTGCGGATGCCAATATGGATAAAACAATATCCACTGGAGATATTTTAATGATCCGAAAACTGATATTAGGTAAAATCAATGCGTTCCCCAAAGCAGGATCATGGAGGTTTGTACCGAAGAATCATGTGTTCAACGACCCCAATGAGCCATTTGACTTCCCGACGGGTTATCATCTGGATCCATTCAATCAATCTGCCGATAATATGGACTTTTATGGAGTAAAAGTTGGGGATGTCAGCGGAGATGATGGCGCCAATGGACTGCATTCAGGCTCTTCGACGAGAAATAAGACTACACTGGAATTGGTTGTTAAGGATATGGAATCAGAGCAGTCAGGAGAAGAGCTTATCGTTCCTGTAAGAGCATCCCAAGTCAATTCTATCGCAGGATTGCAGTTGACTTTCAATTTTGATGCAAGTTTACTTGCTTTAGAGGATGTACTTCCCGGCGAACTAGCGATAGATGAAAGTAACATTGGAATGAACAGGTTGACAAGTGGCGTGATGACCATGAGTTGGAATACTAGGAATGGTCTTCCGGTAGATGTATCCGGAGATAAAGTACTATTCCGCCTCAAGTTTAAATCCAAAGCACATGTAAAGATTTCTGAAGCATTGCAAATAAGCTCAGATATAACACCAGCGGAAGCGTATGGTATTAATGAAGCAATGAATGTAAGATTGAGGTATGAAATGGCTGCAGACAGGGCAGACAAATTCGTCCTTTATCAGAATATTCCGAACCCATTCGAGAATTCAACACGAATTGGGTTTGAGCTTCCGGAAGCAACAAATGCTGTATTGACTATATTTGATATGACAGGTAAAGCAATTTTCACTCGAACCGTATCCGGAGAACAAGGATACAATGAGGTCGATGTCAAAGCATCTGAACTCAATGTTCAAGGGATATTGTACTATCAATTGGATACGAAGTCGCATACGGCAACGAAAAAAATGGTGGTTTTGGGCCATTAGATCCGTCTTTCTTTAGACTTACTAAAGAAATTCACAAGAGTTCCTTTCCGGATTTTCCGGAAAGGGACTCTTTTCATTACCCAATACCTATAAAAGGATTTTTAGAGAAAATCATTTGTACTTAAATTACAAAAATATTTTTGAGCTATGCTTCTTTGGAGTTCATACAAATACTAGATAAAAGGCATCTATTCACAACGCCTATTTATGTACCTTTGCGATATGAAAATAGCACTTGCACAGCTCAATTTTATCTTGGGAGACTTTGAGGGGAATTACCGAAAAATATCTAACGCCATTGGCCGGGCAAAATCTGAAAAGGTTCATTTAATTTGCTTTTCAGAGTTAGCGGTCTGTGGATATCCTCCCAGAGATTTTTTAGAATTTGACGATTTCATACAACGCTCTAACGAAATCATTAATAGAATCATACGGTTATCTGAAAATATTGCAATTGTCATTGGAGCACCGAGTATCAATCCGGTTCCAGAGGGTAAAGACCTCTATAACTCCCTTTATTTCATACAAGACCAAGAGATTAAATACATCCAAAATAAGACCTTGCTTCCCACATATGACATATTTGACGACTACAGGTATTTTGAGCCTAATTCATCGTATGAAATTGTCGAGTTTATGGGAAAGCGAATCGCATTGACAATATGTGAAGACATCTGGAATATCGACAACGAAAATCCACTCTATACGGTCAATCCTGTCGAGGAATTATGGAAGTTCAACCCGGATTTATTAATTAATGCATCTGCTTCTCCCTTTGACTATCAACATATGGAAGAACGGCTTGAGGTCATCCAAAAAAATATCAAAAGGTACCCCATTCCCATCTTTTATGTCAATCAGGTCGGTGCACATACAGATCTCATATTTGATGGGGGGAGTTTAGTGGTTTCCCCAAATGTTCACGTCTTTGACCGCATGAAGTTATTTGAGGAAGACTTTAGGACTTATGAGCTCGAGGAGGTAATGCGGGGGCGCAAGTGCCCTTGCCCCACATTCGATCCAATAGAAAAAATTCACGATGCACTCTTATTGGGCATCAAGGATTATTTTAAAAAGTCTGGTTTTAAACGAGCTATACTGGGATTATCGGGCGGTATTGATTCTGCTCTAACCGCTGTTTTAGCAGCTAAGGCACTAGGGGCGGAGAATGTTCTGGGAGTCATCATGCCTTCCCCGTATTCTTCAGAACATTCAGTTACAGATGCTATCTCCTTGGCTGAAAAAACAGGCATTTCATACTACACACTATCTATCACAGACCTATACAATCAGGTCAATGAACAGCTACGACCGCTATTCGACGGGAAGAAAGCAGATGTCACAGAAGAAAATATCCAGCCCCGACTTCGCATGATTTATCTTATGGCTATTTCGAACAAACTCGGATATATATTGCTCAATACGACGAATAAGAGTGAAATGGCGGTGGGGTATGGAACATTATATGGAGATCTGGCGGGAGGGTTATCTGTATTGGCGGATGTCTACAAGACACAGGTTTTCGAACTTTCTAAATACATCAATCGAGAAAGGGAGATCATACCATGGAATATTATCACCAAACCTCCTTCAGCAGAGCTTCGCCCCAATCAAAAAGACTCTGATAGTTTACCACCTTATGAGGTATTGGACAGTATACTTTATCAATATATAGAACTTAGATTGGGGCCCGCCGAAATAATAGCTAATGGGGAAGATCCAACAATCGTCAATCGAGCTTTGAAATTAGTCAATGTAAATGAGTTTAAACGATATCAGACTGCCCCTGTTCTTCGTGTATCACCCAAAGCATTTGGAATGGGAAGGAGGCTACCTATCGTCGGAAGATATTTATGGTAGACTATTGAAAATCCATCATTTATTAACCAGTACTTAGCCTAAATAAAAAAATGGTCACAGGAGATAATCACAGATTTAGAGGAATGCGTAAGCGATTGGTTGAAGAAATACGCAACAAAGGTATAAAAGATGCATCCATTTTAGAAGCAATAGGTAAGATTCCAAGACATCTTTTTTTGGACAATGCTTTTGCTGAATGGGCATATAAAGATGTCGCATTCTCCATAGATGCAGAACAAACGATCTCTCAACCTTATACCGTCGCCTTTCAAACGGAATTATTGGATATAAAGAATGGGGAGAAAGTAATGGAAATAGGAACAGGATCGGGTTATCAAGCAGCTGTCTTGGCTGAACTCGGATCAAAAGTATACTCTATCGAACGCCATGAAATACTATTTAAGAAGAGCACCCTATTGCTTAAAAAGCTAGGGTATTACTCGGTGCTTACTTTTCATGGCGACGGATACTTAGGACTATCGCGTCATGCACCATTTGACAAAATTTTAATTACAGCAGCAGCACCAGAAATTCCGGGCACATTAATCGACCAACTTAAAATCGGTGGATATCTTGTTGTTCCATATGGAGCAGGTGAAACCCAAAAGATGTTGCGCATCCTTAAGTGTGAAGAAGGTAGATTAGAGAAAGAGACTTTTGGAAACTTTAGGTTTGTCCCGATGTTAAAGGGAATCGGAAAAAAAACGTAGAGATACTTTATTGTTCATTAAGTGTCCAGTCGTAGGGTAGATACTTTATAGACTGATCACTACGAACCGGAATATTACTATAAGAATTCAGAAAATCCTTTAGAGTCCTGTCTTTAGTAAAATCACCTCGAAACCACAAGAATATAGAAGACACTTCAACTTTATTTTTAGAGATTTTATTTCTAAGAGGATCGTTAATAAATCTGACCGCTGCATGGTTTAATTGGGTATCTATTTGATTAGGTTGGTATGCATGGTTTAGAAGTGGCGGACACGAGTACGACGCGCAGTTAATGGCGAAATGAATGCGAGGCTCTTGAAATTGTTTTCTCAGGATATCATGTTCTATTTGACCCAAACTATAAAAAATACCTTGGATATGGATAAACTTAATTTTCCAAGGTGTATTAATAAAGGGAATAGTCCAAGTGATCTTTCTTATACTTTTGATCGGATAATGTCTGATTATCAACTGAACAGTAAAAGCATTATAAGCATTAATCCAGTATGCGAGTTGTTCGTCTCTTGTCCAGTGTGCCTTATTGGGATGGTGTTGGGAAAGAAGATTCAAGTACCGGTTCAGACGAACAGAATCTTCGATAAATCCCTTATAATCGACCCAACCATCCTCAGAGACATGGGCTTGCACGAGACTATCCCAAACGACATGATCAACAGGCATAGAATCTTCCGGAGGATGAACCCTGCGAGCACATCCCATAAAGATAAAGAGCAAGACGGTAAAACAGAATGAATTTTGTGTCATATATCAGATTCAGGCGATTTCACCTCCACAACTAGAACCCGCTCCGGCAGTACATCCATAGCAAGCTTGATGTACGACAATCGGTTCACCTTCCAGTTTATCAGGTTGAAGGTCAAAAATAGTGGGATTAGGCAAATCAGATTTAAGATTAAGCATCTGGTTAAAATCACAATCATATAGGGATCCATCCCAACCAACGGATAGTGTATTTCTACACATAACACCTTCAAGTGTCGCCGGATTAAAGGCGTCTAAAAGAGAGAACATATATCGTTCATAATTATCTGTTTCGAGTAGGTATTCCAGGAAGCGGCTTATCGGCATATTCGTAATGGCGATAAGATTATTAAAATCCACATCAAATTTATTTTTCAATTTGCGTTTGAATTGGGGTTCTAAAACAGACTGACTGGAAGGGAGAAAAATTCCGGTTGGGTTATAGACCAAATCGAGAATCAGATCGCTATCCGGCTGCCCATACCCTAGGGCATTTAGTTTTTGTAGGCCAAGAATGGAGGATTCAAAGACGCCATCGCCACGTTGGGCGTCTGTTCTTTTTTTGTTATAATGCGGAAGAGAAGAAACAACATGGACATGGTGATCTGCTAAAAAACGAGGAAGGTCCTCATATTTTTTACCCGCATTGAGAATCGTCAAATTACATCGGTCAATAATATGAACACCCAGGTGAAAACATGCTTCAACAAACCATTTAAAGTGTTCGTTCATCTCAGGAGCACCACCGGTGAGATCAACAGTGGGGATATTATAAGTTTCAATAAGCGAAAGAGCTTGTTGGAGTATTTCACGGGACATTTGTTGGTCCTTGCGATCTGGGCCGGCATCTACATGGCAGTGCTTACAGGTTTGATTGCAAAGTTTTCCTAGATTGAGTTGTAATATTTCCAATTTTCCCCTTGTAAGAGGCAGTTGTTTATGCTCACTTACTTTTTCTGAGAATGTAGGAAAGTGACCATTATTGAAGGTATGGCGTTCCAATATTTGAAATTGAAATCGAGGTTGAGCAAGTGGCACGTTTCTTCGAAAGAGCGTTTTTGTATTTTGTTTAACTCCCATAAATTACATCGTCATTTTCTTAACATGGTTCATCATTTGAACTCCGAAGACCAAAGACGCACCACTCCTAATCGCAGCGGCGACGTGCACTGCTTCCATCATTTCTTCTTCATCAGCTCCCTTTTGAAGGCATTCGGTAGAGTAAGCATCGATACAATAAGGACATTGAACCGTATGCGCCACCGCTAGTGCAATAAGCGCTTTTTCCCTTTGAGTAAGTGCCCCTTCTTTAAAAACCTCAGCATAGTAATCAAAGAATTTTTTGCCCATTTCTTCTTGGAATTCGGTAATATTTCCAAATTTCTTAAGGTCTTCCGGGTCAAAGTATTTTTTTTCAGACATAAAAGGCATTGTTTCTTAAAGGAACACAAAATAAGGTATAATTGTGCTTATAAAATTGTCAACTCTAAGTCATTTTACCATTTCATATCTTTAAAAATTTATAATAAATTGAAAATAAATGTATTACAAATTTTCTGCACCTATGTAACCGCTGCGCTCTCACATGAATTTTTTCATAGTGTCAGACCATAAAGTGCTTAATAGATGAAAGCAGTAGATTTTTGATTAAATTTTTATCTTTTTTTAGATCAGTGATGCCTGAGTATCATTGATTTAAAAAAAGTGAAAATATCGCAAAAAGATACGCTTTCAGCATGAATGATTTTATGGACAGATACTATTGTCAACTCTGAGTGAAACTTATGTTTAATAAAATTCATGTTCATTTCATATCTTTAAAAAGCCTACAAAAAGAGTAGAACATACATATTCTTTAAGCATGGAGGGCCCACTGGCTCAATTAAAAAAGTAATAGATACGACCTAATATTCATCTCAAAAAAGTAAATAAATCAGAATGAAGCCAAATAAAATTGAGTTAGATAGTACAATAATTAAGCAGCTAAATCCAGAAGATAGGCTACAGATGAAAATTCAGAGTTCAAAAATGGATGAGATAAGTTATAAACGTACGAGAGTAAGAGTCAAATAAACAAAAAACAAATACATAGATGAAACAGGGTGTATAACTTACATCTCAAGAAATAAATATAACAATATTAAAAGAACAAATAAGTAAGCACACTGGCGGGGAGGAGATAAGAATTGAGAAAATATGAATGGAAAAAAGAATTGAAAAATAAATAAAAAACTTTGGGCAAAAAATAATTACAACACATTGATAAACAGTGGATATTTAGTCACGAAAAGCAAGCGATAAAAATAATCTAAAAAAAGTTTAAAAAATAGTTGTTTGGTGTTTAGGAAGGGTTGTATCTTTGCGTTCCCTTTCGCACGAAGGTGTAGATAAGAGGGGAGAAGATATTTGACAAGTTGGGGA
>Ga0256841_1003862_pt1 | contig 11048 bp, 12 predicted proteins | sample 356308metaG_FD_185971 | JGI IMG/M metagenome (GOLD analysis project Ga0256841, IMG submission 185971) | Hydrothermal vent microbial communities from Mid Atlantic Ridge, Atlantic Ocean - 356-308 | ecosystem: Environmental > Aquatic > Marine > Hydrothermal vents | place: Atlantic Ocean: Mid...
CCGCTCCCGCGGTTTTGTCGAACCTCTGATCGGTTCGCATCCTCCCCCCGTTCCACCGGGCGGAGGTTCTCGCAGACCGACTTGTCAACGCCTGCTCCGATCCAAACCTGGTGGAGGGGGGAGGATTACTCCGGGCCTCCCGGCCCTCCGCCCTCCGGGCCGCCACGCTGCGCGTGGCGTTCAAAACCGCTCCCGCGGTTTTGTCGAACCTCTGATCGGTTCGCATCCTCCCCCCGTTCCACCGGGCGGAGGTTCTCGCAGACCGACTTGTCAACGCCTGCTCCGATCCAAACCTGGTGGAGGGGGGAGGATTCGAACCTCCGAAGGCTGAGCCGTCAGATTTACAGTCTGATCCCTTTGGCCACTCGGGAACCCCTCCGCGATGCAAGCCGCGTATTTTGGTTCACCCGGCGGGGGGTGTCAACTCCGGTGTGGGGAATTTGGTAATAAAATTGGACTCTTGCTCCCGCCCGTCCGGGCAGGCGCGGCGGGGGCGCACAAAACCCTCCCCTCACCAGGGGATCTGGCCGGCACATCGTCAAAATAACGTCGAAGTCGGGCGCCAGCTACAGGTGGCGGCTGATCGGGGCGTGCCGTGCCGATCCCATCAGCGCCTCGAAGGCCTCGCCGCTGACATGGATCAGGTGCTCGTGATCACCGGCCTCGAAATAGACGTCCGGCTGTTCGGCCAGGCTTTCGTCGACGATGGTCTCGACGTCGTAGGCGAAACCCAGCGGCGGCACGGCGCCCGGCTCGCAATCGTCGAACAGGCCGGCCAGCTCCGGCTCGGTGGCCAGGCCCAGGCTGCGCCGGGTCTGGCGGTGCAGTTCGCCCAGGTCCAGCCGGTGACTGGCCGGCAGCACCGCCAGCAGATAGCCCTGCTCGTCCTCCAGCACCACCGACTTGGCCAGCCGGTCGCCCGGCACGTGGGCGAGCTGCGCCGTCTCCAGGCTGGTCGCGGCGTGGGGGTGATCGACCACCTCGAAATCGACTTCCTGGCCCACCAGGCAACCGGCAACGCGCGTGGCAACGGTCATGATCTGTTCCTCCCTGCCAACCCCCTCGATTCAAGTATAGACTAGAGAACCGACTTTCCCGGCCAGCCGCCCCGCCCATGCCCCTCGTCATCCTTGCCGTCGTCCTGCTGCTGGTGCTGTTCGGACCGCACTGGTGGGTACAGCGGACACTGCGGCGCTACGACCGGCCGCGCCCCGACTTCCCCGGCACCGGCGGCGAATTCGCCCGCCACCTGCTGGGGCGGCTGGCCATGGAGGGGGTGGTGGTCGAGACCAGCGACCGCGGCGATCACTACGACCCCGTCGCCCGCGCCGTGCGGCTGAGCGAGGAACGCTTCAACGGCCGCTCGCTGACCGCCGTCACGGTGGCCGCCCACGAGGTCGGCCATGCCTTGCAGCACCACCTCGGCTACCGGCCGCTGGCCTGGCGCACCCGGATGGCCGGCCTGGCCACGGCCGCCCAGCAGCTGGGCTCGGCCCTGTTCCTGCTGGCGCCGCTGCTGGCCGGCATCAGCCGGGCGCCGTCGACGGCGGCCATTCTGCTGCTGGGAGCGGTGGCCAGCTTCGGCTCGGCGGCGCTGGTGCACCTGCTGACCCTGCCGGTCGAGTGGGACGCCAGCTTCCGTCGCGCGCTGCCGCTGCTGGAGGCCGGCGGCTATCTCGAGCCCGCCGACCAGGCAGCGGCGCACCGCATCCTGGCCGCCGCCGCCCTCACCTACGTGGCGGGCGCCCTGGCCAGCCTGCTCAATCTGTGGCGCTGGTTACGCTGGCTGCGGCGCTGAAACAGGCTCAAGTCGCGGCGGCGGCGGGCCGATGACCGCAACAGAGACAGGAATCATCCGGGACATCATGTCGAGACTCACATCCACGGCCGCTGGCGCGGCGCTCCTGCTGACGACCGGCCTGGCCGCGGCAAAGGACGTCGACGGCCAGTTCGCCGTGTTCGGCGTGGGCGCCGAGAACTGCGCCACCTACCTGGTGGCGCGCGACAAGGGCGGGGCGGCGGAACGCTGGTACCACCACTGGCTGGCCGGCTACCTGTCGGCCGTCAACACCGCCGCCGCCAGCACCTACGACATCCTCGGTGGCAAGAGCCTGGCCGATATCCTCGACTGGCTGGAAGGCTACTGCGCCGTCAACCCCGATATGAACTTCACCAATGCCGTGGCCGACATGGCCGCCCTGCTCTACGCCGACCGCACCAACCTGGCCCCCGGCAAGACGGGCGGCTGGAACAAGTTCGTCGCACCGGCGAAAGACGCTAGGGCGTCGCGCTGACCAGCCGCGCCAGGCCGCCCAGCGCCCTGGCGATCTCCTCCCGCGTCGGCGGCCTGACATCGAACGGCGACGCAAAGGCGCCGCTGCACTGCAGCGCCCGCACCTCCGGCTGCGGCCCCTCCAGCTCCATGGTCACCAGCGTGGCCAGCAGGATCTCGCCGTCGCCGCGCCAGCCGGCGCGCGACGCCAGCCGCAGCGACCCGGCCCGCACGATCTCGGTATCCTCCTGCCGCACCCGCACCACCCGGTACCCGCCCGGCTGCACGAACCGGCGTACCGGGCGCGGCCGGTCCAGCACGAAGCTGCACTGCGGCGCGTACTGGTTCATGCCCAGGTAGCTGACCGGCGCCCCGTCCTGCAGGTAGACACGCGCGTAGCCGGGCGCCACCGGAATCGGCGCCAGCACCTCCACCCGGTCGCCGGCTGCCACCGGCGGTGAGTAGACGCCGGGTGACACGCCGCCGGGCGCGCAGGCCGCGACCAGCCACGCCAGCAGCACGACCGGTGGAAAACGCCTCATCCGCACCACCTCCCTGATACACTGTGGCCGGAATGGACCCGACCCCGCCGAACCACCCCGCGCCGGACGCCGGCGCCGTTGCTGCAACGGACGCAACCCGGACGGACGCCGGTGTCCGGGCCGGCGCGCCGGCTACGCCTTCGAAGTATAGCGGTCTTCCCGCGCCGTCATGAAAAGCCTGTTCCTGTTCTGCCGGCCCGGCTTCGAGGACGCCTGCGCGGCCGAAGTCAGCGCCCACGCCGGTCGGCTGCAGCTGCCCGGCTGGTGCCGGGCCCGGCCCGGCGACGGGTTCGTCCTGTTCACCAGCCACGCGGAGGACGGCGGCGTATGCCTGTACAACCGCCTGGCACTCGACGAACTGGTCTTTGCGCGGCAGTGGTTCGTGGTGCTGGCGGAACTGGGGGCACTGCAGCCCGCCGACCGCATCGGCCCGCTGCTGGCGAGCCTCGATGCGCTGCCGGAACCGGTGCGCGGGTTCTGGATGGAGACACCGGACAGCAACGAAGGCAAGTCGCTGTCGACGCTGGCGCACAAGCTGGAACACCCCCTGCGGCGCGCCCTGGCCGATGCCGGCCGGCTGGCCGACGGCTCGCCGCTGTGGCTGCACTGCTGCCTGCTGGGCGGCGACCACCTCGTGGTCGGCTACGCCTGCCACCACAACAGCGCTCCCTGGCCCGGGGGCATCCCGCGCCTGAAGATGCCGCGCAGTGCCCCGAGCCGCTCCACCCTGAAACTGGAAGAGGCGCTGCTGCGCCTGTTCGGCGACGCCGTCGACCGCTACCTTCCCCCGGGCGGCCGGGCCGTCGACCTGGGCGCGGCGCCGGGCGGCTGGACCTGGCAACTGGTGCGCCGCCACCAGTTCGTGACCGCGGTCGACAACGGTCCCATGGATGCGGCGCTGCTGGACAGCGGCCAGGTCGAGCACCGCCGCGAGGACGGCTTTCGCTTCCGTCCCCGGCAGCCGGTCGACTGGATGGTGTGCGACATGGTGGAGCGGCCGGTGCGGATCGCCGCGCTGGCGGCCGAGTGGATGACGCGGGGCTGGTGCAGGCACACGCTGTTCAACCTCAAGCTGCCGATGAAGAAACGGCGGGCGGAGGTGGAGCGCTGCCTGGCACTGATCGAAACCCGGTTGACGAAGACGGGCATCCGCTACCGGCTGTTCGCCAAGCAGCTGTACCACGACCGGGAGGAAATCACCGTCGCCCTCATCCGCCCACCCCCGTAGGAGCGGGCTTGCCCGCGATCCCGGCGCGGCCGGGGATGGCCGTTCGGTGGCCGCCGTGATCGCGGCCGGAGGCCGCTCCTACGGGTGACCCTCCGCACCGCTTCCTGCCGCCCTGTAGGAGCGGGCTCGCCCGCGATCCCGGCGCGGCCGGGGCTGACCGTTCGGGGGCCGCCGTGATCGCGGCCGGAGGCCGCTCCTACAGGTGACCCTCCGCACCGCTTCCTGCCGCCTTGTAGGAGCGGGCTCGCCCGCGATCCCGGCGCGGCCGGGGCTGACCGTTCGGGGGCCGCCGTGATCGCGGCCGGAGGCCGCTCCTACGGGTGACCCTCCGCACCGCTTCCTGCCGCCTTGTAGGAGCGGGCTCGCCCGCGATCCCGGCGCGGCCGGGGCTGACCGTTCGGTGGCCGCCGCGATCGCGGCCAAAGGCCGCTCCTACAGGCGACCCTCCGCACCGCTTCCTGCCGCCTTGTAGGAGCGGGCTCGCCCGCGATCCCGGCGCAGCCGGGGCTGACCGTCCGGTGGCCGCCGCGATCGCGGCCAAAGGCCGCTCCTACGGGTGACCCTCCTCACCTCTTCCTGCCACCCTGTAGGAGCGGGCTCGCCCGCGATCCCGACGCAGCCGGGGCTGACCGTTCGGGGGCCGCCGTGATCGCGGCCGGAGGCCGCTCCTACGGGTGACCCTCCTCACATCCTCGCGCCGCCCTGTAGGAGCGGGCTTGCCCGCGATCCCGACGCAGCCGGGGCTGACCGTTCGGTGGCCGCCGTGATCGCGGCCAAAGGCCGCTCCTACGGGGTGGCAGGCGGAACCCCCTTCAGCCCGTGGCCGCCGCGCAATCGCGGATACTGACCCGCTCGTCGTCCAGGCACAGCAGCTCGTCGCCGAAGAAATTGCGCAGCACCGGCGCGAATCGCTGCCGGTCGACCAGGAAGGCGTCGTGGCCCTGCAGAGAGGGCATGGCCACGAATTCGACGTCGCGGCCCAGCTCACACAGCCGCTCCGCCAGCTCGCGCTGCTGGTGCAACGGAAACAGGGTGTCGGTCTCGACCCCGACCACCAGGGCGCGCCGCACCGTCGTCCCCGCCAGGTCGCCGGCGTCGAACCAGTCCATGGCGCGCGACAGGTACAGGTAACAATTGGGGTCGAAGCCCTCGACGAAGCGGCGCGCATTGGCCTCCAGGTAGGATTCCACCTGCAGCCCCGCCGTGAACGGCGCCGCGCCGTCGCCCAAGTCGGCCTCCTCGCGGCCGAAACGCTCCGCCCACTCGGCGGCCGAGCGGTAGGAGATCAGCCCCAGCTTGCGCGCCAGCCGCATGCCGTTGCGCGGCCCCGGGCCCGGCGCGTAGTGGCCGCCCTGCCAGTCCGGGTCGGCGCAGACCATCTCCCGCTGCAGCGAGCGCAGCGCCACCGCCGCGGGCTCGGCGCGCATGCCGGCGCACAGACTGACCAGGCGCTCGGCGGCGCCGGGGAACTCCACCGTATGGGACAGCGCCACCATGCCGCCCAGCGACGCGCCCATGACGGTGTGCAGGCGGCCGATGCCGAGCAGCTTCACCAGTTCGTGCGCCGCGCGGGCGATATCCTCGATGCTGAGTTCGGGGAAGTCGCTGCCCCAGGGCCGGCCGGTGCCGGGATGCAGCGAGGCCGGCCCGGTGGACCCGAAGCAGCTGCCCAGCGGGTTGACGCAGATGACATGATAGCGGTCGGTGTCGAGCGGCCGGCCCGGACCGATCATCCACTCCCACCAGCCCGGCTCCGGGTCCGCCGGCGACGAGGCGGCGTGGGCGCTGGGCGACAGGCCGGGAAACAGCAGCACCGTGTTGTTGTCGTGCTCGTTGCGCCGTCCCCAGGCCTCGTAGGCGATATCGACTTCGGGCAGCACGCCGCCCCGCTGGAGGCGGAAATCGTCGGCGACGCGGATGATCCTGCGCGCGGCTGCGGCCATGGAAAGCCCCCGTGCAAAACCCAGTGAGACGATCAGGTATTGTCGCAAGCCGCCCCGTCCACCGCAAGCGCCAGCCGGTCGTACCAGCCGACCAGGTCAGCCAGCGAAAAGGCGGCATTGGCCGGACTCGGGTTGGGCGTGACGAAGCAGCGCGTCGTGCCGAGGGTGAGCGGCTGCAACCCCCAGTCGCCGCCCTCCGCGCCCGGCAAGGCATGGCGCAGGAACTGCTGCCAGGCCAGCTTGCCGTGAAACCAGGCCATGGCCGGCTGGCAGTCCCGGAGTTTCTCCAGCAGGCGCGGCGCGCCGGCACGGAAGTCGGCGGCGCGCAGCTGCGCCGCGCCGGCGGTGGGCCGCTTGACCAGGTCGGTGAACCCCAGGGCCGCGTGTTCGAGCAGCCAGTCCTGCGCCGCCCGCCCCGGTTCCAGCTCGCGCTCCAGCAGCCGGCTGGCGTTGAGCGCCTTCCAGAACCGGTTGCGCGGGTTGGCGAAGTAGAACCCCGCCACCACCGACGGCAGCGACGGGTTGAGACCGATGGACAGCAGCCGCAGCCCCGGGCGCAGCAGGTCGGGCAGCGTGTCCTGCGTCACTGCCCGGCCGGCATCTCGTGGCCGCGGCACACCGGGCCGTAGGGCGAGTCGCGGTGACGGTCGTGGTAGTGCATGCGGTATTCAACGAAGCGGTCGCGGTCGTCGAAGTGCAGGAAGGGGTTGCCCTCGATCTGCTCGTCCAGCGTCGACGCCGGCTTCACCGCGTAGTTGTGGCCGGGCAGGATCAGGGTGTCGCGCGGCAGCCGCGCGGCCATGTCCTTGAGGGTGACGAACATCTGCTCGGGATCGCCGCCCGGCAGGTCGCAGCGACCGCAGCCGAACACGAACAGGGTATCACCCGTGATCAACCGCTCGCCCACCTTGTAGCAGGCCGAGCCCGGCGTGTGGCCGGGCGTGTGCAGGACCTCGATGTCGGTGTCACCGAGACGGATGCGGTCGCCGCCGTGATGCAGGGTCGGCAGGTCCAGGTGCGAGCCCCAGAACTCGGCTTCGTCCTTGAGCAGGTGCAGCCGGGCGTCGTGGCGCGCCAGCACGCCCTCGATACCGTTGATGTGGTCGTGGTGGCTGTGGGTGAGCAGGATGTCGGTGATGCGCACGCCGTGTTCGTCGGCCAGTTCCAGGATGGCCGGCACATCCCAGGCCGGATCGACCACCGCGGCGCGGCCGCTGGCGCGGTCCTCGACGAGGTAGACGAAGTTTTCCATCGGACCCAGCTCCAGGGCGTGGATGGCTGTCGGTGATTCCGCTGTCATGGCTGTCTCCGCAACTGTCCGGCCGGCCGGCCGTCGCAACGCAGGCGACGCCGCCAGCGCGGATGAATGATATAGGTCCAGGCCGGCAGGCGCCTGTCCGGGCCGACGTCCACCCGGACGCGCACGCGCCGGTACAGGCCGCCCTCCCAGGCATCGAGCCGGCGCAGCTGGGCGGCCGTCACGTGCTCGCGCAACAACCCCCCGGTGACGGCGCCGGGCCGCGCCACGATGGCCGGCCAGGGGGTTCCCGCCACCCGGCACAGGGCATGGCCGGGCAGGCGCGCCGGCCGTCCGGGACGCGGCCGACCGGCCACCCGCCGCCACACATCGGGTACCATCAGCGTACCGTAACAGAAGAGCCGCATACCGCCATTATGCCCGCCCGCATCGTCCACGCCGACCCCGGCCGCGAAGCCTGGTTCCGGGAAGGCTGCCATATCCTGGAAATCCTCAACAGCGACGACGACCCTGCCGTTTCCATCGCCCGGGCCCGGGTGGCGCCGGGGCAGACCACAAGACGGCACCGGCTGGCCGGGGTCACCGAGCGGTATCTCATCGTGCAGGGCCGCGGCCGGGTCGAGGTGGGCGACCTGGCGCCGGCCGAGGTGGGTCCCGGCGACCTGGTGCTGATTCCGCCGGACACCGCCCAGCGCATCACCTGTACCGGCGAAGGCGACCTGGTCTTCTACGCCATCTGCTCGCCGCGCTTCACACCGGACTGCTACCGGGCCTGCGACTGAGCCCGACCCCGGCGGCGCAGACCGGAGCGGGAACCGGAAAAGTTCACGCCATGCCTGGAGCATGGCGTGAGGAGGTCCCCTCGAAGGGGCAGCAAGGAAAGCGGTGATTCAGTCGGGGCGGTTGAAACGGGCCCGCAGGCGCCGCACCGTCGCCGGCCCGACGCCGCGGATGCGCAGCAACTCGCGGTCGTCGCAGCCGCGCACCTGGGCCACGGTGCGGATGCCCGCCGCGAACAGCGCCCGGGCGATACGGACGTTGACGCCGGCGGCCCGTACTTCGCGGAAGAAGTGCTGCACATCGGCGCGGCCGGGCGCCGTTGCCGCGGGGCGCAGCCGCTGTGCCGGCGCGGTGGCCCTGCGCGGTTTCGGCCCGGACGCCGCCGGCAGCGCCGCGCGCGCCTGGCGCTGGAAGAAGGTGCCGCCGCCGAGCGCCATCAGGGCGCCGATGGAACTGGCCAGCGACTGCGGCCAGGCGGCGGCGCCGACGGCGACCGCCGCACCCGCCACGGCCAGTTTCGCCACGATGAGCGCAACGCCGAGATAGCACAGGGACGCGACCAGGGCGAAGCCCCAGCCCCAGTAATAGGGACGGGTGCGCTCCAGCAGGCGCCGGGCGCGATCGGCCAGCAGCGCGTGGCAGCGGTCGAACAGCGTCGGATCGGCATAGTAGTCGTGGTGATAGTTCATCAACCTGCCCTTCCTGCGGTGCTTTCACACCCGCCAGTATCCCGGAAACGGCCGCGGGCGCCTGTGAAACGCCTCACAGTTCGCGCCCCGGCGGCCGGTCACGCCCGGCCGCAAGCATAGCAGTTGCAGGGCGCGCCTCAACCCAGCTAGCGGCCGGGCGGGCGGCGAGTTGAGCCCGCCGCGGCCGGCCCGTATGCTGTCGCGCCCATGTCCCTGATCCATCTCAAAGACGTCCGCGCCGGCTTCGGCGGCCCGCCGCTGCTGGACGGCGTCGACCTGCGCATCGAGGCCGGCGAGCGCATCTGCCTGGTGGGCCGCAACGGCAGCGGCAAATCCACCCTGCTGAAACTGATCAGCGGCCACCTCCAGCCCGAGGAGGGCCGCATCGAGCGACGCCAGGGGCTGCGCGTGGCGCTGCTGGAGCAGGAGGTGCCGGAGGCGGGGGACGACACCGTGTACGACGTCGCCGCCCGCGGCCTGGGCGAGGACGGCGAACTGCTGGCGCGCTACCACCGCCTCAGCCTGGCCCTGGGCGGGACGCCGGACCCCGCCCGGCTGGCCGAACTCGAGCGCGTCCAGCACGCCCTGGAAGCGGGGCCCGGCTGGAGCGCCCGGCAGCGCGTGGAGCGGGTGCTGTCGCGCCTGCAACTGCCGGCCGACCGGCCGTTCGGCGAATTGTCGGGCGGCTTCCGGCGCCGCGTGCTGCTGGCCCGCGCCCTGGTCGGCGAACCGGACCTGCTGCTGCTGGACGAGCCCACCAACCACCTGGACACCGAGTCCATCGAATGGCTGGAGACCTTCCTGCTCGACTTCCGGGGCACACTGCTGTTCGTCACCCACGACCGGCGTTTCCTGCAGCGCCTGGCCACCCGCCTCGTCGACCTCGACCGCGGCCGCCTCAGCGACTGGCCGGGCGACTACCGCACCTACCTGGAGCGCAAGCAGGCCTGGCTGGAGGCCGAGGCCCGCCGGCAGGCGGAATTCGACAAGAAACTGGCGCGCGAGGAAGCCTGGATCCGCCAGGGCATCAAGGCCCGGCGCACCCGCAACGAGGGCCGCGTGCGCGCCCTGCAGGCGCTGCGCGAGCAGCGTCGCGCCCGGCGCGAGCCAGGCGGCGAGGCGCAGTTCCACGCCCTGGGCGTGGAGCGCTCCGGCAAGCTGGTGATCGAGGCCGAACACCTGGACTTCGCCTTCGGCGACCGCGTGCTGGTACGCGACTTCAGCACCACGGTGCTGCGCGGTGACAAGATCGGCCTGATCGGCCCCAACGGAGCCGGCAAATCCACCCTCATCAAGCTGCTGCTGGGGCGCCTGCAGCCGGACGGCGGCGAACTGCGCCTGGGCACCCGCCTGGACGTCGCCTGGTTCGACCAGCTGCGCAGCCGCCTCGACCCGGAACGCAGCGTGATCGACAACCTCGCCGACGGCCGCCAGAAGATCACCGTCGACGGCCGCGAGCGCCATGTGGTCAGCTACCTGCAGGACTTCCTGTTCGCCCCCGACCGCCTGCACACGCCGGTGCGCGCGCTGTCGGGTGGCGAACGCAACCGCCTGCTGCTGGCGCGGCTGTTCAGCCAGCCCGCCAACCTGCTGGTGCTGGACGAACCCACCAACGACCTCGACGTCGAGACCCTGGAGCTGCTGGAGAGCCTGCTGGTCGGCTACACCGGCACCCTGCTGCTGGTCAGCCACGACCGCGCCTTCCTCGACAACGTGGTCACCAGCACCCTGGTGTTCGAGGGCGACGGCCGCATCGGCGAATACGTCGGTGGCTACAGCGACTGGCAGCGACAGCACCCCGCAGCCGACGCTCGCCCCCCCGCGGCGCCGAAGAAGCCTGCCCGGCCCGCCGCCGCGACCCGGCGGCAACACCGGCTGGGCTACCGGGAACAACGCGAACTGGCCGAACTGCCGGGCCGTATCGAGGCGCTGGAACAACGCCAGGCCGAACTGCACGCCGCCATGGCGGCGCCGGATTTCTACAAGCGGCCGGGCCGGGACATCGCAGCGGCGAAAGCGGAGCTGGCGCGGATCGACACGACGCTGGAGCAGGCGTACCAGCGCTGGCAGGCGCTGGAAGAGCGCGTGGACGGCGTTTCCGGGGGTGGCTGTCGGAAAACCTGACGCGAAGGCGCGGAGAACGCAGAGGGACGCAAAGGTGTTGGTTTCATGCCGCCCTGGCGTTCGGGGACGGTGCGGTGGGAACCCTGGCGGGGTTCGTCAGCGGGTTTTCCCGTCTTTTTTCAACCCGCTCGTGTCCAGCTTGACCACCACCTCGTCGGGCCGTTCGTCGACGAAGCGCGGGCGCATGTTCATGGGCCGGCCGGCGGCCTCGG
>Ga0256841_1003863_pt1 | contig 11043 bp, 9 predicted proteins | sample 356308metaG_FD_185971 | JGI IMG/M metagenome (GOLD analysis project Ga0256841, IMG submission 185971) | Hydrothermal vent microbial communities from Mid Atlantic Ridge, Atlantic Ocean - 356-308 | ecosystem: Environmental > Aquatic > Marine > Hydrothermal vents | place: Atlantic Ocean: Mid...
GCTCGGTTAAGCGTTGCACGGTGATCGTGCCCGCCGCCGCGTCTAGCGCCTCGATCTTGGCGACCGCGCCGAGCATGTTCCAACCGAGCTTGCGCGCGGTCTGATAGATGTGTGCGTCCGAGGCGATGTCGGCGAACTCCTTGCCGAAGATGACCAAGTCCACATCCCCGAGCTTGTGCAGCGCGGCAGCGGCCACCTTGGCGTAGGCGAGGCTGTCGTGCCCTTCCAGCGCCTCATCCCACACGCGGATCGCCTGGTCGCAGCCGATAGCGAGGCCGTGCTTGAGCGCGTCGGCGTGTTGCTCTTGGCCCACCACCATCACGGTCGCCTTTGCGCCGTGCGCGCCCTTTAGCAGCACCGCTTCGGTGATCGCGTACTCGTCCCAGGGGTTCACGACCAATTGGTCGCCCCAGTCGAGCGTCCCGTCCGGCTTCACGGTGACCGTCGCCGCCGTGTCCGGCACACTTTTGGTCAAAACTACGACATGCAAGTTTCTACCTCCTTACAAAAACTAACCGTAAACCTCTATTTTCTACGCCTCACGTTGCCATGCTTCGGCGTCGTAAGGGACGGGTTCGCAGCGTAGCGGCTTGTTTTTGCGGAAGCCCAGCGCATAGTCCGCTTGGATCAACTGCTGGATTTCGCTCGACCCTTCGTAGATGGTCGCGCCTTTCGCGTTGCGCATGTAGCGCTCCACGTCGTACTCGTTGCTAAAGCCGTATGCGCCGTGCAACTGCACCGCTTCCATCGCCGCGCGCACGCTCATATCGGTGGCGAACCATTTGGCGACGGCGGTTTCGCGCGTGTTGCGGATGCCCTGGTTTTTCAGCCAGCCCGCGCGCAGATAGAGCAGCCGCGCCGCGTCGTACCATTGTTGCATATAGGCGATCTTTTGCTTGATGAGCTGATGTTGGGCAATAGGAATGCCGAAGGTGGTGCGCTCCTTGGCGTATTTGATGCTGTCCTCCAAGCTGGCGCGGATGCAACCCGTCGCGCCGGAGGCCACCGTGTAACGCCCGTTGTCCAAGCAGCTCATAGCGATATAGAAGCCTTCGCCCTCCTCGCCGATGCGGTTTTCGACGGGCACTTCCACGTTTTCCATGATGATCGAGCCGGTCGAGCCGGCGCGCACGCCGAGCTTGCCCTTTTCGTCGCGCGTGCTGACGCCCTTCATATCTTTGGTGACCACAAAGGCGCTGATGCCCTTATAGCGCGGCTGGGCGTGGGGGTCGGTCTTGGCGAAGATCAAGAAGTGGTCGGCCAGCGAAGCCAGGCTGATCCACATCTTTTCGCCGTTGAGGATGTAAACGTCCCCTTCGCGGCGGGCGGTCGTGCGCAAATTGACCGGATCGCTGCCCGCGTCGGCCTCGGTTAGCCCGAAGGCGGCGATTTTTTCACCTTTGGCCTGGGGCACCAAGAAGCGTTGTTTTTGTTCCTCGGTGGCCCATTGCAACAGCCCCAAGCTGTTTAGCCCCGCGTGCACAGACATAATCACGCGCAAGCTGGCGTCTATGCGTTCCAGCTCCTCACAGACCAGCCCGAGCGTAATATAGTCAAAGCCCTGGCCCCCATAGCGCACCGGTAAGTTGATGCCCAGCACGCCGTTTTCTACCAGCACAGGGATCGCGTCAGGGTAGGGCTGATGTTTTTTGTCCCACTCTTTGATCGCGGGATAAAATTTTTCCCGTGCCAGTTTGCGCACGGTTTCTTGCACCATCAAATGTTCTTCGGTTAGCGCAAAATCCATTGGGTGAACTTCCTTAGATAGACATGTCGGCGACCAAATCCTCTCTTTCCCCATACAGGGGGGAGGGTGCGTAGATTATACCCAGTCCCAAAAGTTTCTGAAACGTGCCCCGCTCGCTCAAGGCCGATGCGACAAGACGCGGAGATACGCGCTTTGCGCCATATTGCGCCATACAAGATGGACGATGGCTTCCACCGATCACATTTATGACATTTGTCACCCTCTAAAGCGCCGTTTGTCATGCGATTTACACATTTTGATCGCTTATAATAGTGAAAAATTAATCAAATGAAGTTGAAGGACTAAATCTCCTACAAGGGAGTTTTTGTGTTTTATAGAGGGTTTTGGGGATATTCTAAGATTTTTTGGGTTTTTGTAGAGATTTTCTACGATTCGCTCGGACAAGAGATTTTATTACAATAAAAATAGATTCTGTTTTGTTCCATGGAAGGAGGTGCTAGGGACGTATGACGCGCACGGCGTGGAGCGAGCGCACACGCCACTTGCAAAAAAAAACTGCGCTCAGGTTTTTTGTGTGATCAGGAGCGAACTTATGAAAACCCATAAATGGCTACTCGCATTGGTCGTCGTGGGAGCCGTTCTGATCACGGTGGCTATCTTTGCCTTGCCAGACACCCCACGCGCCACTGCGCAGGGCGACAACGGTTGTCTGAGTTGTCACGAAGGCATCGAAGACATCCGTGAGCCGGACTCGGCAATGATGGCCTCTATTGATGCAATGGGGGGGTGCGTCGTCTGTCATGGCGGTGACCCGAACGAAACAGAGGACGCAGACGCAGCACATGGCGGCGAGTTCTTCTACCCGGACCCGGGCAGCATTTGGATCGCGGACAAGACCTGCGGTCAGTGCCACCCGGACCACGTCTATTCGGTGAAGCTCTCGTTGATGAACACCGAAGCCGGTAAAATCCAGGGCAATATGTGGGCATGGGGGCTGCAAAGCGACCACCTCGTCCGCTATGCGAATTACACCCTGGACGACACGGACGGTGTGGCGCCGCGCGTGGGCACGGACGCTTACGTGGAGTATATGACGAACATGATCGAGGCCTACCCCGATCAATTCCCCAGCCACGTAGACGAGTTGCCTAACCCGACGGTGGAAGAAGTTATGGCGAATCCGGCTTTGGCCGGCTTCACCTACCAGCGCCAAGAGTGCCAGCGTTGCCACGTGGGCAACAAGGGCCGCAGCAAACGCGGTGACTGGCGCGGCATGGGCTGCTCGGCTTGCCATATCCCCTATAGCAACGACGGCTACTACGAGGGCAATGACCCCACCATCCCGAAGGATGAGCCGGGCCACTTGCTCGTTCACTCGATCCAAGGCACGCGCGAATCGCGCAACGGCATCCCGACCGAAACGTGCGTCTCTTGCCACAACCGCGGCAAGCGTATCGGCGTCAGCTATCAGGGCTTGATGGAATTCCCCTACACCTCACCGGTGGCGGCGGACGGTAGCGGCGCGCCCAAGTTGCACACCAAGAAGTACCTCTTTATCTCCGACGACCTGCATCACCAAGTCCAGAGCCGCCCGGAAAACCCCGAAGGCGGTATGCTCTGCCAGGATTGCCACACCAGCATCGAGATGCACGGTGACGGCACGATCTTCGGCACGACCCTGGCGCAGGTGGAGATCGAATGCACGGACTGCCACGGCACGACCGACGCTTATCCTTGGGAACTGCCCCTGGGTTACGGCGAAGAGTTCGGGCGTGAGCTGGCCGAAGAAGGGCGCGGCCTGGCGACCGCTTTGGAAGCCTATCAGAGCTTCGGCACGGTCTATGACCCCGAAGACGGCTATCTGCTCACCGCGCGCGGCAACGCCTTCGGCAACGTCGTTCGTCGCGGCGAAGACGTGATCGTGCACTCGGCCACCGGTCGGGATTACTACGTCCCGCTGGTCAAGAAGATCGCCGAGGAAGACTCTTGGCGTTCGCCGGACGGCAAGGTCGCGATGGAAGCCGTCGGCGCTCATGTGGAAAACATGGAATGCTACGCCTGCCATTCGGACTGGGCGCCGCAATGCTACGGTTGCCACGTGACCGTGAAGTACAGCGTGGACAAGGACGGCAACCCGTACATGAACACCGACTGGGTCGCCACCGGCAACACGCAGAGCGAAAACGGCCTGACGGCAGAAGCCGACCCGAACGTCGGCGCGATCAAAAGCCCGGGCAAGGCTTTCGAGACACGCTCCTATCTGCGTTGGGAAAACCCGATCCTCGGCATCAACGGCGAGGGCCGCGTCACGCCGCTTATCCCCGGCTGCCAGGTGATCTTCACGGTCATCGGGCCGAACGGCGAAACCCTGACGCATAACGAAATCGGTCGCACCGATCCGTTTGTGGAAGGTGGCGGCGAAGAAGGTCAGCGTGGTATGGATATGGCCCCGGCCCAACCGCACACCAGCGGGCGTCAAGCGCGCACGTGCGAAAGCTGCCACAGCGACCCGAAAGCCCTGGGCTACGGCATCGAGGGCGGGCGCTTTATGCAGGGCTACGACCAGCCGCGCATCGTTGACCTGGAGAATCCGGATGGCTCGGTGATGCCCGAGAACTACACCGTCCAGATCAACGCGATTCCCGACTTGCCGATGGACCTCAGCCAAATTGTGGACCCCGAAACCGGCGAGCAGTTGATGACGGTCGGTTCGCACTGGCCCGGCTCCGGCCCGCTGACCGAAGATCAGCGTACCCGTATGCAGCGCACCGGCGTTTGCATGGGCTGCCATCAGAACATGGCCGATCCGTCCTTCTGGACCGACCAGGTGGTAGCGAAATACGGGCGCGTGATGTCCGACGATGAGCACATCAACATGATGAACCAGCTCATCCACGATGCCGTGCAAAACGGCCAGTAACCGTTAGTTCCACCGACGACGCGCAAAGTTGGACCGCTCCCCGCGAGAAACCCTCGCGGGGAGTAACTTTTTGGGGATAAACAAAAGCCCCGCCGGGTGTTCGAGGGTTGGCGGGGGGAAGGTTGCGGCAAATGTCAGGAGCTGCGCTCAGCCGGACGACTGATCCGAGGCAACGTCTCGATTCCAGAACGCGAAAAGCTCCCCGACCGAGCGCCCTTCGTGATTGCAAAGAATCGCGTCCCCGAGCACAGGCGCGACCGAACGCACAACCAACTTGCTCAATGCCTCGGCGGCATGGGGCGCGTAGACGGTGTCGGTGGTCACGATAGCTTCCACACACTCCAGCGCATTAAGCCGCTCCACCGCGTTGCCGGTAAAAAGCCCATGGGTGCCCGCCAGGAGGAAACGCTCCACGCCCAACTCCTGCAACGCTTCTACGATCTCAACCATTGTACCGGCGGTGGCGATCTCGTCGTCGATCACGATGGCGCGCTTGGGCGCCTCGTCCTCGCTGATGCCCAAGACGGCCTTAATTTCCACTTCCGTATCCGTCAAGCGCATCTTGGCCCCCACCGCCAACGGCAAATGCAGTGCCGAAGCCAGCTTGACCGCCTGCTTGGCATAGCCCATGTCCGGAGAGACCACAATCGTGTTGCTCAAATCCTGCTGGCGGAAATAGCGCACCATCACGCTCAGGCTGGTGATGTGGTCGAGCGGCACGTCAAAAAAGCCGTGCACTTGAGGCGAATGTAACGTAATGGCGATGGCGCGGTCTGCGCCTGCCGTTTCGATCAACTTGGCGACCAATTTGCCGGAAATCGAAATGCGCGGCGCGTCTTTTTTGTCCCCGCGCCCATAGGCGTAGTAGGGGATCACTGCTGTGACCCGTCGCGCGTCCCCGTGCCGCGCGATGTCCAGCATCATCAGCAACTGCATCAGATGGCGGTGGACGGGGGCGGTGAGGGACTGGATGATGTAAACGTCTTTGTTGCGCACGCTGTCGCCCAATTGGATCTGGAGCGTGCCATGGCTGAAACGCTGAATATGGGTGGGACGCAAGGGTACGCCGAGGTAATCACACACGCGCCGAGCGAGTGGCTCGTTGGACGTACCGGCGAAGATATACAGGTCGTCTTTGGTGGTCAAGCCATCCTCCTTAGCTGTCGTGACTTGCGCTCCGCCATGGCCCTACTTTACCCCTGGCAAAGGAATCCGCAACCCCCAAAGTAGGCATTGGCGTTGTTTTTTCCCTCATGCGCCCCTCCCTGCGAAAATCTCGCAGCGCGGCCATGTTACACTTCCACCAACACGTCGGCTAAATGCTTAAATTTGGCTGTGATCGGATGTTTGGGATAGCGCAAAACGAAAATATCTTCGCTGGCAAGCGTCATCATCTCTTCGGAATGAGGAATGACGGCAGCCACCGGGCAATCATAAGTTTGCTCCACATGCTCGCGCACTTCCTCTTCGTCGAAGACGGCGGGGACTTTGTTCACCACCAGCACCATATGCGGCACATCCAGCTTGCGCGCCACTTCCACCGTCACGCTTGTTCCCTGATAGTCCTGTTGGTCGGGGCGCAAAATAACCGCCAGCGCGTCTGAGACGGCAATCGAGAGCAACGTTTCCTCATTGAGGCCCGGGTGTGTATCGATCAGCAACACGTCCAGCCCCAGCAACTCGATCAAGTCGTGGAAACCGTCGTTAAGCAGCCCCACGTCGTACCCTTCGCGCACCACCCGCGCGATCTCTCCGGCTTTGATGCTGGAAGGGATCAAATAGAGTTTGCCTGTCAGGTCTACCCCTAGGCTGTGAGAAAGATCATAGGCGGTTTCGGTGATCTCGCACTTGCCCCACAAATAGTCGTTGAGCGAATGTTCCATCGTCGCCGCGTCAAAGCCGAAAAGAACGTGGATGCCGGGCGATTGAATATCGGTATCCACCACGCCGACTTTATGCCCCTGCGCAGCCAACGCCGTTGCCACGTTAGCGGTGGTGTTGGATTTGCCTGTCCCACCTCGGAACGAATGGACCGAAATAATCTTGTGCATACAGCCTCCAGTGGTTACGTGTTATTCTGCGAAAGTGGGGGTGTTGCAGGCCTCCGGACACTTCGACGCACGACAAACACCCAGCCGCTTTTTTCTATGCCAGCCAAAGCCCTTTACCGCGCCATTTTCTTCTGGGCGTTGGGTTGTTTTTTTGTGCCTTGAAAAGCAAACAACCCCAAACGATATTTTTGGGTATAGTAGAAGTATGTCTTGGTACGCTATTGATTTTAGCTCATGGGGAACAATTTATCCTTTTTTTACGACCTAATTGTCACAGGATAACGAAATATGGACTTGGGAGCTAGTGACGAATCCTTGGTCAAACGTGCACAGCAGGGCGATCAGCAAGCATTTTTGGCGCTCTACAATCGTTACCTGGACAAGGTCTACAACCGGGTAAAGAGTCGCATCCCGTACCAATATGCCGAAGATGTGACGCAGGATATTTTTATCTCAGTGCTGCGTTCGTTGCCGCGCTTTGAGCTGCGTTCCAAGTTCAGCACATGGTTGTATACCATTGTAAACCGCCATATCGCTGATTTCTACCGCCATCGCCGTCGGCACGAAGAACTGCACGCGGTGAGCTTGGACCAAGCCGCAAATTTGGTAGCTGCACCTAGTAACGCCCATGTTCGCAGTGACGAACGTGCTCTGATCCAACGTGCTTTGTTAAATCTGCCGGAACACTATCTTGAGGTTATCTTGATGCGTTTTGCGGATGGTTTGACGTTTGCAGAGATAGCAAAAGAACGAGAACAATCATTGGAAGCCGTGAAGTCACTATATCGGCGCGCTATTCAGGCAGTGCGCGATCAATTGGGTGAGGGATAGGATGCACGAGCACGCCAGACGTGACAACGACCTGGCTACTTTTACCAACCAGCTATTGGCGGGGAAAGAGCCTGAGGACATGACAGAACTGGAGGATTTGACGCCTGTGGTACGCCAGCTCCACGCCGTCATCGCGCCCGACGAAGAGCCTACGTCTGCGTTTCGGGCACAACTGAGCCAACGTTTGGAAATGGAATGGCGCTTGCAACATCAGCGGCCTGCTCGCTGGTGGGCGAGCCGCCGCGTGCGGCGGTTTTCTACGCTGGCTGCTGCCCTGCTGATGTTGGCCGCAGCGACCATATGGCTCTCTTGGCATCACGACGGCGAAGGTGGAGCGCTCAGCGGCACGGCGATTGGGCCGACGGCAAGCGCTTTGGTGGCGTTCGGCGCGGTGGTGTTGGGCGGCCTGGTGCTACTCGCGTTGTATCGCCGCAAGCGTTAAGGCGGGCCGCCGGTCGCCGACAAAGATAAAAACGCCGTAAACAGCCGACCATCTGCTGCACCGTGCCACGACAAAAGCAACAGACGAGAAACGCTAGAGACCCTGCCGTAACCGATTGGCTGGGAGGAAGAAAGGACACGGATTATGTATCGGCGTGAGATACTCTCGCTGGTGGTCGGTTTGGTGTTGGGCGTGTTTGTCGGGATGGTGATCGTCGGCACAAGTGATTCGTTGCGTGAATCGCTTTTCGGCACGGCGGGCGGCGGTGACAAGTCGCCCACAGTCTACTACTATCTGGTAAGCCCTGACCAAGCCGACGAGTGGCTGCAAGCGCGTTTTCCCGAAAGCAGCGAAACACTGCAAGCGCCCTTGAAATCGCTGGCTAAGTTGCCGGATGTGTGGGGTGAGGAAGACGAATTGAAGGCCATTGAGCAAAATATGGCCGTGATTTTGCCCACTATGTACGCGGCTTTGCAAGACCCGAACATTGAAGAGGTCAACATAGAAAATCTTAAAGTGACTGCCGAAAGCGCGCTTTCGGTTTGCGTGGGCATAGACGATGACCCGTATCTCGGCTCGGCAGTTTATCTCTATCTGACCGTCCCCAAAGAACAAGCCGAGCAGCTTGACATCCCCAAAGCGTGGGAACGGCTCAAGCAGCCGAAGGACAACGCGCTATACTGGAAACGGGTTGCTTGCTATCCGGAAGAGGACGTCAAAGACGCCAAATAACCCTATAACGGGAGCAAAACGTAAGGCGGGAGGGGGCGTCGTCCCATAGACGGCGGCCTCTGCTGCGTCTGTTGGAAGCAGGAGCTAGAAACTGTGCGCAAATTACGGCGATGGGCCTTTGTGGCGATGTTGATCGCGGTTTGGAGCGGGGCATGGTGGAATACCTCTTCTGCTGCGCTCTCGGCACAAATTTCCACCGGCGCGATCTGTGTTTCCACCTTTGCCGACCTCAACACCAACGGCCTCCTTGACCCTGGCGAACCCCCTTTGGCTGGCGTCAACGTCAATTTAGTGACCGGCGGAGTGATCATTGCCACGCACATCACCGAAAGCAACGAGCCGGAGTTTTGCTTCGAGAACTTGCTACGCGGCAACTATACGGTGACGTTTGCCGACGCGCCCCTCTATCGCATGACCACGCCGCATAGTGGCACATTTGCGCTGGACGAAGGACAGCGGCTAACGCTTGATCCCTTCGGGGCCTACCCTATCGCGGCGGAAAATGTGCGCGCGGAGCTTTTGGCGCGTCAAGCCGCTCATGCCCCCGTCCCTGCGCCGTTTTCCACCTCAGTACGCTTGTTGTTGGCGACCGTCGGCGCGGCGCTGATGATGTTGTTGATGATCGGGTTGGGCGTGATCATCCTAAGCGTGTGGCGTTGGAAACGTCCCTCGGCCCACTCTTCTCCCCATCCTTAATCGCTCTTGCCCCGATTTAGGGGACAGACCGCATTTCAAGCGCATTTTGCAGCGCGTGCGGCAAGCCCCACTGGCGACAAGGGGGCATCATTACACGCCAGAAGCCCGCTCACTCCGCAAACTGCGGGCGCAACGCATACAGCGCCAACCCCAACGTGGAGATCGCGCTGCCGACCACAAACGGCAACACGTGCGCTTGCCGCCACAAAAGCCCGCCCAAAAGCGGCGCGGGGATCACGCTTAGGCCGCGTATGAGGTAGTACAGGCCGATCACGCGCCCCCGATGTGAGCTTTCCGCCAAGTCCACAATGCGCGCCTTGCGCGCCGGCTCGCCGATCTCTCGCAAGCCTGCCACCACAAAGGCCAAAAAGATCAATTGGGAGGGTAGGATCACCAAGCTGAGCGGGAAGAAGGCGAAAAAGGCAAAGGTCGCCAGGATGAAAGGCTGGCGTCCGAAGCGGTCGGCGAAATGCGCGGCGGGCAGATAGCCTGCAATCGCCACGATCATCTGCAGCGAAGTCAGCGCGCCGAACTCCAACGTCGAGCCGCCGTGTACGTTGGTCACCCACAGCACCACGTAGACGATGGCGATATTTGTGCCGAAACGCACCAGGCAGTCGGCCAAGAGCAAGCGCCGTAGCGCGGTCGGCATCACGCTCCAGATAAAGGCCAGCTCGCGCTGTTCGCCGTGCGCGTCCTGGGCGTTGTTTTCCGGCGGCGTCTCGGTGTAAAAGCGCGACTGCACGTAGATCGCCACCAGCGCCAACGCCAGCGAGATGGCAAAACCCACGCGCATACCGGAAACCACGCCCAGCTTCGCCAGCATATAGCCGCCCAACGGCGGCGCGATCACGATGGGCACGCGCTTCCAGATCGACTGCACGCTGAAGCCCATCGCGCGCTTAGAGCGGCCCAACACATCGCCGATCAGCGCGAAGATCGCGGGTTGGGACATGCTGCTCCAGGCCATCACCAACAGCGTGCCGATGACCACGATCTCCCAGCGCGGCGCAATCAGATAGAGCACATACCCCGTCGCCGCGATCAAGTTAAAGAGCGTCAGCGCGCGTTTGCGCCCCAAACGGTCGGCCAGCCAACCGCCCGGGTATTGGTAGAGCGCGTCCACCACGCGCTTGAACGAGCCATACGCGCCGATAGCCACCGCGCTTGCGCCCAGCGCCTCCAAATATTTGGGCATGAAGCGCACCCACAGCTCCTCGCCCATGCCGATAATCAAAAGCGCGCCGAGCAACACCACGATGTTGTGTTCCAGCGCGAGAAAATCACGAACGGCAGCCCCTCGCTTATTTTGCACTGCGTCCTCCTACCCCCAGGAAAACGATTTTTGCAGCGCGTGCACACGTCAGGGATCGGCGTGCAGTACACGGTACACCGTATAGCCCGCGCGCGAAAAAACCGGTTGGATAACCCCGCGCGTTTCCCATTGTGCCACCGAAACACCCGAGCGCACGAGCCAATAATCATAGCACAGATTCGCGTCTGAAGGACCGCTTGCATCCACGTGTGGGTGCGTGAGGCTGAGGTAGTAGACCAAACGCCCGTCGGTGGTCATAATCGCGGCTTCGGGTGGGGCGTTTGCTCGCAACCAGAGCACCGCGTCATAGCCCGGGCTGACGTAAAGACGATAGCGCTCCACCTCACT
>Ga0256841_1003864_pt1 | contig 11042 bp, 5 predicted proteins | sample 356308metaG_FD_185971 | JGI IMG/M metagenome (GOLD analysis project Ga0256841, IMG submission 185971) | Hydrothermal vent microbial communities from Mid Atlantic Ridge, Atlantic Ocean - 356-308 | ecosystem: Environmental > Aquatic > Marine > Hydrothermal vents | place: Atlantic Ocean: Mid...
CAGGATGTTGGTCAGCCTGGTTGCGGTACGAACCGGTTTTCCCGCTGAAAGTATCCCGATGGACGCTCGCCTGCTGGATGACCTGAATCTCGACTCTATCAAAGCCGGCGAGCTCATCGCCGAGGCAGCCAGGCAGGTGGGCAGAGCGGGCGAGTTGGATCCAGCCGGTTTGGCCAATGCCACCCTGAAAGAGGTGGTCGGAGCCTTGTCCGGCACGGCGCCGGATGTCGCCGGCGTTGGGACTGTTGCGTCGCCGCCACTATCCGGGTCCGGGATCGGGGAGGACGCCGGCACTACCTCTGCCGCGGACAGCTCTTTTATTACCTCCGGCCCCGCCGATGACAATGGGCAGATCATCGAGCTGCTGATGGAAATGGTGGCGGACAAGACCGGTTTTCCAGCCGATTCCCTGTCGCCGGATTACCGACTTCTGGATGACCTCAACCTGGATTCGATCAAGGCCGGTGAACTGGTGTCGGCCCTGGTCACACGGTTAGGGGTGGCCGGTACCGTGGACCCAGCCGCGTTGGCCAATGCAAGGCTGTCGGAGATCGCGAAGGCTGTCGCGGCCGCCAACACGCAATCAGTGGCCGGGGAGGATCAGACCGGCGACGAGTCCCCCACCGTTGAACCCGTCGAACTGTCGCCTGGGGCGTCGCAGGGGCATCCGCCGGGCGTGGCAGAAGCGGCAGACCCTGACGCGGCCCCGGCTAGTGCCTCGGGCGTTGCAACGGTGATTGAGTCTTGGGTAAGGGAATACGCAATCACTCCGGTCCCCGCCCCTCTGGTGCCCGCTCCCGGGCATGGTCTGTGGCACGAGGCCCGCATTCTGGTTGTCACGCCGGGATCTCAAGAGGATCTGGCCAGCGAGACGCTGGCACATTTCCAGCGCCTGGGCGCGACGGTGGATACAGTCGGCTACGCCGAACTGGTTGCCAACGGGCCACCGGTTTCGGCTGGGATGACCCACGTACTGGCACTGCTGCCAGGGCACGCGGAAGCCGTCGACACGGAGCTGGAGCAGATTGCCAGATCCGCGGATCGGCTGGCCGGTCTGGTAGCGGTTATGTCTGCCACTGGAGCGGACACCTTGCTGGTGGCGCAGTTCGCCGGTGGCCGTTTCGGCCAGTTGCCGGGAGAGACGCCCGACATCGAGAGTTCGGGAGTAGTGAGCTTCGTCAGCACCCTATGGTTGGAGCGGCCACAGATGAAGACCCGGGTGGTCGACTTGTCGCCGGCGCTCCCGGTAGCCGAGGTTCCTAGGCTGTTCCAGCAGGAACTGGAAACCGAGCCATCATTTGCCGTCGCCGGTTACGATGGAAGAAAGCAGCGCCACGTGCTGCGTGCTGATGTGCTGCAACCGGCCCATTTCCAGTCCCGGGATCTGAACTGGACTGAGCGAGATGTATTTCTGATCACCGGGGGTGGCAAAGGCATTACTGCGGAATGTGCATTGGCGCTGGCCAGGCAGACCGGTGCACGGTTCGCGTTGGTAGGCAGTACCAAGCTACCCGGGCAATCTGCTCCCCCTGGTGAACTGGGTGAAAACCTGAAGCGCTTCGAGCAACTTGGGGTCCGGTATCGCTACTATAGTTGCGATATAACTGACCCAGAGTCGGTGGCCGCCCTAATCCGGCAGGTGAAAGGCGAGTTGGGCCCGATTTCGGCCGTGATTCATGGCGCCGGCATCAACCGGCCCAGGCCGACTGCCCAAGTCGATGCACAAGAAGGCATGAAGGAGATCGCGCCCAAGCTGCTGGGTGCAATCAACCTATGCCGGGCCCTGAAATACGACCCGCCCAGGCTTGTGCTGGCCTTGTCGTCGATCATCGGCATTACCGGAATGCGCGGCAATGCTTGGTATGCCTATTCGAATGAGGCACTCGATCTGGCCCTGCGACGCTTTGCCGTCCGCTGTCCGGGCACTGCCGTGGTGTCCCTTGCGTACAGCGTCTGGGGCGAAGTTGGTATGGGCCACAGGCTGGGTGTGGTTCAGAACCTGGAACAATCGGGGGTCGGGGCCATCTCAACCCGGGAGGGGGTGGAGCGGTTTCTGCGTCACATCAGTAGGGATGCGGGCCACCAGCAGGTGGTGATCGCGGGAAAGCTGTCTGGCTTGCCCACATGGGCCTGTTTCGGACGTCCCCCCGGGGTTTTCGACGATATGCGTTTCGTCGAACAGTTGCTGGAAACGGAGCCCGGCGTGGAGTTGACGGCCGCTTGTGTGCTGAGCCTTGATCGAGATCTCTACCTTCGTGACCACGATTTCCATGGATCCTGCCTGTTCCCCACAGTATTCGGCCTGGAGGCGATGGCCCAGGTGGCCACTGCACTGACCGGACGTGACCCCTCGGATATAACTGGCTTCGAGCATGTTGTCCTGGAAAGGCCAGTGGTGGTGAGTGAGGGGCGCGGCACGGAAATCCGGATCCACGCCCTGGCCCAGGAGGAAAACGTGCAGGGATTGTGCAGGGTCCAGGTCGGGATATTTGCGGAGCAGACCGGTTTTGCCCAACCGCACTTCTCTGCCACGGTGGTGTTTGGCACGCGCGCCGACGGGCCGGTCGAGGGGGGCGTATCCCCGGGTATAGCTTTGCCGCTGTCGCCTGGGCGTGATCTCTATGGTCGGATCCTGTTCCAGGGGCCGTTGTTCCAGCGGCTCGAGAACATTTACAGGCTCAATACCGATCGGGTCGTATTCAGTGGTGAAACAAGAGAGAGCCTGTTCGATGGAGACAACGGATTCGCACCGGGTGAGGGTGGAAGTCTGATTGTGGGTGATCCCTTTTTTCGGGATACCCTGCTGCAGTCGGTACAGCTCCCGCTTGCACCGGAGGTCGTGTTGCCGATCGGTATCGGTGCCATCGAGCTATACATGGATGAGGAGTATGAGAACGGGAACCGCATCGTGTCCGCCGAACTCAAATCTGGTGCAGGCGGTGAGTATAGCTGGGATATCGTGGTCACCAATGATTTGGGGCGTGTCGTCGAAGTGCTCAGGGACTACCGGGTGCGAGTCCTCAAGGGCTACCGGGTTGAGACGGACAAAATTGCGAAGGTGAAGGAAATCTCCACCGACGTGGCATTGATCGAAGCCGGCGTTCAGGCCACGTTGGCGGCACTCATACCCGATCCACCGGTGGTCCGTTTGGCGCACGCCCCGCAGTTGCACGGGCTGGGTAAACCTGAACGGCATGAAGTGGAGCAACCACTGGTCGAATCCGTCGTTGCCTTGTGGAACAGAAAGAGGGGCGGTGTCCCGACCGGTTCAGATTTGCGGTGGACAGCCTCCGGCCAGCCGCGTTTCTCCGATGATTCCACCTCTGGTGCGGGGTTGAGTCTGTCGCATGACGATGAGCTGTGCTTGTGTGTGGTCGGTCCCCTTCCGCAGGGATGTGATATCGAGCCCGTATCTAAGCGGGCAGAGCTGGAATGGTGTGCCCTGCTGGGTGAAGCGCGCTTTTCCCTGCTAGGCGAATTGGAGAAGCTTGGCGATACGCGGGATGTGGCAGGCACACGCATCTGGTGTGCGGTAGAGGCCGCAAGGAAGGCATTTGGAGGTTCCGACGTTGAGATTTGCATCGACCGGTCGGATGACAGCGCCATTGTATTCGAGGCGGTCGCCTCAGGCGGTGTGATTGCGGTGATAACCGGTCTGTATGAGGGCCAGGTCATTGGAACTCGGGTGATAGCTGTGGCCGCAGATAACGGAGCGCTGGTACCGGCGGAATCGGCTTCTATAGATGGAGCGGACACATGCACGTTGGGAGATGTGTTCTATCGCCAGACACATGCCTCACGTATGGTCAGAGATCCGGTGCTGAACCAGGAAGTCTACGAGTATGTGTTCCAGCCGACGTTCAAGGAATCTGCAAATCTGAGTAGAACAGTGTTCTATACCAGCTATCTCGCTTGGATCGGCAAGGTCCGGGAATTGTTCATGGCTGAAATTGGCCACAAGCTGGTCTCCCAGATTGCCTCCGGCCAGTGGGGGTTGGTCACGAACTGGGCAGATGTGCAGATTTTCGCCGAGGCCAGTGCCTATGACCGTGTGGTGGCGCGATTCAGACTGGGCCGGTTGTCCGGTTCGGTGATCCCTCTCTATTGCGAGTTCTACCGGCTAGATGGAGACGACCATCAAGTGCTGTTGGCGCGGGTGGAACAGGAGACAACCTGGGTGGAGGTGATCGGCCACGGTGTAGTGCGGCCGGTGGAATTCCCTGCCTATTTTTCGGAGTTTCTGCGGAGGACACAGCAGCCGGACGACTCCCCGGGCATGGCCAGGCTGGATCAGAGCGACTTTGTCAGCGAGGGAGAAGTGCTGGAACTGTATGGGAAACAGGGTCCTGCTGCCGGGCTTCCGATACTCGATAGCATGACTCATCGCTGCACGTTGGAGGATGCCAACCTGGTGGGGAACGTCTACTACGCAAACTACTTCATATGGCAGGGACGGGTCCGGGACCAGTTCCTGTTTGATCGGGTGCCGGAGTATTTCCGGGGTACAGGGCGACGCGGCGAACTGATATGCACCCATAGCCATATGGACTATCTGCGCGATGCGATGCCGTTCGACGATGTCATCGTCTGCATGCGTTTGCGGACACTGAGCAATGTCGGCGCTGAACTAGTATTCGAGTACTACCGGACGACTGCAGACGGCGGAAAGGAAAAACTCGCCATCGGCACCCAGCAGGTATTCTGGGTCATCCGAGACAGGTCTTCGGGGAAGGTGGCGGTGGCACCCCTGCCGGATGACGTTAAGGCGGCCTTCCTGGGCTGTGTCGAAGCAGACGCGGATGAATTGACAGCCTGACGAGGATGGCAGTGGCAGGCGGTCAGTACCTGGCCGTCGCTTCTGCAATGCCTTCAGCTCAGCAGCCTGGCTTGGATGGCTTCGGCAATCGCCTGCTGGCGGTTCACCACACCAAGTTTCTCATAGGTATTGGACAGGTGGAATTTTACTGTCCGTTCCGATATTGACAGGATGGTCGCGATCTCCTGTGAAGTCTTGCCGCGGGCCGCCCAGTGCAGAACCTGCAGCTCGCGATTGGTCAGGGAATGCCTTGTGCCACCGGAACAGGAGTGCCTGTAGACGCGACGGATGGCCTCGCCCGGATAGCGCATCAATGTTGAAACGAGGCAGAGCCTGTTGGAGAGTTGCGGGATCTGCCCGTCGTCCACCTGGGTGTAGAAAATAAAATGCTGGTCGGAGTTGTCGGATGAGTGGAAAGGACAGACCAACCCACCTTTGATATCGAAGCGCCTGGCCCAGCAGCGGAACGGATGCTGTTCTTTCGATGCCAGGGCATCTAGCAGTGCATCGGTCCACACGAAGATATTGGTCGACGCCAGAGCACGCTCGACGACAGGGTCACATTTGACCAGGTTACATTCCAGGTATGCATCCATCCAGTCGTCAGGATGAGTGAACCGCAGGGTGTCGACGATGACCGGGCCCGACTCGCAGCCGCGTTCGACGATAAGGATGGCCGCAGACCGTATGTCTAGGAGGCGGTTCAGCATGTCAACAATGGTTTCTATGTCTTCCGGCGTTTTTGCATGACAGCTTCGTTCGATGACATGAAGAGATTGTTCGAACCAGACAAGTGTACTGCGCGCCATATCCTTCCTTGTTTTCAGACTATCCATCTATTTGCCACCCCAACTTTACTGTGCCAAGAACATTGATATGCGGGAACCTGTCGGGCAAACGCTCAATGACTGAAAACCATGTTCCAGTAGCCGGCTGCAGTCTTGGGCGGAGCGTGGGCAGCGGGGTACTTGCACAAATGGCCGCCCGCCGCTTATCGAACATGGAATTCCCGGTCCCTTGCCTCCTTCCTTCGAACAGCCCGTCAGGATGGTTCCTGTCCCACGATCACCGCCAGTATGCCGGTTGTACGTGACGACATTGTTGTGCTGCATCACAGCAATACCCTGCTGCATGCCACAGTATGGATCCGGACGGGTGTCATCCTGATTATCTGCGGTCTCCCCAAGAGGTTGGCAGCGGTCGTCACGCCCAGTGTGAATGCGGCTGCACAGGCAGCTTCATCACCTCTTTGTCGTCCCGTTGCGCACCCCGTGACCTGGTTGTGCGGATGATCTCGATAAGACTGTCTGGCTTGCAACAAAGTTCCCTCTAATCAAAGAGAAATGTCCGACGAACCATGAAAAAACAGTTGCCCTAACCGTCCCGGCTGCATGCTTTCAAAACTATGCCGACTGTCCGGATACCCGGCCACCTTTGCCAATGGGTTGCACTGCTGCACCGATTCGGCGCGAGGGACGCCCCTGACTTGTGCGCCACCGTATTCTCCCCTCAGGGGTTACGATGGAAGCGGCTAATCTCGGGGTGTCGTGCCGCAAGCAGTGTCGTACTGGTACAAGGTCGTGGATCATGCCCCGTCCGGCCCAGGTGTGGGGTTGATGTCCTATCGCAGCGTTTGCTCTGGCTCCCGTGCATCGGCCACTGCAAGGCGGGTAACCGGACACGACAAGATGACACCGGGCAGGGGTTGCCATCCATGCTTTCCTGGTACCTGCTTGCACGTTCTGCAGTCGGGCCCTGTTGGCTTGCGAATGGGTCGACGCTGTGCCCATGGCGATATCTGCGGCTTGGCGTGCCCCGGGGCGGGGTGGTTTCCTGTGGCCTTGGTGGTAAAAACACCGGGATAACATTCGCTGGTGTGCTCTGCTTGAGCCCTGAATTGAATATAGACGAACTAGTCTGTCCTGTCCAACGCGTTCACTGAACAATCAGGCATATTGCCGAGTCCGTCCAGTTGACTGGGACGTTTGGGTTGTGGTAGCCGCCAAGCGTGCCCGCTGGCGGTTTATCCCAGAACGAATTTATTGTTTAATGTAGCGCTTTTATGCACCAGAACCGTGCACATCGAAACCCATGGCATTGATCGTCCAGAAGTACGGCGGCACCTCGGTGGGCTCTCCAGAGCGCATCCGGGCGGTGGCCCGGCGCATCATCCGCTACCGCGAGCAGGGTCACCGGCTGGTGGTGGTGGTGTCGGCCATGAGCGGCGAGACCGACCGCCTGCTGGGGCTGGCGGCGGACCTCAGCGAACGCCCGCCGCCGCGCGAGCTGGACGTGCTGCTGGCCACCGGCGAGCAGGTGACCATCGCCCTGCTGTCCATGGCGCTGGAGGCGCAGGGCGTGCCGGCGCGCTCCTATACCGGCCAGCAGGTGCACATCCGCACCGACAGCGCCCACAACAAGGCGCGCATCCAGGCCATCGAGTCGCAGCGGGTCGGCGCCGACCTGGACGCCGGCCGGGTGGTGGTGGTGGCCGGTTTTCAGGGTGTGGACGAGCACGGCAACATCACCACCCTGGGCCGCGGCGGCTCCGACACCACGGCCGTGGCCCTGGCGGCCGCCCTGCAGGCCGACGAGTGCCAGATCTTCACCGACGTGGACGGCGTCTACACCACCGATCCCCGGGTGGTGCCCGAGGCGCGCCGCCTGGAGCGCATCACCTTCGAGGAAATGCTGGAAATGGCCAGCCTGGGCTCGAAAGTGCTGCAGATCCGTGCCGTCGAGTTCGCCGGCAAGTACAATGTGCCCCTGCGTGTGCTGTCCAGCTTCGAGGAGGCGGGCGAGGGCACGCTGATCACCTACGAGGAAGCAGGAATGGAACAGGCGCAGATCTCCGGCATCGCCTTCAACCGCGACGAGGCCAAGCTGACCGTGCTCGGCGTGCCCGACCAGCCGGGTGTCGCGCACCTGATCCTGGGTCCGATCGCCGCCGCCAACATCGAGGTGGACATGATCGTGCAGAACGTGGCCCCGGACGGCGCCACCACCGACTTCACCTTCACCGTGCACCGCAACGACTACGAGCGGGCGCTGGAGATCCTGCGCCGCACGGCCGGGGAACTGGGCGCGCGCGAAGTGAGCGGCGACGACCGCATCGTCAAGCTGTCGCTGGTGGGCGTGGGCATGCGCTCGCACGCCGGCATCGCCGCCACCATGTTCGAGACCCTGGCGCGGGAAGGCATCAATATACGCATGATCTCGACCTCGGAGATCAAGATCTCGGTGGTGGTCGACGAGAAATACCTGGAACTCGGTGTGCGGGCGCTGCACGAGGCTTTCGGGCTGGAGCGGGCGTCCTGAGCGGGGCCGGCCGGCCGACGGTGGCCTGGATTGCCCTGTTCCCATTGAAAATCAAGGCTATTTTTCCCCGCCACGGAGGGGCGGAGGTGAGCTATAGTTTTACCATTGGGTGCCGACACATTTTCCAGGTCGGTTACCCGATAACGATCACCGGCGCGCCGCCGTGCAGCCGGTAAACAGAAAGGTCAAGGAGACTCCAGGAATGTTGATTTTGACGAGACGGGTGGGCGAAACACTCATGATCGGCGACGAAGTGACGGTTACAGTACTCGGTGTGAAGGGTAACCAGGTCCGCATCGGGGTGAACGCGCCCAAGGAAGTCACGGTGCATCGCGAGGAAATCTATGAGCGAATCCGGCGCGAGCAGGAAGCGGCCGCCGATCATCCGGAAACCACGGACAACTGAGTTCGAATGCTTTACCTCTCCCGCGCCCGCCGGTATGCTAACCGCCTGCTGCGCACGGCAGGCAGCCGGCAGCACCCGGGAGAGATGGCCGAGCGGCTGAAGGCGCTCCCCTGCTAAGGGAGTATGGGTTAAAAGCCCATCGAGGGTTCGAATCCCTCTCTCTCCGCCAAATACAAAGGGCCTCCATCAGGGGGCCCTTTGTATTTGGGGGTGAGGGAGGCCCGATGAGGCCCCTTTGGTTCGAGCCGAGCCCCGCGCAGCGGGGCGAGACAACGCCGCCGTCAGGCGGCCTTTTTGTTACCTGTCATCTTGAACTTCGGCCGGGGCTCATGGATAATCCCCCGCTCCAACGCGCCCGTAGCTCAGCTGGATAGAGTACCTGGCTACGAACCAGGCGGTCGGGAGTTCGAATCTCTCCGGGCGCGCCATACAAAACAGCGGGTTGGGTCTTGGCCCATTTCTCCGAAAACGCTGGGGGGCACTTGGGGGCGCAGGATTCAAGGCGCTACCAGCAGCCCGGGCATTCCGCTGAATGACTACGAGACCGGCGCCAGTTTGGCGGCCGGTTTTTTGTTTGCGCAGTGGCTACCGGTCTTTCCGTCATCGACGAGCCGACCACCTGCCGCTCGATGCAGCGGGTCGTCGCCGTTCACGTCTCCGGGCTGGGGCAGATATATAATCTTCAATCAATCTTTCGAACCTGTGAGGGCTCCGGCTGCGGGATAACCAAGGGATCCGAGGGCCACAGGCGGCTATGGCAGTGGATACTTCCTCGATCTCCATTCTCATCATCGGCAACTACCGCCAGACGCTGATGGTGGTGCGGTCGCTGGACGGCCGTGGCTACCGGCTCATCGTGGGCAACGATGGTGATACGGCCCGTGTCGAGCATTCGCGCCATGTGGCGGAGGTCTGGAACCACCCGCCGGCCGGCGCGGACAAGGCGGCTTTCCTTGCAGCGCTGGAGGCGCTGCTTTCCAGGCGCAGGGATATCGCCTTTCTGTATCCGGTCGGCGAGGACGAGATGCTCGCGGTCTCCGACGCCTACACCCGGCTGTCGGCGCGTGCAGGCATATTGATGCCGGTGCCCGACGTCGTGCGCACCTGCCTGGACAAATCGCTCATGCTGGGTGTCGCCGACGGGCTGGACATTCCCCAGGCGCCGCATGCCACCGTCTCTTCGCTGGACGGGTTGCACGCGGCGGCCGGCCGCATCGGTTTTCCCCTGGTCGTGAAACCGACCGACTCCGGTTTCCGCCTGCTGGGGAGGAAAGCCGTCATCTGCCGGCACTCCGATGACATGGAATCCGCCTTCTCCACCTGGCCGGTGGACGGTCGGCGCCTCATCGTCCAGCGCCATGCGGGGGGCGTGCGGCACAATGTCTATTTCTTTGCCGTCGACGGCAAGCTGGTGCAGGCGTCGCAGGTGCGCATCCTGCGCACCGACAAGCCGGACGATACGGGTCTCGCCGTCAGCGGCGTCACCGTGCCGCTGGATCCGGAACTCGACGGGTATTGCCGCCGCCTGCTGGAGCATCTCGCCTATACCGGCGCGGGCTGCATCCAGTTCCTGGTGGACGGGGAGAATGGCCACGTCTCCTTCCTGGAACTCAACCCCCGCCTGGGTGCCAATTCCGCCGTCGTCTACAGGGCCGGGCTGGACCTGCCGGCCATGGCTTTCGGCCTGGCCCAGGGCTGTTTCGATGCCGCTGCCGCCGAATACCGCCGGTCCTGCCGGACCGGTGTGCACTATGCCTGGACCCAGGGTGAACTGCTGGCATTGAAAAAGGCCATTGCCAACCGCGACCTGGGTCCGCTGGAGGTGCTGGCCCGGTTGCTGGTCGTCGCCAGGACCTTCGTCACGTCCAGCGTCCATATCACCTGGAGCTGGAAGGATCCGCTGCCCACGCTCCTTCTGTACCTGGATCTGCTGAATCTGTCCGGCAGACAGAAGGCGCGACGGGCCGGGGAAGGCGCCAAGACGGAACGGCCGCGGTAAAACCTCGACCCTGTCCCAAAACCGCAGATAAAGCCCGCCGCGCCGGGACCGATATATCAAGGTGGACAGGGCGGGTGTGCGCAATGGTTCCAATCGGTAGGGTTCCTTCTTCCTGGGCAGGCTGGCGCCTGGCCGTCGCGCTGCTCTCGGCGGCCGCCCTGTGGGCGAGCTTTGCGCTGCCGGTGCAGCGCCTGGAATTCCTGCTGCCCGACCTGGCAGCGCGTTTCATGCCGGAGCAGGCCCCGTCGGACTCGGTCGCCGTTGTGACCCTCGCAGCGGCGGCGGGGGAGGCGGGCGCCGTCTCCACCCGTCAGCGGCTGGCCTCGGCCATCGACCGCTTGCAGGCGTTCCGCCCGAAGGCCATCGGTCTGGAGCTGGCCCTGGACAGGGTCGAGACGCCCGCCGCCCTGGCGACCGTCGGCGCCGGCCTCGGCAACCTGAAACCGGCCTGGCGCCGGCAGGCGCGCCTGTGGATGCGGCAGCTCGATACCGACGGACAACTG
>Ga0256841_1003865_pt1 | contig 11040 bp, 9 predicted proteins | sample 356308metaG_FD_185971 | JGI IMG/M metagenome (GOLD analysis project Ga0256841, IMG submission 185971) | Hydrothermal vent microbial communities from Mid Atlantic Ridge, Atlantic Ocean - 356-308 | ecosystem: Environmental > Aquatic > Marine > Hydrothermal vents | place: Atlantic Ocean: Mid...
AAGCAGCGGCGTAGATGCTCCCGCCGCGTTTGTTGTCGAGATGGTGCAGGGCGAAGGCGGGCTTCAGGTCGCATCGGCGGCGTGGATACAAAAGCTGGCAAAGATTGCCAAATATCATGGTGCTTTGTTGATTGTTGATGACATTCAAGCTGGCTGTGGCCGCACCGGCACGTTCTTTAGTTTTGAAGAGATGGGGATCGTACCTGACATGATATGTATGGCCAAGGCTGTGTCGGGCTACGGATTGCCGATGTCCTTGTTGCTAATGCGTCCCGAACTAGACCAATGGCAACCGGGTGAACACAACGGCACTTTCCGTGGTCATGTTTGTGCCTTCGTGACAGCGACGGCCGCCCTCGAAGAGTTTTGGGCCAAGCCAGCTTTTGCCAAACGCCTGACTGTATTGTGTGACACCATCGATGCGCAGCTGCGCAAATGGGCGTATCAGTATGACGTTAAGATCAAGGGTCGTGGTGCCATGATTGGGTTGGAGTTCGCAGACCCTGACCACGCCGCCCACATCCAAGTCGCCTGCATTGATCAAGGTCTTATCATCGAGTGCTGTGGCCCTCGAGACGAGGTTTTGAAATTCCTGCCGCCTTTGACGGTAAGCGATGACGAACTGAGCATTGCTTTCGAAGCCGTGTCTCAGGCGCTTTCGCAGTACGAAACTTCGCGTCAATCAGTAACCAATGAAACGCTTTAAACAGTTTGAAGCGGCTGAGTAACGCAATCTGATGGACAAAAAAGGTTATCAAATAATGAGCAAAACATTTGACGTAGTAGGCATCGGCTTTGGTCCCGCCAATATCGCCCTCGCCGCATTGCTAGATGACGAGGGTCATTTCCCGAATTCTGTGTTTTTGGATCGGTCAGACAACCCCATCTGGCAAGAAGAAATGCTGTTCGAGAATGCCCTAGATATTCATTCGAACATTCAAAACATCCCACACCGCGATTTGGCGACGCTACGGTCACCGCGCAGCAAATACACTTTTATGAACTATCTGCATGCTACGGGAAAGTTGCTTAGCCATCTTAACATGGACCTGATGATGCCAATGCGACCCGATTTTGCAGGATATATCGGCTGGGTGTCAAGTCAACTTAAGGATAGGTTAATGACTGGGCAACAAGTGGAAAAGATCACAATGCTTGATGACCTTCATAATCACGTTTACCGCATTGATGTTGCTGAAAAAGACCCCGTTTTCGCGCGCCATGTTGTTGTTGGCACAGGGCGCGAAGCCTATATTCCGGAACCATTTCGTGACCTGATGGGCGGCGACCGTGTGTTCCACCTGAACCGCTATAACTCCGGACACAAAGCGTTGATCGAAAAAGGTGCGCGAAAATTTGCGGTCATTGGCAGCTCGCAAAGTGCTGTGGAAATCGTACTGCACCTGTCGAAATATGAACCGCGCCTCGAAGTTCAAAGCTTTATGCGCCGCTTTGCATTTCCACTCAAAGACACCAATCCCTTTATGTCAGAGATCTTCTTTCCGTCATTTACTGAGATGTATTACGACGCCGATAAAGATCTCAAGAAACGGATCGACCGCGACGTGCACCGGACCAACTACGGGGCGTGCGACATGGACGTATTGGAAGAGCTTTATCGCCAGCTTTACTACGACCGGATGCACGGCACGAACGATGTGGTGATCAACCGATTGACGGATGTGCTGGACGCCGTCGAGGACGCCGATGGCGTGCACATGACCGTGCGGGATGGCGAAACAGGTGATACGCGAACAGAACAGTTTGACGGCATCATATTGGCCACCGGTTTTCGCAACATTGGCACCGACGAACGCTCTGTCAGAGTGCCGCTCGCTTTGCAGGGTGTCAAAGACAAACTTGACCTCGACAAAGACGGCTGCATTCGGGTCGATCGTAACTACCGCGCTCTTTTGAAGCCCGAGTATGAAAATGCAGGCAGTTTGGTTCTGAACGGTTTGTGCGAAGCGTCCCACGGGATGGGCGACGCAGGGTCTCTTTCACTTTTGGCCCCACGTGTGCAGACGATTTGCGATGCCTTGATGACATCTGATGCAGAACCGCGCGGCGCAAAGCTGCATGGCGTTGCGGCGCAGTGATCTGATTGAATTAAGGAATTAAAAATGTATTTCGATACTATTGCTGTGCGTGGTGGCTACGATGCCCAAGAGGCGTTGAATAACAACGGTTCCATTTGTGAGCCGGCCTACCTGTCGCCGGCACAGCACTTTGACACGTCCGAAGACATGCGCAGTTGCCTAAGTGGCGAAACCACCGGTTGGGTCTATACACGAATCGACAATCCAACAGTACGGCAGTTGGAAACAACACTTGCCGCGCTGGAAAGCTATGGCTGTGACTTTGACGCGAATGCTTGTGTTTTCTCGTCAGGGATGGCAGCGATTTTCATGGCTGCAACCGCACTTGTTGCCGATGATCCTGCACGTCCAATGGCCAATATTGTTTTGCCTTCTGCCTGCTATGGCGGAAGTTACATGTTGTTTCGCGAACGTTTTCAGGTGGATCGCGGGATCGAAATCAGGTGGATCAATGACCAGCTTGATCTGGACATGTGGGAAAACGCCATTGATGAAAACACGCGGTTTGTCATGTGCGAAGTTCCCGCGAACCCCCTGCTTCGCATGACGGACATCCCTGCCCTTGCGCAATTGACCAAGGCCCAAGGTGTGCCGCTAATGGTGGACGCGACGTTGTCGGGCCCTGCGGTCATGCGGCCGCTGGCACTGGGTGCAGATATCGTTGTGCATTCGGTCAGCAAAGCCATGTCGGCAAGTGGTCTCAGCATCGCGGGTGCCGTCATTTCGCGACCGGACATATCGCTTCAGCATCCGCGTACAGAAATGCGTACAGACTTTGCCCGCTTCCTAAAGCGCGGGCCGCAGCGCGATAGTGGCGTCATTCTGAGCCCGTTTAATGCCCTGCAAAGTTTGGCAGACTTGCGCAGCCTGCGCAGCCGAATGGATATAATGGGCCAATCCGCAGAGCGGGTGGCCATGTTTTTGTCTGGCCATGATGCGGTCCTTGAAACGTATTACCCTGGCCTGCCGGACATGCCGGGCCATGACATCGCGCGGCGAGACATGATTTTGGTTGACAGCGAACACGAGCCGGGCGGCCTGCGCAACAGCTATGGATATTTGATTGCAATTCGCATGAAGGGGGGCGTCGGTGCCGCTTGTGCATTTTTGGACAACCTACAGATTTTCTGGCGCGCAAACGACTTGGGCCGCATCAAAAGTACGGCAACAATTCCCGCTATAGCAACGCACTCCCAACTCAGCGAACAAGAAAGACTGGAAAGTGGCATCCCCGGTGATCTGGTGCGCCTAAGCGTCGGATGTGAAAATGTGCGCGACATTCTTGCCGATGTTGAAGCTGCTCTGGGCCATTCCCAAAAGGTTGCCGTATGACTGTGCCGGTCTTTGTCACCGCGTTGGGTGCGCACGTCCCTGATGGCATCTGCACCGTCCAAGACGCCATTGCTTCGGGACGGTATGACACGCAGCGCGCAAAGACGGACGGATTTGTATCCGTGCGCATCGAGGATGATTTAAGCCCGCCAGATATGGCCCTGCGGGCGGCCCAAGCGACGGTGGATCAAACCGACCGCGACGCGATCAACACGCTCTATCTGACCAGCATTCACCGCCATGGTCACAAACTTTTGTGGCCCCCGGCCAGCTATCTACACAACGCACTTGAACTGGGGACGCGCACGCGGGTTCTGACGATCAATCAAGGGTGCAACGGCGCTTTTGTGGCGACCTCCATGGCCATTGATATGATCGGTGCTGGTCTCAAAGGGGATCAGCTTGTTGTCGGCGCGGACCGCTTTTCAGGATCTGCCTTTGATCGGTTCAACTCAGATTTGGGCACGCTTTATGGCGATGGTGCGTTCGCGGCACGGTTCAGCGCAAACCACGGACCCTACCAAGTTCGCGCCATGGTTCTTGAATCCGAGCCCGCCTTAGAACCGTTGTACCGCGACGTTCATAGTGCCGACGAAAGCCATGCGGATCATGACATTAAATCCGCCAAACGTGCCTGGCTCGACCAGCATGGCCGCGAGAGGTTCAATCAACTGTTTATCCCAGCACTACAGCGCTTGCGTGCGGCATTGCTGGGCCATGTCGATCTGGTCAGATACCCCGCAGACTACATCATTTATCCCAATGTCGGTGCCGGCCTCAGTGCACAGCTTTACACAGGTGAACTGGCCGATCTTGCACAGCGCCATATGTGGGATTTTGGACGCAGTATTGGCCATACAGGCACATCGGATCAGTTCTTGGGCCTATGGGAGCTGCACCGCCAACAAACGCTCACCGCGGGCCAATGCGTGCTGCTGATCGGTGCTGGCAATGGCTTGGGCTTAGCGGGATTGCTACTTGAAAAGACTTAGCAGACGCCAACCCCACAATTCAACGTCCACGCACACAGCACCATGAAGGAAAGAAAATGAATTACACAATCGATCTACTGCACCTCAGTCAACTAAGCCCGCACGAGCATCACGACGCAGCCCATGCACACAAATTGGCCCGTGAAATCGGCACAAAAGGTGTCTGGATCACGCCAATTCTGGTTGCGGCAGACACGTTTGTAATTCTCGACGGTCACCATCGCTTTGCTGCCGCCCGCGCACTGGGCTTGGACCGCATACCTTGTGTCCTTGTTGAATATGACGATCCTCAACTGCAGGTGGCATCTTGGCGGGTGGCTCGAAGGATCACCAAGGGCTGCGTGCGGCGTGCGGCGCGCGAAGGCCAACTGATGCCCGAAAAAACCAGCCGGCACAAGTTGTCGATCAAGTACCCCCCCACATACGTGCCGCTGTATGATCTGATGCACTGCAGCGTGCGCCACCCCGCGATTACCCCACAAATCAAGGAACACAAACCATGCTCGACCAACTGAAAAACCTTGCCGGTGATGAAAGTGACTTTGATTTGTTGGCGGCAACTGGTGCTGTGCAAACTGGGCATTTCAAGTTGGCCTCAGGGCGGCATAGCCCGCTGTACTTTCAATGTGCGCGCGCCTTCGTCGACACAACATTGGGCACGCAACTTGGCGCCAAACTGGCTGATCGCGTCCGGCGTGATATTGGCGATGACATTGATATCTGCATTGCGCCGGCCATGGGCGGCATCATTGTCGGATACGAAGTTGCGCGGCAACTTGAGTGTCAGTCGATTTTCTTTGAGCGCAAAGACGGTGATTTTATACTGCGCCGCGGCTTTCAAATTCCGCAAGGCGCCCGCATATTGGTCGTAGAAGATGTTGTGACCACAGGCGGCTCTTTACAGACCTGCATTGGTTTGGCGCGCGCGCATGGCGCAAACGTGGTGGGTGCCTGTTCGCTGTTGCAACGGATCGGTGTCGAAACCACATTTGACGTGCCTTACACGCGGCTGATCGCGCTTGAAGCTCCGTCATACGATGCGCAAGATCTACCAGCGTCCCTGGCCGCGCAGCCGATTACCATACCAGGGTCGAGTGTGCGGCAGGATGCCTGACACCGTGATCGATGATACCTCTCTCGCTGATTTATCGCATGCTCGGGTTACGTCAATCGTAACCTTGGCCGCGAATTGTTGGCACGTAGGCATAGTCGCCCGCTTGCCTCATACGCTCGCAGGGCAGTACATTCAGCTGGTCTCGTGGGACGGTACGCGGCGCTACTTCTCTCTTGCCTCGCGCCCTCTGCCGCAACCAGATGGCTCTACCGCATTTGAGTTGCTGATTTCAGCCAGCGGCGACGAGAATGGCACCACGGCGTTGATCGCAGAGCTGCAATCGCGCCGAAGCGCCAGGATTGATGGCCCTTTTGGGCGCGCGACGCTTCGCTCTCCCGCGTCAGGCGGGCGATATGTTTTCGTCTCTTATGACAGTGGCTACGCCTACGTTCGCGGGCTGCTTGACGCGCTGCGCTGCGAAAGGCCAACCGCATCCGCTCTGTTCTTTCGATTTTCCCGGACACATGTGGGCAATGTTGCAGATGTCTATCCCAGTGAAGACACACGCGCGCGCATGCCAGTGACATGCATCCACCTTAATGGGCGCGAAAGTTGGCCCACTGATCCTGCCAGCTTTATTCTGAATCACATCTCCATGCTGCCAAATGACTGGGACATTAACAGCATTTACATCGGGGGAAGCCGGAAACGCGCGCTAGCGTTGGCTGACGATCTTGTCGCCGCACATGTCTCTCCTTCTCAGATCATCAGCGATCATTTGACCATAGAGGAACAGCAGTCATGCTAGCACAACAATATCTTGACCGGATCGAAACGCACAATAACGTCTGGTGTGGTGGAGAACGCGTCACAAGCCCCAGCAGCCATCCAGCGCTCAAGGATCTTGTATCGTTCGTCGGTAATTATTATCAGATCATCGACGAAAAACCCGATGTTTTCGGCACGCAGACCGACGCCGGTTTGGCGGCGCGCAGCCTTGCAATCCCTCGGTCGCAAGAATGTCTGTCGTCAAAGCGGGTTGCCTACAAAAAGGTGGCTGACCTGTCACACGGGATGTTGGGCCGAACACCTGATTTCATGAACGCAGCCATGGTTGCACTTTCGACAAATGCCGACAAACTGGGCGCAGACAAATATGCCAATTATGCGTCAAACGCTAAAGTGCTTTACCGTGAATGCTGTACCGAAAACTTTTTTATGTCGCACGCTGCGATCAATCCGCAAATTGATCGCAGCAAGTCTTTAGGCGCGCTCAACAACACATATGCGGGCGTCAAAATAACGCAAACCCGTTCCGACGGAATTTTGGTATCCGGAGCGAAAATGATCGTGACGCTTGGCCCAGTTGCCGACCAAATGGCAGTATTCAATATGCCCGGTCTGCGTGAGGGAGACGAGGATTTTGCAGTTGCCTTTATCATCCCGTCAAATACCAAAGGCGTCCGTTTCTTGTGCCGTAACACAACATTGCGCCCCGAACAGTCGGCATTCGACCGGCCCTTGGCGAATGCCTTTGATGAAATGGATGCTCTTGTCGTCCTGGAGGACGTGTTTGTCCCATGGGACCGCATATTGATCTACCGTGACGTGGCAAAATCAAACGCCTTCTTTGATGGCATGCGTCTACGCCATCACACAGGTCACCAAGGGATCGTGCGCGGGCTTGCCAAGATGGAATTCGTCGGTGGGGTCGCGATCAAGGCGGCTGATATGCTGGGCCTCAACAGCTTTCTACCTATCCAGCAAAAGCTGGGGGAATTGACATCATATGTCGAACTGACCCGCGCAATCATCCACAACACCGAAGCAACTGCAACACAAGATACCAAAGGTGTGCTTCACCCCAATTCAGGCCCAATTCAGGCCCTGCGTCTACAATTTCCCAAATGGTACAGCACCGCCGTCGAAACTATCCAGTCGTTATGTGCCGGATCGATGATGTCAGTGCCGAACCAAGCCGATTTCTTCAACGAAAACGCACAGAGCCTTGAACGTATTTTCGGCAAAGACGGGATGTCCGCGAAAGAACGCTTTGCTCTTTTGAACCTTGCTTGGGATCTGACCGGCACAGATTTTGGCCAACGACAGCTTGCCTACGAGTGTTTTCATTCGGGCGACCCTATGCGCATTGCCGCGGGCCACCTGCATAGTTTTGACAAAACAACGATGATGTCGTCAGTCGATCGCGCACTAGAGGCGGCACTATGACGGACGGTCTGGTGTCTGTGGCGGCGGGGGCGCTTCCCTATCATGTTGACCGACTGGTGGCGCATATGGATGAGCAAGACGCGGATATGGTGATTGCGTCGACAGCCCAGAACCTTCGCTATTTCACGGGCTTTGCACCGGTTGTAAAAACTCTCAACCCGCATTTGGGCGAATGCTATGCCATCATAAGCCGCGATAATACGGCCAGCGTTTCGGTTGTCCATTCGGCAGGCGAAGCGGACCAGATTTTGGATATGACCGCCCCTTTGGCCACCGCTTGGATATATGGGACGTTTCATCGCAATATCCCGTCTAGAACGACCTCTTTGCTAGATGAGATAAGGCTGCAAAGTTTTGGCAAACCGGTTGCTGATACGGCGCGTCAGGCGCTGATCATGGCGGTGCAAGCCACGGTTGCCCAAAAGACAAACGCGCGGGTTCTCATCGACGATGATGGCATGAGACCTGAGACACTGTTGGCCTTACAGATAGCGTACCCCAACATGACTTTCGTGGATGCAAGCATGACTTTGCGCCGAATACGTCATGTCAAAACAATGGGTGAAATCGCACTTCTGACGCAGGCCGCGCGACAAAACGAGGCGGCAGTCGCAACCTGCTTGGCACATGCCTGCGCAGGCCAATCCGAGACAGAGATTGTCGCACAATTTGAACAATCCGTCCTCGCCCAAGGAGGCAGGCCTGGCGTCACGATGATGAAAATTGGCCGGCACGCAGTCACCGGGCAACGCCGACCCAATGCCGCACACCGTTTGGCCACAGGCGATTTGCTTTGGTTCGATTCTGATACTGTGCATCAGAACTATTGGTCTGACATTGCGCGTACTGCAGTATTTGGATCCCCAACCCCCCGACAGATTGACCGCTACGATGCCTTGCGCGCTGGTATGGCAGAGGGCCTTACCGCATTGCGTCCTGGACAAACCGGCGCAGATGTATTTGCCGCCGTCATGCACGTGGTCCGCAATGCGGGCATACCAGAGTATGCGCGGCACCATGTGGGCCATGGTATTGGGCTTGAGCCGTTCGAGGGTCCCGTACTTGCCCCCAACGACACCACTGTCCTTGAGGCCGGGATGGTTATTTCATTAGAGACGCCGTTTTACGAGTATGGATTTGGGGCCCTTCACATCGAAGATCCCGTATGCATTACCCAAAACGGTGCAGAGTTCCTGACCCTTAACCCAAACCCACACCTCGCATCTTTTAAGGAGATCGACGCATGAAAAACTCTGTTCAAACACCGCGCTTCGATGATCTGATCTCAGGTCAAATCGGACGAACCCCCGTTGTAGAAATCCGTCATGACCTTGTCCCGCAGGGCAAGAAACTTATGGCTAAGCTGGAATACGCAAATCCGACATTTTCGATTAAAGATCGCACCGCAAAGGGACTAGTTGAAGGGGGCATTGCAAAGGGGCTACTCAAAGCGGGCGGCACAATTATTGAATCCACCTCCGGAAATTTGGGGAAATCGCTTGCGATGATCTCGGCTGCGATGGGGTTTCATATGACCGTTGTTGTCGACCCAAAGGTGAGTCAGCAAAATCTGAATTGGTACCGCGCTTATGGTGCAACAGTTGATTTGGTAATGGAAACAGGCGCTCACGGCAGTTTTCAGGCCGCCCGCATCGCCCGTGTTCAAGAGTTGCTTGCCGCGCATCCTGATGCCTACTGGCCAAATCAGTACGACAACCTTGACAATATGGAATACCACCGCGATACCACAGCGCAGGAATTCGCAGACGAACAGTTCGACGTGCTTGTTGGCTGTCTGAGCACCGGAGGCCATCTCACCGGTATAGCCAAAGGCTTGCGCCATCTGGCGCCTGAGCGTCAGGTCATGGCCTGCGATGTCAGTGGCTCGGCGATCTTTGGGACGCCCTTTTCACCCCATGTTCTGAACGGCGTCGGGCTGGCTTGGTGCACAAAAAACACCGATCTAGACAGCTTTGACTATCTGCTTCAGGTCGATGACACTCAGGCGATTGCGATGTGCCACCAGATGGCGTCGGGTTGCGGTCTGTTGTTTGGTGGCTCTGCAGGATTGAATGTGTTTGGTGCACTTTGCGCATTGCATCACACGTCGGCCAATACTGCTATGGCGATCATACCAGATTCGGGCCTGAACTATCTTGATCAAATTTATGACGAAACATGGCTGCGCGCTAAAAACGTGTCGCGTCAGACCAGCGCCCAAATTAACGCTAAAATTCAGGCGGTCCGTCTTGAGGCCAGATGATTGCGCGACCCCCACAAGCAACGGGCCCTTGCAGCAGATAAAACCTGACTGGGTCACGCGGGGTTTGCAGTGTTTGCCACCTGAGATGGCGCATAATCTGGCGCTAGGTGGGTTGAGCAAACTCGCGTCCTTCATTCCACCCGTGTCCTTGCCCGCGGGCGGCGCCCTTGCATCAACCTGCATGGGTTTGCGGTTCAGGCATCCTGTCTGTCTGGCTGCAGGTTTTGACAAAAAGGCCCAAGCCACCCATGGCCTCAACCGCTTTGGCTTTGCAGGGATGGAGGTGGGGTCTATTACGCCACATGCGCAGGCGGGCAACCCCCAGCCCAGACTGTTTCGATTGCCAAAGCAGCGCGCGCTGATCAACCGTATGGGGTTTAATTCCGACGGCATGGACCTTGCAGCACAGTATCTGGCGCAGCGAAATCAAGATTTCATCGTCGGGGTTAATTTTGGCCTGAACAAAGGCGTCGACAACTACGAACTACAGTTTCGCGACTTGACGTGCGCGCTGGCCCAAGATGCCGATTACATCACGATCAACCTATCCTCACCAAACACGCCCGGTCTGCGCAACCTGTTGGATCCACAACACATAGAAACAATATTGCACGCAGTACGCGGTGGCCTGTCCAGCCTCGGCTTGACCCGCCCGATCGTCTTGAAACTGTCCCCCGATATGGACGCTGTCCAAGAGGCAGAATTGCTTGCGGAACTTGCCCGCACAAATATTGACGGCGTGATTGTCAGCAACACGACCATCACGCGCGACATGCTGCCCGCCACAGCGGCCGCGCGTCACCAGATCGGCGGGTTATCAGGCGCACCCCTTGCCCCAACCGCATCTGCATTTTTGGACCGCGTGGTTGCGGCGCTGCCCACGCGCGTTGCCGTGATCGCCTCTGGTGGTATCGGATCGGGCCAAGACATTTATGATCGTTTACGGGCCGGAGCACATCTTGTTCAAATCTATACAGCATTCGTTTATGGAGGACGCCAGACCGTCCCCACCCTTTTGGCACAGCTTCAAGAATATATGATGCGCGACGGGGTTGCGTCGGTCCAAGATAT
>Ga0256841_1003866_pt1 | contig 11039 bp, 9 predicted proteins | sample 356308metaG_FD_185971 | JGI IMG/M metagenome (GOLD analysis project Ga0256841, IMG submission 185971) | Hydrothermal vent microbial communities from Mid Atlantic Ridge, Atlantic Ocean - 356-308 | ecosystem: Environmental > Aquatic > Marine > Hydrothermal vents | place: Atlantic Ocean: Mid...
CTAAGCAGGGATACGACCCCCTGGTCCCCGAGAAGGTGTCCTGCTCCGACCGCAAAAAAGAATGAGGATTTTTCATTTTTCTTGAGCTTGGCAGCCATTCTGTCAGCCATACGTATGTTACGATCGAAAAACAGTCTCTTCATGATCTTCTTGTCCAGGGGATTGGTGGGGTCGTATGTTTCCATCATGGTGTCATAGAGGTTTTTTTCGTCACCTTTCAGATACGCGTCAAGAAGTTCGGTCACAGGATCGGAGCCCTTCGCACGGAACTCGTCTAACTGATCGAGGGTTTGTTGCAGCATTCGCACTTGTTCTTTTATCGTCAAGCTGTCGAAAACCGATAGCTGTTCCTCAACCGTCTCTATGCCGCCCACTCTTTTCCCGTTTTTCTGTGCACGTAAGTAAATTACCATGTCCAGGGGCTTCTTGGTTGAAAATTCCAGCAGGTGATCCAAGAGAACCACCTGGGCGGTGATGGCCCAAATTTTCATCCGGTTCAAAGGAGCAAAAGGAAAGCCCTTGGCAGTAAAAAGGCCTTCCAGTTTTTTGTATAGTTTCTTGGGTAGAACCTGCTCCAGGGTTTTACCATCAGGCAGCATCATCTTGGTTGCCGTGGATAGCTGCGTTCCCATGTCCATGGGGATTTCCGTATTAAGTTCATCACAGCCGTCTATGGCGTTCGTCACTGATTTGGAAAGGGCTAAGACCCTGTCATCCGGCACGTGTATGGTGCCAAAGACATATGAAGGACGTTGTCCATGGATTTTCCAAAGCAGCGGGTGAGCACAAGGAGATACATGGGTAATCTTTTGTTCTTCAATGCCAGCTGCCGTACTCTTGTCGGTCTTGGTGCAAGCCACCAACGCCAAAATGATTGCTGGTAACATCGTACTTGTGTGGAGCCGTCTAGGCATGGAATCCTCCGTGTGGTTCAATCCACCTGGTTATTATTTGGCATCAGATTACTGATCACCCTGTTGCGCTTTGCACAACCTGGCTCATCTTGTATTATGTTTGTCATACGAGGAGAGAGCAAATGGATCCAGAAAAATTATTACTGATATTGTCTCATAGATCCGCCAGGGGAATCATCGAAGGCCTGCTTGGAATAGTGGTGATGGTGATTGGTGTTTATCTGGCTTTCTGGGTTTTTGGAATCGTGCTCAGGATAATAGTCCTCCTTCTGGTCGCAGCATTGGCAATCTACCTGTTTTTCTTGCTGGTCGATGGGGTGAAGAAGCTGGGAGGAAGTTAGAATCATTACATCAGCATAATCCTGTCGAAAACCTCCTTGATGTCCATTATGGAAGTAAAGTCCACATCCACCGGGTGTCTGGTTCCCTGGGGGCTTATGAGAACACCTTTGAATTGTTTATGATGGACTTGTTCGAGATAAAACACGTAATGTCCCTGGACCACGTTGAATGGAATTTTCAATCGCAGTCGGTTGCCGTGTGCCCAGATCTCCGTATCGGCCCCAGTCATCTCGAATATATAATCCACACGTAACGGAGCTAACTCCTCTTGCTGAGGATGTTCTTGTTGAGAAAGCTCGTGCTGAATCGGTGGCTCTTGGGAAGAATCTTCTTCCACCATGTCGGTCAAAATCATCACGTCAGAGGTGCCTTTGGTAAACTTCCCCTGCGGGTTGTCCGAAGGTGGGCGTGAATTTTGTTGTTCTGTTGCCGTGATGATTTGTTGTACCAACTTAGCAAGCTCATCCAGATCATTTTGGGCGTTGTGTGAGAGAAGCAAGCTTCTGTCCCTGGTGTCGAGGTGATAAAGCGCCTTGGTACCGAGGTGGGTCAGAACCAGCGAGTCAGGTAAGCGAGAGACCATCTGCACCCTTGTGTTCATGATCTCGGCACTTCCCTTCAACCTTAAAATATCGTGTTCCAAGTCCAAGGTAATACCCAATGAGGCGATTTCATCACGTAGTTTTCCCAGGTTTCCCAGTGTCTCACCGAGCATTTTCGCTATCTTGTAACAAAGATGAGAAGGATTGCTTAGGCCAAGTATGGACAATGCAGGAAGAGAGTAAAGAAAACGGGGCTCGATTATTTTTATCTTGTCTGCGCCGGCAGCGTAAATTTTGAGCTTGGATATGGGTTGCCTGGTCAACGGATGTACAAAGGTTCCGCCCACCACGGGCGTCCATGCTACGATACCCATGCTTGGATCATCCAGCTCAAAGGACTCCACTAATGGCACTAGTAGGGATCTTAGTTGTTGTAGTTCGGGGATCATCATTTTTGCAACTCTTTGCTCTGTCGCCTTTGCCTGGCTTCAATCAGGCTCAGCCTGCATCCACAATAATCTTGTCGGTACAAATCCAGCTCTTTTGAAAGTGTTACAGATAAAGCCTCTCCACCCGCCTTTTTGAAATTTTCTTTGCAATAGCTCAATCCATAAACACCTGCCACTTGCAAACCAATTCCCTCGAGAACCTTGGAATTTTTATGTCTACTGAGGCTCAGGGTGGTGGTAAACCACTGGAATCCCAACTCCACGGCTTTTTGTGCGGTAAAGTCCATTCTCAGATGATAACACGACTGGCATCTCTGTCTGAAGCTGCTTTCTGGTTGGTCAGAAAAGGGACCAACCACTTGTTCCCAGTGATCGGGGGTATAGGGTTGTTCAATAAGTTCAAGATTGTTTTTTTGGGCCAAGCGGCGAACCTCTTCCAGCCGACGGTCGTGCTCAGACTGAGGGTGTATGTTGGGACCGTACCAGAAAAAGGTCAGGTCGAACTTTTCGGAAAGTCTGTGCAGCGGCACGGTTGCACATGGAGCGCAGCAAACATGCAAAAGTAATTTTGGTTTACTATGGAAAGTCATTTCTTAGGAGTGTTTTTAGCTTTTTCATCCGGAGCCCGAGCACCAAAACGTTCCCAGGCCCTAAGGTAGTATAGTGCTGTGCGCAACTGGAAATCAGCAATCTTATCCAGCTTCTTCCTGGTCTCGTCCGTATGGCCTTCTCGGTGAAGGTGCCCATCGAGATCGGATTCCCTCGTAATGTGGATTTCCGTATCGCCAACGGGTGAACTTCGAGGTACCACAACATCAGGTATGATTCCCTGCTCCTGAATAGACCTGTGGTTCGGAGTATAATAACGCGCTATGGTCAACTTTAGTCCAGAGCCGTCCTTCAACCCTACGACAGTCTGAACCGAACCCTTGCCAAAAGTTCTCACGCCCATGATCAGCGCTCTTTTATGGTCCTGCAAGGCTCCTGCTACGATTTCAGAAGCTGATGCAGAACCGCCATTTACCAGACACACCATGGGGTAGCGAGGTTCGGTACCACGCCTGTGGGCAGAAGAGTCGTCGAGTCTTTTGCTTCTACCCCGGGTCTCTACGATCAGGCCTTTTTCTATGAATCGATCAGCAACTCGAATTGCCTGGTTGAGTAAACCTCCCGGATTGTTTCTCAGGTCGAGTACCAAGCCCTTTAGGGGCGCCTTGTTGTCTTTCTTTAGTTTTTTCAAAGCCTGCATCATGTACTGTTCGGTGCGTTCGGTAAACACCCGAATTCTAAGATAGCCATAGCCTGGCAGAGGAAGATCGCTTTGGATTGGATTTATCCTAATCCTCTGTCGTATAAGGACGAAGTCTTTGGGGTTTTCAAAGGAATCCCTATCTATGGTCAATACCACCTTGGTTCCAGGTACACCCTTTATCCTCTTGGTCGCTTCCATGACGTCCATTTTTCGAACCGGAGCTCCATCTATCTTTACTATCTGATCTCCAGCCTGAATGCCGGCTCTCTTGGCCGGGGTATCATCTATGGGCGAGACGACCAAAAGCATCCCCTCCCGCATCTCCAACTCTATGCCCACTCCTCCGAAATTCCCGGAAGTGTCTTCTTGCATAGAGCGAAACTCCTCCGGAGTCATGAAAGAAGAATGGGGGTCTAAGGTCTTGAGCATTCCCCTGATTGCACCATAGAGAATTTTTTGAGAGTCGACACGGTCCACGTAAGAATTTTGAATATATTGCAAAACCTGGGCAAAAATATCCAGCTTCTTGTATGTATCGTCCGAAGCGGCAGATGCGCTGTGGACCAGGAGCAATAATACCAAGATCGTTGCTGCCAAGTGTTTGAGACTGCTTTCATGTGTGTGTTCCATGTTGTTCTCCTGTTTGAAACCAACGGCAGTATACTATCAAAAAAAGTCACTAAATATCCACTTGCCTTTCTCCCAATACCAACGAGACCTTGTTGTTGTCATTGAGTTTTCGAAGGTCATCCATGAGGGCTCCCGGATTGGTGTCAGACTTGAGATCCACTGAGTAAATCGCCTGTTGAAGAATTCCGGCCCTCACCGTCTCCAGGGACAAGAGGGTCCAGTTTTTCAGATGCTTATCCAGGACCGTTGCAAGAATTTGCTCTGGATTTGTTTCTACTGGAAGCTGTATGCGTAGTATTCTTGCTCTTGTCAAAGGAGCAAACAGGTCGAGCTTGCTAAGCAGGATCAACATGGCGCTCAAAGCCGCGGTCGAAAATACTGCCAGCATGTAGAATCTTGTTCCCACGGCCATTCCAATCGCCATTACCATAAATATGAAACCAACATCCCTGGTCTCTTTCATGGCGTTTCTGAACCTGATTATGGACAGAGCTCCAACCAGGGCAAACGCTCTTGCGATGTTCGATCCTATTATGAGCATTATCAACGACACTACCGTTCCCATGATGATCAAGGTATGCACATAACTTTGGGAATAGCCCATCCCCTTGTGGGTATTACGATAAACCCAGGCCACCACCATGGAGAGGGTAAACCCCAGAAACATGACCATGGCAATATCCACAGGGGTGAAAGTTCCAGTGAGGTCCCTGAACCGTTCCAACTCCTTGAAAAGTTCATCCATGGTGGTTTTCTCCTGTAAATCTTGCAGGCAAGGATACAAGGGGAAGGACTTCGATTCCCCGTCCTAGGGCTGCCACGGTACAATACTTGCTCATTCTGGTCATCTTGACTCTGTAAAATTGTAAAATATCAAGCAACCAGCCCGGTACGCTACTGTCCGTCTTCAACTCCATGATACCCATGTCTTGCGGAAGGAAGGAAAATAATGGGGAATCAGAAAACAGGCCCAGTTCGTTTACCCTGCCCTTGCAGAGGGTGTCAAAGGTGATTCGCAGTTTCGACAAAGAGTGTTCGGAAAAAAAAGCAACTCGCATGTAGGATGTAAAAGCGGCCGGTTTCAAGGACATGGCATGGACCATAGCTTGCGTTTCTTCACAGAAACGTTCTTGCTCCAGGCTTTCGAAGGTGTCTGGAGATTGTCCACTGCAAAGCATCAAGGCATGCTCAGTCCTCAGCCGAACTCGTCGTTTGGTCACCACATGACCTGTTTTCATTTTGAACTCAACAAAGGCGTTTTCAGTTTTACGAAAGTCTTTGGGGTAGGTTCTGATCCTCATTTTAGTTCGTATCTTTTCGCCTTCTACCTTGTCCCAAAACCATGCAAGGTCTGGCGTGTCATAATACAGGCTGTCTACCCTGTAGCCGTGTTCTTCATTGTGCTCATCCGGTTCCATGAGTTTAGAGATGGAGTTACGAATACGGTTCATCTTTTGGAGATCTAAGACGTACTTGAGTTCGTATCTTCCTGGTGAGTCCATTTCACCTCCCTGCCATTGCGTGTGCCCGGGATGGTTTTTCAAGACAACTCAACTCTAAGCGCATACTCATGGTGGATGTGGAGGGCGTGGAAAAAAGCCGTCTTATTACAATTAGTTCCGCTTTATTATCAAGGGCAGGGATCTCTATGGTCTGTAGCCCGGGAGATGAAAAAGTTTTCTCTACCTGCCAGGAAAGAGCCTCGGCTCGGATTTTTATGGGAAAGAGTTTCCTTGGACCGTTTAGATTTAGTTCCAAGAAACAATGATTGGTTTTATTGTGGATCCTGGCAAGCACCAAAGCTGGTTTATCCACCCAACCCAAGGTGTTTGGGCTGATGATGCCATCTGGTCGTCCCATGAGCAGCCAGCTGGCCAATGAATCGTTTTGACTGAGCTCGTGTTCGAAAAAAAGGAGATCTTCAGGATCTATCTCATTGATATTACCAGCGCGTAATTTTTGTGCCACAGTCCAGATTCGATCCTGTTTTGGTACTGCCAAGCCCCAGGCAAAGAACAAACCAGCCAATGAGTAAAGCACGACCATCAGTATTAAGCCCATACTGGGAGACCTGAATTTCATGGCAGGTTTACCCCCAAGGCGAGCTTTTCTATGGCTCTGTCGAGATAGCTCCACTTAGGTACACCTAGTATGTCCTTGCGGATATGTTCAATGAAGGGAGTATGGCCAAAGGAATATAGAATGTTTGATAGGTTTGTCCTGGCGGATTTTTTTGAAGAACTCCTTTCTTCCTTGATTATGTTCGTACCACAATCGACTATGGCTATGCTTCGTGCGTCAAGGCTCGAACCGTTGGGATAATATCTGGATGCTGCCTTCACTTTTATTCCAGTGTTACATTTGGTTATAAGACTGGAGAAGAACACGACCGAAGAGCCATGTTTGATCAGAATGCCGGTTTTTCCGCGGTTCAAAATCGATCTTTCAATGGTGACGCGGCTCCTTTCTCCAGCGGATATGTCACTACCTCCTGCCGAACTCAAGATGCTATCGGAGATTTCGACGGTTGAACCCATGAGGTCTATCGCCTCGTCTTTGGGCTCCAAGACGATCAGGTCTCTGATATCTGCCCTGCAAAATTCCAGATCCAACGCATCCTGTGACGATCTGTTGATGGTCACGTGTTGAAGCCTAAAGCCAGATACGTTCGACGCATGCACCAGGTCGATGCCCTGGGAGTTTTTTTCAAATTTACAGTTCTCCATGAGTATGTTTTTCGTGTTGTTGATACTGATGGTGCCCTGAAGTTTTTGTCCGAATAATACGGGGTAAGATCCACCCCTTGTGTGCAGCCACTTCACGCGAGAGCCTGCGGCGTGGTCTCCTTGCAGCACCAATCCACCGTAACTGAATTTTCCGGCTGGTTCCATGAGTACCGGTTTTTTTCTGGTTCCAAGAATCTGTACCTGCCCAAGAAAAACCAAAGAGGCATCCTTGTCCATGATAAATCTTGTTCCTGGAAGAACTGTTACTTTTTGATTCTCTCCAAAGGTCATGGTGTGGGTTATGGGAACATCTCCCGGGCCAAAGGATATTTCCTTTTTTGACTCCTTTCGATCATAGGACCAGGGATGGGCACTATGTTGACCCGCAGTGAAGGAAGGGACCAGGCTGGAGTCCAGGTGCTCCTGTTCGCCATGCGAACAGGAGATCTTAGGTTGTGAAAAATCAACATTCAGCACAACTATGGAGCCGGTCGCCAAGTTTCTGCACTTCAGGATGGCTTTGAGCGGAACAGAATCCGTCTGGATTTCCATTCCATAAGAAACAGTTGTTGGTTGGGTCGTCAAGGGATTGTTTTTGTTTTTTGGGTTTTGATGTTTCACGAGTTCAACGGATGGAAATAAGTCTATGGGCGTTGGGATATTCGTGAAGCTGTTTTCAGGCGAACTGTGGATTCGTTTACCTGCTGCCTTCAGTACCCATGGGTGTTGCTGCTTGTCTTCGAACCAGAGCCCAATGGATTCCAGGGAGACACCCACCCTTGATAAAATCGTCACCCGGAAAGGCCAGGAGCTTTTTTTACCGTTTCTACACGCTGTTGTTGTAATGATTACATTCTCCAGCTCGGACAGTAGATGAGCATGGCGTATGGCGTAGGATGCCATTTCTGAATCGAAAACCAGGGAGAGTTTTTTTTCGTTCATGGGCCTGAGCATTTTGTATAGAAAAGGGTCTGTGTCCGGCGTCAATTCGTAAGCGTCCCAATGGGCATCTGTTGTGAGTTCGGCAATGAGTTTGCTGAACAATTCGAGAGCACGATTTCGAACCTCAGTCGGCCGTGCCGGCCCTATCAACATTTGATGGAGTATGCGGTTGCGCATGCTTAGATAGCCTGGGACCATCTCTAACCTTATTCCAAGGGGACTGTTCGATGGCTTGAAATTGCCGGTGTCAAAAAAACCTCTCAGTGACCAGGCCACAGGTTCCCATTTTCCGGATCCTATTTCGTGTACGAGCTTGTGCCCTTGTCGCCAGTCCCGTTGGGCTATGCCAAAGGCAATTTCCAACGCGTCAAGGGTGGCGAAGCTTTTCATGTCCAGTTTGTTATGTGCAAAGTCGCTGAACTCCTGGAAGGAATCGGAGGAGATATGGTCGAGAAAGGAAGCCAAGTCTATATATGATTTTTTTCCACCACTACACCATGCGCTTTTTTTCCAAGCAGTTGGCTTCGTCCAAAGAGTTTGTGCTGGTTCATCACCATCGAGATCCCCTGAGTACAGGTTGCAGGGATAACGGTTGTTCCTGCGCAATAAAGCCTCATCCGCCATTATTTGTCTTCTGTATACCCCCATGTCAGCACCATTTAGCCATACTCGTACAAAATCCGGTTCCGGAAAAAGCAGGCCGAAGTTTTTTGCAACTTCAGCTATCAAAACGTTCGTGATAAAAAATGGTGTCGGTTCATTGATCAGAGCCAAAGCCTTGAGCCCCAACCCCCCTCCGTCTTTTCCGAATCGAACCTTCATGGAATGTTTTGCTCCCATGTGGTGCCAATGTTTATGGCCCCTCTGGCGGACTCTTATGTGAATGTTCCTATTGCCCTTGGACCAAATACCCTCGACGTATTTTCCCTTTCCCGAATGGTCAGACAAGACAGCTTGCAGTTGGGCGTTTTTCAGGTGCAGTTTGAATTTCGGCAAGTTGGATTTGCCACTGTCGTTCCACGAGAAGAGGTTACGGGACCATTGGGTAAGCATATCGTGGAAGGACAACCGGAAATCATCCAAGGATATACCTCGGCTAGGGTATGCAACACGAGAATATAGATCCAGGTTTGCATATGCATTCCAGGCACACCATGCGCTCAGCAAAACCACAGGTGCACTCAGTACGATGGCTGATCCCATGCTGATGCGCCAAATGCGCCTATGGAGATTGACAGTCATGAAGACTTGATCCATTCCATTGGGTCCACTGCCTTTCCTGCCTTTCTGACTTCGAAATAAAGATAGGCACCTTTTAGTGAACCGCTGTCTCCTATGGTTCCGATATTTTGACCCTGTTGAACCCTTTGGTCCTTTACCACTTCAAATTTAGCAAGGTGTGCATATAAAGTGTAATAGCCTCCGCCATGGTCCAATATAACCAAGCGGCCATATCCCTGAAAGAACTTGGCGAAAACCACCTTTCCCGGATACACGGCTTTTACCGGGGTATGCATTGGAGCGCGTAGATCTATCCCTGTGTGAATAGTTACGGTTTTGAACCTGGTGTCCACCTCTCGGCCAAAACCCACCTCTACTACCGCGGTAGCAACAGGCATGGGAAGTCGGCCTTTCCAAGTGGCAAATCCTTTTGCCTTAGTGGGCTTACCCTCCATGGTGGCTACCAACTCCACCAATCTGGCACGGGCGTGCTTGAGTTCCTTCAGTGCTCTATGATGAAGAGTTGCTTTTTTCCTTACAAGTTCGAGGGCCCGGAGTTTTTCTTCTCTGGCCATTATGGAATTCTCTTTTTTCTTTTTTAGCTGTATACGGGTTTTCTCGAGGGATTTACGTTGTTGCTCGATCTTCTTTTCAGTTTCTGCAAGACGCGCTCGGCTGATGAGTACGTTTTCATAAAGTTGTTTATCTGACTGCGCAAGGTGTTGGATTAAGTCGTAACGTTGCAATCCTTCGGATATGGATTCAGAACTGAAAAGCAGATTCAACCAGCCTATATTGCCTTGCATGTATAGAATACGGAGTCTTTTTCTCAGTCTCTTTTTCAGCATATCCAGGGAAACAGATGCTTGCTGTTGTTGTATCCTGGAATTTTCCAACTCTTTTTCAAGCTCATCCATGCGTTGTTGAGTCTGCTGTAACTGGTTTTGTGAGTCTTCCAGCTCTTCGTCCAGCTTGTTCAACGATCCGAGTAAGGATGTGGATTGTTTGAGAAGATGCCGATAAAGCTTCTGGTTTTTCATCAGATCCTTGCCGACCTTGTTCAAGTCATCCCGGATTGGATTTGCCTTTTGTGCGAGGGCTGGTTGAGCGAGAGCCAGAAGGAATGAAACAACCATGACGTTGGAACGAGTCATATGCGTAGGTGCCTCCCCAGGCTTGCGAGGGTTCCAAGTACTCCAACGATAGCGCCACCCGTCGCGGAAATCACCACTGAAGAGAAAGGTAGAAACTCCAGGCTGAGAGTGCCGGCGTTGGGACCAAGTTGTATTGCAATAAGGGGTTTTGCAAGAATGAACAAGATCCAGGCTCCTGCGATCCCCAAGAGCGCACCAAGTCCGCCCAAGACGACCCCTTCGATAAAGAAGGGGGCTTTTACAAAATTGTCAGTGGCACCCACCAGCTTGAGAATGTGTATCTCGTCTGTCCTGGCATACACTGACAGACGAATGGTGTTTGACACGATCATCATGGTTGCAAATACAAGCAACGCACCAACCATCAACGCAATCAACCTGATGAAATCCATGAAGTTGAAAAAGCGTTCCAACCATGACTGCCCATATCGTACCTGTTCAACTCCAGGCTTGGAGGCAAGGTTTTGAGCCAGATCACTCAAAGAATTTGTACTTTTTTCCAAGCGAGAAAGCTTTGCCTCCAGGCTTGCGGGCAAAGACTCGGGACCGATTTCGTCAAGCAGAGTAGCTTGTGGGCCAAGTCTTTTTCTGAAAATATCCAGAGCTTGCTTTTTGTCTATGAAGCGGACAGATGCGATGGTTTTAGATGATTCCAACGCTTTTCGAATCTCGAGGATTTGTTGTTTAGTAGCATCGTCCTGGAGGTAGACCACCAGATACAGACCAGCCTTCATACGTTCACCCAAACGCCCCAGGTTATATCCCACCAGGGCCAGCACACAAAGGAGCAAAAACACGATTGAAACAGTGCCCACAGTGATTCCGGCTACGGCCAGGTTTCGGCGAATATGCCTGAAGGCCTGAATG
>Ga0256841_1003867_pt1 | contig 11038 bp, 7 predicted proteins | sample 356308metaG_FD_185971 | JGI IMG/M metagenome (GOLD analysis project Ga0256841, IMG submission 185971) | Hydrothermal vent microbial communities from Mid Atlantic Ridge, Atlantic Ocean - 356-308 | ecosystem: Environmental > Aquatic > Marine > Hydrothermal vents | place: Atlantic Ocean: Mid...
GAACTCAGCAAGGTATATTCACCATCTTCCCGGGTAGCCCGCAGGATTTTGAAACCCACGTTTTCGGTTTCACTTTCCGTTACCCAGTTTAACACCACATCTTTATCCCCGGCAGTAACGGTAAATGCTGCCAGTTCCACCGGCAGGGTTTGATCCGAACCCACGGTTCCCGGGGAGCCCAGATCGCCGCTGCTCCCAACGAAGGAAGGTTCCCGAACGGTGGAGGTTGTCCAGTTCGAACCAACGCTGTTATCCGCGATAAAAACCGTAAGTGCCATGGAAGCGCCATTGGGATTGGGAAAGGTCACCCCGCCGTCATACGCAACCGAATCAATGACCGTGCCGGTGAGATCTGCTAAAATCACTTCGTCGGAGGTATTATCCAGCACAAAGTTGGAATACTGGTAGTCGGCGGTGTAATTGCCATTAGTGGTGGAATTGGAATCAATCCCAAGTACCACAAAGCCATTGGCGGGCACCAGCAGAGGTCCGCTGTTATTGATCACATGGCTGTCGGTACCGCTATCCCGCAGGGTCCATCCGTCAATATCGATGGCGGAAGCGGTGTTGTTATAAAGTTCCACCCATTCGCCATTGGCATCTGCTACGGCAGCAGGGTTTTGCATAATTTCGGTAATGATGATATCCCCGGGATTTACCGACTGTTGATTGAGTTTAAAGCGCCCCCAGCGGTTTCCCCACTGCCCGTCTTCCCCCCCACTGGTCGGATTACCCCGGGTTAAGGCATATTCATTAAACACCCAGAAGGTCAGTTCATCGGTTGGGTCAATCGACATGGCGCTGTAGTCTCCCCAACGGTTTCGCCCTGCCCCGAAAGTTCGCACGTAATAGTCCAAACCGGCAGCCAGGGTGCCGGAAGACTGCACGGTGCCTGCCGGGTCAGTGGAGAGACGTCCGGTGTAATATGCCCCCGGAAAAATAGAGGAGGCGGAAGCGGCAAAGCCAATCGCCAGGTTATCATTTTGGTCCACGGCAACGGAGGGGTAAAACGTATAGGCGCCGGTAGCAATATCCTCTCCTCCGATATTGCCCTGGTCGGTCAGGCTAAGACTGCTCAGGGTGGTGGTATTCACCTGCCACCAATGGGCGGTTGCCTGCCCGGCGTCCGTTCCGGAACCCGGAACAACGCTGGCGCAGGTATACAGACTATTATTCCGCCAGACCGCATCCAGCGCCCGGCGGTCACCGGTGTCAATCAGAGTACCGGTGCCGGATTGGGGGGCATCGGGCATCCCGGCAGCAGTGTTGTCAATATCTCCTAAACTAACAAATTGGTGAGAGAAACTGGGAGTACCCAGGGGATTATCCACTCGAATAATACTAAGAGATTCATTGGTGCCATCCGAAAAACCCGAATAGCGCACCAACCAGGTGCCGACTCCTGCCGGTGCGGTGCCGTAAATATGGGCTGGCTGCATGGTGGTTGCCATTTGCCCCACGGCACCAACGGGATCATAAACATTTACAGATGCCGCCCCGCCGCTATAAAAAGGAATCTTGTTAATAATCCATAAACGACTGCCGCTAAATAACCCTGTGATAAATGAAAAGAGGTTGCCGGTGACATAAACTGCTTCCTCATCCACCGCAAAACCGGGGTAATCTGTCCAGGCGGAATCGCTTCCACTAAGGGTAAATACAGAAGGTATTTCATGGAAATACCAGGTGCCGTTAGGATCGTTATCATCGGATACGGCTAACAAAATCCGGGAAGTATTGGCAGGGTCATTGGGTACACTGGTTTGGTCTAACACCACCACCACAAAACGATTGGAGAATTGGTCATACAACACTTTGGGGTCAAACAAACTGAGGGGTGAGAGAGAAGAAAAGAATGAGGCCAGAGTTTGACTGTTCTGCTGGGTGCCGGTTTTAGTATGCCACTCAATGGAAACATTCACCACCGAGACCACGTGCTTGGGTCCCACCGCCCCATGGGGGTCCGGCGGAATATGGAAAAAACCGGTCAGTGTGGCATCTTCAATGAAGGAAATGCCTTCAATGGTGGTAAGCAGGGTTGGCGCCAGGGGATTGGGTTGAGCAGGAGGATTCACCTGTGGTACACCAGAGGGAAAAGGCAACAGGTTATCCGGTGCTTTCATCCGCGCTTCCGGAGCAGACCCCTGGGAAGGCACGGTCGGTTCGGAAGGATAATACTGCTGGGCGCGAATCGCCGGGGGCAATACCCAGAATATAACGATCAACATCAGAAGTGTCAAACCCGACACGCTTTTCTTTATTTTCTTGAATGGGTGGAATAATTCCGTATTACGGTAGCACATACGATACATACAGCCTCCTGTTAAATGAACGATTGAAAATGCGGTGAATGACTCACATGACAAACACTGTGTGAGAGCGAATGGATTCCCCAAGGTGCTATAATTATATCAATTTTATCATAAATCATTTGTGGTTTAAGTCACAGTTGTCGGGTCGCCACTAAATTTACGGCGTGAAAATTTGACAAATTCTATGACATCAATTTACATCATCAGTCCGCTATGGGCTTCGTTCCCCCCTGCAAATCTGACACCATTTATGCCATCCGAACTATTTCCTCAAACACCTTTTTCATGTAATCTCATATAAAACAATTACTTTTGCGAATTGGTACGGCGGTTGCTAAATTCGGGGTAAAAAAAATAAAAAGACAGGTTGGTTCTTACTAAACAAAAGGAGGTGAGAAGATGTTATACACGGAATTATTCACCGGCATTAATCCCTGGAAAGAAATTGATCGGATTCGGCATGAGATGGATCGGATTTTTAACCGGCTGACAGGACTGGAAGAAACCCCTTACCCGCCGGTCAACATCTGGACGAAGGATGATGTTGCCATCATTAGTGCCGAATTACCCGGCTATTCTCCCAGGGATATTCATCTCTCCGTTCGGGATGGCATGCTCTACATCAAAGGCAATCGCAAACCCCGGGAAGCCAAAGAAGGAGAGACGTTTTTACGTCAGGAACGCCCCTACGGTGAATTCGAACGCAGCATTCGCCTGCCTTTCGAGGTTGATACCGGCAAAGTGGATGCCCGTTTTCATGACGGTATTCTGAATATCAGCTTACCGCGGGCTGAGGAAGATAAACCGAAAAAAATTCAAATTAAATAATGACGATTAGACCGGTGTTGTTTGATGGAAGCCAGTGTGAGAAAAGAATCTTAATTGAAAGGAGGGAATGGATATGAGCAACAAGGAAACCAAAATCCAGGTTCGCACCCCGGAAAAAGTGGAAAAGATTGAGGAAGTTCGTACCCATCGAATCTACACTCCCCCGGTAGATATCGTCGAAACCGACAACGAATACCTGTTATGGTTTGATATGCCCGGGGTAGAGAAGAAATCTATTGAGGTTACTCTGGAAAAGAATGTGCTGACCGTAAAAGGGCATGTGCCCCCGGTGTTTCCGGAAGGATTCAAACTCAATTACATGGAGTATGAAATTGGCGATTACGAACGCTCTTTCACGCTGACCGACACCATTGATCAAAACGGGATTGAAGCCAGTTATAAAGACGGGGTGTTGGAATTGCGTTTACCGAAGGTGGAAGAAGCAAGACCGCGAACAATCACCGTAAAAACCGCTTAATGGAAAAGTTAACGGGAAAGGAGGTGACGTAAGATGGCGATTCGCAATTTATTGCCGGTAAGATGGGGTAAACGGCGGATACCGGTACGCCGGGAAAGCAGCGAGAATCCTTTCTACGCATTACAACGGGAAATGAACCGCCTCTTTGACAGTTTCTTCGGTGAATTTCTTCCCAGTCCGTTGGAGGAAGAATTCGGCAGCTTCTACCCCCGGGTGGATGTCAAAGAAACCGACAAAGAAATTCGAGTGATTGCCGAACTGCCGGGAATGGATGAAAAGGATATTGAAATCACCTTGCATGACGATGTTCTGACCCTGCGAGGTGAGAAGCGGGAAGAAAAGGAAGAGGAAGGCGAATATTACTACCATGCCGAACGGTCTTACGGTTCCTTCTACCGGGAAATCCCCTTACCGGTGGAAGTGGAAACCGATCGGGTAGAAGCTACCTTTAAGAAGGGGGTACTGGAAGTTCGAATGCCCAAGAAAGCTGAGGCGGTTCGGAGAGCCAAAAAAATCCCGGTGAAAACCGGATAATCGTTAACAATTCCGGCGGCACCTTTCTATGTGCCGCCATTTTTTATTATTGCTGTTACCCATATTCTTTGGATGCATACCCTGTTTCCCGTGTGCATCAAAAAAATATGGGATGTGAAAACTTTCGAAAACAATGTGCGTTAAAGCAGTGTATTAATTGTGTGAGATAAATTACAAACAATCGTCAGACAATAAGGAGGATATGATGCGTGAGCGAACGAAGTTGTCCGGAATTGTGTTAATATTAATTGGAATTATTGCCGGTGCATTAATTTTTTCCCAGATTCATGAGAGCACTCAACCGGTGGTTTACAGCACCCCCATTGCCCAACAGGATTCGGTGTACCCGGCGGATAGACCACTCACTTCCCTTCGGGATTTTAACCAGGCATTCATTGATATTGCCAAGAGAGTGAATCCCACCGTGGTAACGGTATTTACCGAGAAGGTGTACAAAGTGCGGGGGATGGGCGGCTACCCGTTTTTCAACAGCCCTTTTGAGGATTTTTTTGAACAGTTCTTCGGACAATCTCCCCAACCAAGGCGCCACCCCCAGGAGGAGGAATTTAAACAGAAAGGAATGGGTTCCGGGGTAATTGTCAGCAAAGACGGTTACATCCTCACCAACAATCATGTGGTAGATGATGCCGACACCATCAATGTGCGGTTGTTTGATGGCAGAACCCTTCCCGCCAAAGTCATCGGCACCGACCCTAAAACGGATATTGCCGTGCTAAAGGTGGATGCCAAAGACCTCCCGGTGAGCAAGTTGGGTGACAGCGATAAACTGCAAGTCGGGGAATGGGTGCTGGCAATCGGCAGCCCGTTAAGTCCCAACCTGGAACATACCGTGACCAGCGGGATTGTCAGCGCCAAGGGACGCTCCAATGTAGGGTTGGCGGAATACGAGGACTTCATCCAGACCGATGCTGCCATCAACCCCGGGAATTCCGGCGGCGCATTGATTAATTTGGACGGCGAGGTAATCGGCATCAACACCGCCATCGCTACCCGCACCGGCGGTTTTCAGGGAATCGGCTTTGCCGTTCCCATCAACATGGCAAAGAGTGTGATGGAATCCATCATCAAGTATGGAAAAGTGGTGCGCGGATGGCTGGGCGTCTATATTCAGGATGTGAATGAGAATTTAGCCAAAGCCATGAAGTTGAAGGTGAAAGAAGGGGTGTTGATTGCCGACGTCTCCAAAGACAGCCCTGCCGACAAAGCCGGGTTGAAGGACGGCGACGTGATCATCAAACTGAACGGCAAGAAGGTGAAAAATTCCACCCAACTTCGGAACGACATTGCCTCTACCCGACCGGGAACGAAGGTAAAACTGACCATTCTGCGGGACGGCAAGGAAAAAGAAATTACCGTGGAGCTGGGCAAACTGGAACCGGAAAAGATCGCCGCTGGTTCCCAGGAAGAGATTGAAAAGCTGTTCGGTTTCCGGGTGGCGCCGTTTACGTCCGACCTGGCACAGCAGTATGGCTTGGATGAGTCGCTGACAGGCGTGGTGGTCACACAGATCAAACGATCCAGCAATGCTTTTCAGGCAGGGTTGAATGTGGGCGACTTGATTATATCCGTGAATCGGAAACAAGTGAAAAATGTGGAAGATTTTCGAAAAGCGGTGAAAGGCTTAAAGCGCGGTGATACGGTATTGTTTAAAGTGATTCGCCGACGCAACAGTTTCTTTGTCGCATTCACTATATAATTATAATAAGGAGAAGCCCAACTGAAGCTCTGAATGCCCTGCTGAGTTGATGGAAAAATTCGGCAGGGCATTTTTTAAAATAGAATAGAGAGGACGCCTATGAAAAAGGAGACCAAATTCTCGATATGGTATTACATCATTGCCTTTTTCCTGATCATGCTGATCCAAATGATATTCTTCCCGGGACCGGGCATTCGACAGGAGATTTCCTATAAAACCTTCCGGGATAAGCTTGCTGCCGGACAAATCGCCCGGGTGGTGATTACCCGGGATCGCATCTACGGGGAATTTAAATCGCCGGAGAGCGATAGTCTAACAGCGGATACTTCCCGGCACAATATTGTTCAGGGGCCGGCAACTCCCTGGCGCCTTCCCTGGGGAGAGACAGAAAAAAATCTTTCCCGCCGGTTTTACGTGGTGCGGGTGGACGATAAACACCTGATTGAAGACCTGCAGGCAGCCGGGGTAGATTACAGCGGGCGGATTGAGTCCAACTTCCTGCAAAATTTCTTTCTGAACTGGATTCTGCCCATCCTGCTATTGATGGGCATCTGGGCGTTTGTGTTCCGGCGGATGAGCGGCGCTGGCAACCCCATGCTCACCCTGGGAAAAAATCGCGCCAAAATTCATGCGGAAGACCCCAAAAATAAAGTCACCTTTCAGGACGTTGCCGGGGTAGATGAAGCGGTGGAGGAAGTAAAGGAACTGGTAGAATTTCTAAAGAACCCCAAAAAATTCACGAAACTGGGAGGCAAGCTGCCCAAGGGGGTGCTGCTGGTGGGACCGCCGGGAACCGGTAAAACACTTTTAGCGCGGGCGGTTGCCGGAGAAGCGGGCGTGCCGTTCTTCCACATGAGCGGTTCCGATTTTGTAGAGATGTTTGTGGGAGTGGGTGCCGCACGGGTGCGCGACCTCTTCCAGCAAGCCAAGCAAAACGCCCCGTGTATCATTTTCATTGATGAGATTGATGCCATCGGGAAAAGCCGGGGACGCGCCCCGGTTGCCGGCGGCGGTTACGATGAGCGGGAAAACACCCTCAACCAATTGTTGGTAGAGATGGACGGTTTCGATCCCGGTGTGGGGGTGATCATCATGGGCGCCACCAACCGCCCGGATGTGTTAGACCCGGCACTGCTCCGACCGGGGCGTTTTGACCGCCAGGTGTTGGTGGACAAACCGGACCTCAATGGCAGGGTCGCCATCTTTAAAGTGCATACCCGCAACCTGGTGTTAGGCGATGATGTGGATTTAAAGCGGCTGGCAGCTCAAACTCCCGGGTTTGCCGGTGCAGAAATCGCCAATGTATGCAACGAGGCAGCGTTGTTAGCCGTGCGAAAAAAACATGACAAGGTCACCATGCGGGATTTTGAGGAAGCCATTGAACGCACCATCGCCGGGCTGGAGAAAAAGAATAAACTGATCAATGAAAAAGAGCGGAAGATTGTAGCATACCATGAATCCGGGCATGCCATTGTGGGCTATTTTACCCCCGGGGCAGATACGGTGCAGAAGGTATCGATTGTCCCCCGCGGTTTTGGCGCCCTGGGATATACCCTGCAAATGCCCTTAGAAGACCGCTACCTGATGTCCGAGTCGGAGTTGTTGGGCAAAATCAAAGGGTTGTTGGGCGGCAGGGCGGCGGAGGAAATCGTTTTTGGCGAGGTGTCTTCCGGGGCATCCAACGACCTGGAAAAGGTGGCGCAGATTGCCCGCAATATGGTTACGGTGTATGGCATGAGCAAACGGCTGCCCAACCTCTCCCTGGTGCAAAATTCCAATCCCGGTTTCCTGGGGCAGGGCGCATCCCTGGAACGCCGCTCCGAGAAAATCGAGCAGTTGATTGACGATGAAGTGATGGAAATTATCACCAATGCGTACCGGGATACCAGGGACATTTTAACCGAAAAGCGGGATTTACTGGATAAAATGGCAAACGCCCTGCTGGAAAAGGAAGTTCTGGATTACCATGAGATTCGGGAGATATTGGGGGAGGCGGAAGTAGAGCAAACATAAAGCAAAAGGGCGAATGAAAAACCAGGGTGTTGGGAAAAGTTTGTTTGTCGGATGTGGTTTTAGGGGGATACCAGCATAGATGGCATCCGTATTGAAACCACTCGTCAGCAAAGGTACTCAGGATACGTTCTGGCATTTACTCTCATAGATTAATTTGCCTCTTTTTTTGATGCTTTGCGCATGCAACGGATGGATTTTTTCCAATTGAACAATATGGAGGGGAAAGGAAGTCAATTCTTCGGCATCGCCCAACAGTGCAAAAAAGTCTTCCGGAGCAGTAATCCCTTCCAGGGCGATATCAATGTCAGATAGCTCGGTAAAATGACGTTCGTTCAGCAGCGACCCCCAATGATAGATTCGTTTCGGTTGGTATTTCCGAATGATCATGTCGATAATTTTTTGAAAATCCGCCCTGGCAGCACGGTATAGCTTACGACGATTCTCCTCCCGGCGTTGTCGTTTTTTCTCCAGAAACCGGCGGATTTGTTGCAATTCCTGTTCGGTAATTTTCGGCATGAACGATGTCACTCCTGCACCGGTAAACGATTATCTCCAAATATTAAAGCAAAACCGAAATGCTTCATAAATCTATGAAATTTGAGGGAGAATGTCAACTGAGGTTGTTGGTTGGTGCAGGGATGTTTCAATCCCCTCCGTGGGGGACACGACTGATGAAAAATTACAAAAAAACTCGGTAAAGCGAATGCAGGGACGTCACCTCCTGCTGACTCATCATCGGGATTACTACCCGATGGTCAGGGTAGACGTAGGGTACCCATCCGCTTTACCGATACATTTATGCCAGTTTCAATCCACGCGCCCGTGGGAGGGCGCGACTTAAGGCGTGCTCGAAAAAAGATAAGGCGATTGGTGTTTCAATCCACGCGCCCGCGGGGGGCGCGACGTGTCATCCTTGACAATGGTGATCTCTATTCCCCGGATTGACAACTGTTTCAATCCACGCGCCCGTGGGAGGGCTCGACTTCCGAAGCATTCCCGGTTACTCCGGTTAAAGTAGCGTTTCAATCCACGCGCCCGTGGGAGGGCGCGACAAATACCTTACTTTCCATATTACCGAGGGGGTTACGTTTCAATCCACGCGCCCGTGGGAGGGCGCGACGCAGCCCCGTGGCTGGATGTGGGTTGATCCGCTGTTTCAATCCACGCGCCCGTGGGAGGGCGCGACATGCCCGCTGCGATGCGGGCATCTCGTCCAGTTCTGTTTCAATCCACGCGCCCGTGGGAGGGCGCGACCCAAGCTGCTAATGTGTCAATGATCAATCACTCACGTTTCAATCCACGCGCCCGTGGGAGGGCGCGACCCTTTCGACAATGCCTCTAATTGTACAGTTTTATAGTTTCAATCCACGCGCCCGTGGGAGGGCGCGACTTTTCTTGTCAGATTACATTAATCTAGTCTTCAAAGTTTCAATCCACGCGCCCGTGGGAGGGCGCGACTCAACGGTTCATCTCCATAACTTCCCGACATCACGTTTCAATCCACGCGCCCGTGGGAGGGCGCGACACTTACCATCCTCGCAATCTTACCGGAGGTGAAATGTTTCAATCCACGCGCCCGTGGGAGGGCGCGACTTTGCCCCACTGATGGTGATATGCCCACCAGGAAGTTTCAATCCACGCGCCCGTGGGAGGGCGCGACCGAGATCATGGTGATCTAGCTGATCGTACCTATCGTTTCAATCCACGCGCCCGTGGGAGGGCGCGACGGTATATTAGCGCTAGGCGTAGAGGGAGTACTATCTGTTTCAATCCACGCGCCCGTGGGAGGGCGCGACAATATCTTTTACTATACCCTTAGGAAGATTATAGTTTCAATCCACGCGCCCGTGGGAGGGCGCGACGCACGATACCTTCCTGCTGGCAGGCCCTTAACCGCGTTTCAATCCACGCGCCCGTGGGAGGGCGCGACCTAAGTGTTACCTTCTTTTCAAGCAACGGAGATGAGTTTCAATCCACGCGCCCGTGGGAGGGCGCGACCCATAGGTGAATCTGGTTTAATAGGGGCTATGATGTTTCAATCCACGCGCCCGTGGGAGGGCGCGACAATTAAAGAATGTAGTGCGATCTGTTCCTTTTATAAGTTTCAATCCACGCGCCCGTGGGAGGGCGCGACGCGATGTGTCAGCTGGATATGTGCCGGTATTCCGTGTTTCAATCCACGCGCCCGTGGGAGGGCGCGACATGAATAAGGTAGTAAAGTGGGAACTCAGATCTGGTGTTTCAATCCACGCGCCCGTGGGAGGGCGCGACGCCACAGTTTGCGGTTGCCGCCAATTCCTGCATGTTTCAATCCACGCGCCCGTGGGAGGGCGCGACAGAATATGAAATTACTATTGCCCTATTTTGACCGGTTTCAATCCACGCGCCCGTGGGAGGGCGCGACCAGGCAAACGTACTAACTGTAATTGATCATCATGTTTCAATCCACGCGCCCGTGGGAGGGCGCGACGGAATTGGGGGAAAATGACCGGTTAGTGATAAAGTTTCAATCCACGCGCCCGTGGGAGGGCGCGACGGAACTGGAGCATGATGATTTGGGGCGGATTGATGTTTCAATCCACGCGCCCGTGGGAGGGCGCGACTCCATGCCCTTGTTAAGTCCCTCCGGAGAAAGCGTTTCAATCCACGCGCCCGTGGGAGGGCGCGACTTTGACCGCCCGGTTGAATGCCGCTCTTAGATCAATTGTTTCAATCCACGCGCCCGTGGGAGGGCGCGACCCAATTCATTCATAAAATTTCCCTTATTCATTCCGTTTCAATCCACGCGCCCGTGGGAGGGCGCGACCTTCGTCTGGTCCAATGCACTTAGCAAGTTTATGTGTTTCAATCCACGCGCCCGTGGGAGGGCGCGACTCGGTGACCTGCGATATCAGGAAATCGTCTCCCGTTTCAATCCACGCGCCCGTGGGAGGGCGCGACTTTTTTCTCCAGGGCATATTTAATGACCGCCAATTTGTTTCAATCCACGCGCCCGTGGGAGGGCGCGACTGCCCCAACTTGATCATCTCCAATTCCTCAGGGGTTTCAATCCACGCGCCCGTGGGAGGGCGCGACCCAATAACGGGGTTTTACCCAGATCACATGTAAGTTTCAATCCACGCGCCCGTGGGAGGGCGCGACCACCGCGAAAGTAGC
>Ga0256841_1003868_pt1 | contig 11037 bp, 14 predicted proteins | sample 356308metaG_FD_185971 | JGI IMG/M metagenome (GOLD analysis project Ga0256841, IMG submission 185971) | Hydrothermal vent microbial communities from Mid Atlantic Ridge, Atlantic Ocean - 356-308 | ecosystem: Environmental > Aquatic > Marine > Hydrothermal vents | place: Atlantic Ocean: Mid...
CGCAGGCAGGGCGGGCGCGGTGGTTCGTGGAGAAACCGGCCTCTGGCGGCCGGTCCGGGCGGACTCGGTAAGCGGGTCGCGATGCGAAACGCCGGGTGGGCGCGGCACGCGGGGCCTGACCGCGTTGCGGTTTCTCGTTCGGGGGTTCATTTCTGCGCGCCGATCTGCGACTGCGGCCCGCGGGTTGAAGGCGGGGGCGGCTTTTTCGGCGCGGGTCCGGCGCGGGTTCGGCAGGGCGTCTGTTCCGGCGCAAACGGCGCAAACGGCCCTGCCTCTGGTTTTGCCCATTGCGCGCAGGCGGGCGATCGGCGAATGATCACGGCTATGAGCAATGCGCGGGCAGATACCAGCGCGATGAGCGAGGCCGCGCGGGGCCACCTGGCGATGCTGGCCTTTTCGGCGCTGGTTGCGGGGTCTTTCAGCCTCGGCGCGCTGGCGGCGAACCAGATTGCCCCGGCGGCGCTCAACGCGGTGCGGTTCTTCATTGCCGGCTGCGTGATCGGGACGGGGGCGCTGGCGACCGGCCGTCTTGGCCGCACGACGCTCGCCGCGCCCTGGCGGTATGCCGTTCTCGGGGGGCTGTTCGCGACCTATTTCGTGCTGATGTTCGAGGGGCTGAAGACCGCGTCGCCGGTGTCATCGGCCGCCGTGTTCACCCTGACCCCGGCGATGTCGGCGCTGTTCGGCTGGCTGCTGCTGCGCCAGATCGTGACCCTGCGCATGGCGCTGGCGCTGGCCATCGGCGCGGTGGGGGCGCTCTGGGTGATCTTTCGCGCCGACCTGTCCGCGCTGCTGGCGTTTCGCATCGGTCCGGGCGAGCGAATCTTCCTTCTCGGCTGCACGGCCCATGCGCTCTACACCCCGCTGGTGCGCCGGCTGAACCGGGGCGAGCCGGCGATGGCGTTCAGTTTCGGCATGATGGTGGCCGCATTCCTTGTGCTGCTGGCCTTCGGCTGGAACGATATCCGCGCCACCCGCTGGAGCAGCCTGCCGCCGATCGTCTGGGTCACCATTGCCTATACCGCGCTTGCCGCCTCGGCGCTGACCTTCGTGCTGCTGCAGTTCGCCACGTTGCGCCTGCCGGCGGCCAAGGTGATGGCCTATACCTACCTGACGCCGGGCTGGGTCATCCTGTGGGAAATCGCGCTCGGGCACGCCATGGTGCCGATGCTGGTGCTGGCGGGGGTCGCGCTCAGCGCTCTGGCGCTGTGGATGCTGCTGAAGGACGGCTGAGCGGCCGTTCGTCAAGTTCCGCATCGAGGAAGCGTTCGAAGGCGTCCAGGTCAACCGGCTCGAACTGGCCGAATCCCTGCATCCAGACCGAGGCCGCGCGCAGGGCGTCGGTTTCCAGCCTGCACCACTTCACCCGGCCGCGCCTTTCCTGGCTGATCAGGCCGGCCCGGCTGAGCACGCCCAGGTGCTTGGAGACTGCCGCGAGCGAAATCCCGAACGGCTCGGCCACGTCGGTCACCGCCATGTCGTCTTCCAGAAGCATGGCCAGGATCGCCCGCCGGGTCGGGTCGGCGAGCGCGGCAAAGACGGTATCCAGAGGGTCGCGCATGTGTCCCGATAGAGCGCAGCGGCGCGCAACGGTCAACCGAAAGGTTGAACGAGTTCCGGGCGGCGAAATCCCGTCAAAACCGCGCGGCTGCGGCATCGCGCCCCGGTCGGGCGAATCGGAAAGGCTGAAAAACCGTGTAATAACAGTGCGTTGCAAAACGGCCGCGGCCGGCGGTGAACGGTTGACTCCGGGCCGCGCCATTCATAGTGTCCGCCCGACTGTCCGAGGGGCACTTTGAATGGCGGATCCGGCTGACGAGAAGCGGCTTGCCGAGCTTGAAAGGCGGATCAGCGCGATGAAGGGCGCCGCGGCCGCACAGCCGAAGCGAAGGTCTGACAAGCTGGGTCAGGCAAGCCAGGGCTGGCGGATGGTGGTCGAGCTGGTCACGGGCATCCTGATCGGCACCGGCATGGGATACGGGCTGGACGTATTGTTCGGCACAAGCCCCTGGTTCCTGGTGCCGTTCACGTTGCTGGGCTTTGCGGCAGGGGTGAATGTGATGCTCCAGACCGCGAAGGAACTGCAACGGGACAATGCGCCGCCAACCGGCAGCGGCACCGGCGGCCGAGCAGACGACGAAGACGACGACGAAGACGAAGGGGAATAGACGTGGAAGAGACGGAAGGCGGACTTCAGTTCCACCCGATGGAGCAGTTCACGCTGAAGCCGTTGTTCGGCGGCGATACCATCCACTGGTATACGCCGACCAATGCAACGCTCTGGATGGCGATCGCAGCGCTGGTGATCCTGTTCCTGCTCGTCATCGGCACGGCGCGGCGCGCCATCGTGCCCAGCCGCAGCCAGTCCATCGGCGAGCTTGCCTATGGCTTCGTCCATACCATGGTCGAGGATGTGACCGGCCGGGAGGGGCTGCGCTATTTCCCCTACATCATGACGCTGTTCATGTTCATCGTGGTCGCCAACTTCCTGGGCATGATCCCGACAAGCTTTTCCGCCACCTCGCAGTTTGCGGTGACCATTCCGCTGGCGCTGATGGTGTTTTTCGCGGTCACGCTGCTGGGCTTCTACAAGCACGGGATCGGCTTTCTCAAACTGTTCTGGGTCTCTCAGGCGCCGCTGATCCTGCGCCCGGTGCTGGCGGTGATCGAGGTGATTTCCTACTTCGTGCGCCCGGTCAGCCACTCCATCCGTCTTGCCGGCAACATCATGGCCGGCCACGCGGTGATCGAGGTCTTCGCGACCTTTGGCGGGGTGGCGCTGATCGCGCCGGTCTCGCTGATCGGCATCGTCGCAATGTTCGGCATGGATGTGCTTGTCTCGTTCGTCCAGGCCTATGTGTTCACCATCCTGACCTGCGTCTATCTGAAAGACGCCCTGCATCCGGGGCACTAGGTCGGGGTTCGAAATATCAGCCAATTCCAAGCCAAGGAGAATCTCAATGGAAGGCGAAATGATTGCAATGGGCAAATACATCGGTGCGGGTCTTGCGACCGTCGGCATGGGTGGGGCTGCCATCGGCGTGGGCAACATCGTCGGCAACTTCCTGTCGGGCGCCCTGCGCAACCCGTCGGCCGCCGGTGGCCAGACCGCCATGCTGTTCATCGGTATCGCGTTTGCGGAAGCCTTCGGGATCTTCTCGTTCCTGGTTGCGCTGCTGCTGATGTTCGCCGTCTGATTTTTCCAGGCCATCCTGACGGCCGGACGTGTTCCCCAGGGCGCGCGTCCGGTGTAAACGGGGTTCAAGGAGAAAATCATGGCTGAACATTCGACCGAAGCCGCCGGCATGCCGCAGCTGGACTTTTCGGCCTATCCGAACCTGATCTTCTGGCTGCTGGTCACGCTGGTCATCGTCTATCTGATCCTGACGCGTCTGGCCCTGCCGCGCATCGCTTCGGTCCTGTCCGAACGACAGGGCACGATCACCAGCGATCTGGCCGCCGCCGAAGAGCTGAAGGAAAAGGCGAAAGAGGCCGAGGCCGCCTACGACCAGGCGCTGGCCGATGCCCGCGCCCAGGCGCAGGAGATCGTGGCCCGCACCAAGGCCGGCATCCAGAAGGAACTGGACGAGGCCGTGCAGAAGGCCGATGCCGAGATCGCCGCCCGAACGGCGGAATCCGAAAAGGCGATTGCCGAAATTCGCCGCTCGGCGATGGACAGCGTCAAGGATGTGGCGAACGACGTTGCCGGCGAAATCGTTTCGGCCCTCGGAACCAGGGCCGATGCCAAGGCCATCAAGGCGGCGGTGGCGGCACAGCTGAAAGGGCTGGGATGATGAAGAAACTCGCTTTTGCGCTCGGCCTGTTCGCCACGCCCGCCATGGCGGCGGAAGGGGCGTTCCTTTCGCTGCACAATCCCGAATTCGTGGTCATCGTCGGCTTTGTGCTGTTCGTGGGGCTGATCCTCTATCTCAAGGTTCCGGGGTTGCTCGGGCGGATGCTGGACCAGCGCGCCGAAACCATCCGCAAGGAACTGGACGAGGCCCGCGCCCTGCGCGAAGAGGCGCAGACCGTCCTGGCCTCGTACGAGCGCAAGCAGGCCGAGGTGCAGGAACAGGCGGCGCGGATCGTCGAACACGCCCGCAGCGAAGCCGAAGAGGCCGCCGCCAGGGCCCGCGAAGACCTCAAGGAATCGATCGCGCGCCGCATGGCCGCGGCCGAAGAGCAGATCGCCTCGGCCCGGGCCGGCGCGGTGAAGGAGGTGCGCGATACCGCCGTTCAGGTGGCCGTTGCCGCCGCGCGCGAGGTCGTGGCCAGCAAGATGTCGGCCCAGGCCGGCAACAAGCTGATCGATGAAGCGATCGCTGCTGTTGAAGAAAAGCTTCACTAGGCGAACGCACCGTTTCGCATGCGAAACCCCGGGCCTGCGTCCGGGGTTTTTCATGTGAAAATCAATGTTTTCGCACTTGCCGCTTGACTTGTGGGTGCGGAACGCTCATGTGCCCTGCAACCGACCGGCCCTGCCGCGTGAGCAGGCGGCAGACGGCAACAGCCTGCCAGCCGGTCGTTTCCAGGGTTCCCACATCACGCAGGGGTCCGGCGCAGCCTTCGGCGGCACGGCAATCCGGCCTGCCCGTCAGCGGCCTGCGCAGCCATCTGGCGCCCCGGACCCGCGACGGGCCGGGCGCTGCGAGCACACAGGCGCGCCCCTGGCGCGCATCGAAAGGACGATCCTTCATGGATTTCGACATGCTGGGGCTTCATCCCCGACTGGTGAAAAGACTTGCCGAACAGGGCATCACCGACCCGACTCCGATCCAGACCCGCGCCATCCCGCATGCGATGAACGGGCGCGACGTGATGGGGCTGGCCCAGACCGGCACCGGCAAGACCGCGGCCTTCGGGCTGCCGATGATCGACGCGCTTCTGAAAACCGGCACCACGCCGGCGCCGAAAACCGTGCGCGGGCTGATCCTTGCGCCGACGCGCGAACTGGCAGGGCAGATCGCCGACAATCTGTGCGCCTACACCCGGGGCACGCATCTGTCGATCACCCTGGTGGTCGGCGGCGCCGGCATCGTCGGGCAGACCCGGCGGCTGGCGCGGGGCACGGACCTGCTGGTGGCAACGCCCGGCCGGCTGATCGACCTGCTGGACCGGCGCGCCCTGACGCTGAGCCGGGCGCAATACCTGGTGCTGGACGAGGCCGACCAGATGCTGGACATGGGCTTCATCCACGCGCTGCGCAAGATCGCGCCGCTGCTGCCGGTCGAACGTCAGTCGATGCTGTTTTCGGCGACCATGCCCCGGCACATGGGCGAACTGGCGCAGACCTACCTGCGCGATCCGGTGCGTGTCGAAGTCTCGCCCCCGGGCAGGGTTGCCGACAGGATCGACCAGTCGCTGCATTTCGTCGAGCAGGCCGACAAGCCGCAAAAGCTGATCGAGATGCTGACCCTCCAGAGCGCCGGGCTGACGCTGGTCTTTGCGCGCACCAAGCATGGCGCCGAGCGGCTGAAGAAACAGCTGATTGCCGCCGGGATCGACGCCGCCTCGATCCACGGCAACAAGAGCCAGGGACAGCGCGAACGCGCGATCGGCGCGTTTCGTGCCGGCGAGGTGCAGGTGATGGTGGCCACCGACGTGGCCGCCCGCGGGATCGACATTCCGGGCATCACCCATGTCTACAACTACGACCTGCCGAATGTCGCGGAAAACTACGTTCACCGGATCGGGCGCACCGCGCGCGCCGGGCGGGCCGGAACGGCGGTGGCCTTCTGTTCGCCGGCCGAAATGTCCGAGCTTCGCGCCATCCAGAAAGCGATGAGGCAGGACATCCCGGTGCATGGCGGCAGGCCGTGGTCGCCCGAAGAGGCGCCGAAAAAACGCCGGGCCGGACGGGGGGCCGGCGGGGGTGCCGGCAAGTCACCGGGGCGCGGCCGCCGCCAGCGCCGCCGCCGGGCGGCCTGACGCCTGTCTCGCGGCAATGGGCGCGGGCGTGCGCTTCGCGGACAGGCTCTGCCACGTCGGGCAACGCGGGCGGCAGGCGTGGGACGGCAGGCGTGGGCGGCGGGCATGGGACGGCGGGCGCAGGGCCCTGCATGAATGAGCGCTCCACGCGCTAGCTGATCCGCTCCACAACGTAGTCGGCCAGGTCCGCCAGCATGGCGCGGATCGGGTGGTCGGGCAGCGGGGCCAGCGCCTGGCGGGCCCTTTGCGACCACTCCAGCGCCTCGGCGCGGGCGGCCTCCAGGGCTCCGTGCCGGTGCAGCAGTTCCAGCGCCTGTTCCAGGTCTCCTTCGCGCTGATCGCCCTTTTCGATCGCCCGAACCCAGAAGGCCCGTTCGCCGGCATCGGCACGGGCCACGGCCTTGATCACCGGCAGCGTCAGCTTGCGTTCGCGGAAATCGTCGCCGATGTTCTTGCCGATGGCATCGGTGCCGGTGTAGTCCAGCAGGTCGTCAACGATCTGAAAGCACACGCCAAGCGCATCGCCATAGGTGTGAAGCGCGCGCACGCAGGCCTCGGGCGCGCCGGCGATCACGCCGCCAACCTCGGTTGCCGCCGCAAAAAGCGCCGCGGTCTTGCCGCGCACCACCTGCAGGTAGACATCCTCGTCGGTGGCCAGGTCCTGCGCCGCGGTCAGTTGCAGAACCTCGCCTTCGGCGATGGTGGCCGAGGCGTTGGACAGGATCGACAGCACCCGCCGGTTCCCGGTATCGGTCATCAACTGGAACGAGCGCGCGAACAGGTAGTCGCCGACCAGGACCGAGGACTTGTTGTCCCACAGCAGGTTGGCGGTTTTCCGGCCGCGCCGCTGCCGGCTTTCGTCAACCACGTCGTCATGCAGCAGCGTGGCGGTGTGGATGAACTCGACCGTTGCCGCCAGGTGGATGTGAAACGGGCCGTCATAGCCGTGCATCCGGGCCGCCGCCAGGGTCAGGAGCGGACGCAGCCGCTTGCCGCCGGCCTCGACCAGATGGGCGGTCACCTCGGGGATGCGGGGCGCGTTTTCGCTGGCCATGCGCGCGCGGATCATCGCGCCGACCGCCTCCATGTCGTCGGCAAGATGGTGGGCAAGGCGTTCGTACGGTTTGCGTTTCACGTCGTCCAGACCCATGATGATCCTGCCGTATTCGCCAGCGTCCTGCGTGTTTCGTCCCTCGACAAAGCCGGACAACTGTCCTTTACTCGGCCCATGAGGGAACTGCTGCGCACGACCGATCCGACAATCATCGCCTTTGCCTCGGCCCTGCTACAGGGCGAGGGTATAGACTGCTTTCCGATGGACGTCCACATGAGCGTGCTCGAGGGCAGCCTGGGCGTTCTGCCGCGCCGCCTGATGGTGGCCAACGAAGACCACGGCCGGGCCGAGCGCATCCTGTCCGAAAACCGGATCGACCTTGGGCGGTGACAGGCGTGCAACCGGCGGCCGATGCGACTGTGACCCGGGACGGGTTTCTGGGCGGCCGGCTGCGGCTGTGGCAGCCGCGCGACGGGTATCGCGCCGGGATCGACCCGGTGCTGCTGGCCGCGGCGGTCCGGGCGCGCCCCGGCCAGAGCGTGCTGGAGCTTGGTTGCGGCGCCGGGGCTGCGATCTTGTGCCTGGCGGCGCGGGTTCCGGGGCTGCGCCTGTGCGGGCTTGAGGTTCAGGCGCGCTATGCCGATCTTGCCCGGCGCAACGCGCGCGACAACGGCATGGAACTGGATGTGGTGGTCGGCGATCTGGCGTCGATGCCCGGCGTGCTGAAGGCGCGGCAGTTCGATCATGTGATCGCCAATCCGCCCTATCTGGATCGCACCGCCTCGTCGCCTGCACGCGACCCGGGGCGCGACCGGGCGCTGGCGGGCGACACGCCGCTGAGCGCATGGGTCGATGCCGCCACCCGCAGGCTGGTGCCGGGCGGCGCGGCCTGGTTCATCCTGCGTGCCGACCGCCTCCCGGAGCTGCTGGGCGCGGCCGATGCGCGCCTGGGCGGCGCCAGCGTGCTGCCGGTGGTGCCGCGCGTCGGGCGGGTGGCGAAGCTGGTGCTGGTCCATGCCGTGAAAGGCGCGCGCAGACCGTTTCGCCTGCTGGCGCCCGTGGTCCTGCATCGCGGGGCCCGGCACGCGGGCGACGCCGACGACTACCGCGCCGCGATCAGCCGGATATTGCGCGATGCCGCGCCGCTGGAATTTCCCGAATGATGCCCCGGTTAAGGGTTTCGAAACTTTCCGGGCACATGGATGGGCCATGGACGGCACATGGGTGGCACAGGCACGGCACATGGGCGGCACAGCGCCGCGACGGTGGCGCGCCGGCGCGCACAGGGGCGGCGGGCCCCTGTTTGTCGTGACATGCGCCCGGTTTTGTGCTGCACTGTGCTTGCAGACCATCAGAAGAGGAGGACGACCATGACGCTGAGTTCGCACCTGCAGGAACTCCGGAAGAAACACCAGAACCTCTCTCGTCAAGTCGAAGATGCCCAGAAGAGCCCGGGCATTGACGATCTGCAGATCACGGCTCTCAAGAAAGAAAAACTGAAACTGAAGGAAGAGATCGAGCGTCTCACTCACGCCTGACGCGCAGGGCGGGCGGCCAGCCAGGCCCCGCCCGAGACCAGCAGCGTCGCGCCGAACAGCGGCCAGCTTGCCCGGGCAAAACCCGCGGCCACCAGGATTGCCGTGCTCAGCACCGGCGCGCCGTAGGAGGCGACGCCCAGAAACTGGATGTCGCCCCGTTTCATGCCGATGTCCCAGACGTAAAACGCCAGCCCGACCGGGCCGAGGCCAAGCAGGGCCACGGCCAGCCAGCCGGATGCATCCCGCGGCCAGGCGGTGGTTTCAAGGCCCAGGTGCGCCAGCGCCGCAAGCAGCGCGCTGAGCAGGCAGAACAGGGCTACGGAACTTGTCGGCACCGCGCTCAAGCGCCGCGAGATCACCGAATAGGCGCTCCAGATCAGGGCGCAGGCCAGTGCCAGCGCATAGCCGGTGAGCGCGCCGGTCGGCCGGGCCGGCCCGGAGCCGCCGATGTTCGCGCCGATGACAAGGGCGGCGCCGGCAAAGGCCAGAAACGCCCCGGCAAGCTGGCGCATGCGCAACCGTTCGCCCGGCAGAAGCCCGGAAAACAGCACGATGAGCAGAGGCCAGAGATAGGCGAGCAGCCCGGCCTGGGCCGCCGGCGCCAGGCGCAGCGCCGAAAAGTAGAGGAAGTGATAGCCGAACAGCCCCGCGGTGCCGAAGGCGACGACCGGAGCGCGCAGGCGACGCAACTCGTGCAGGCGCCGGCCCGCGGCCGTCCAGACAAGCCCGAGCGCGCCACCGATGGCAAAGCTGATGGCGGCAAGCTGAAGCGGGGGCATTGGCGCCGTGGCGACGGTCAGAAGCGCCAGGAACGACCAAAGCACCACCGCCATCAGGCCGACGGCCGTGGCGCGCGCGCTGCTCATGGGGCGCTCATGGGAGGCGCGACCGATGCTCAGGCGAAGAACTGCGCCCCGTTGGCCGAGATGGTCGAGCCGTTGATGAAGGCGGCATCGTCGGCGGCCAGGAAGGTGACGCAGCGGGCGATTTCCTCGGGTTCGCCGAGGCGGCCCGCGGGGATCTGGGCGATGATGGCCTCGCGCACCTTTTCGGGCACCGCCATCACCATGTCGGTGGCGATGTAACCCGGGCAGACCGCGTTTGCGGTGATGCCCAGGCGGGCGCCTTCCTGGGCCAGGGACTTGACGATGCCAAGGTCTCCGGCTTTCGAAGCGGCATAGTTCACCTGGCCGAACTGGCCTTTCTGCCCGTTGATCGAACTGATCACGATGACCCGGCCGAACCTGCGTTCGCGCATGCCGGGCCAGACCGGGTGGGTCATGTTGAAAACGCCCGACAGATTGGTGTCGATGACCTGCTGCCACTGTTCGCGCGTCATGCGGTGAAACGGCGCGTCGCGGGTGATGCCGGCGTTGTTCACCAGCACCTCGATCGGGCCAAGCTCGGCCTCGACACGCGCGGCGCCGGCGGCGCAGGCGTCATAGTCGGCGACTGACCACCTGAAGGTGGCGATGCCGGTTTCCTCGCTGAAACGCGCCGCGGCCTCGTCATTGCCGGCATAGTTGGCGGCAACGCGGTATCCGGCCGCCTTCAGGGCAATGCTGATTGCCGCGCCGATCCCCCGCGTTCCGCCGGTGACAAGTGCTGTGCGAGCCATTGTGGCCTCCGTCCTTCGAGCAATAATCTGTCGCCCTACCAGTTACCCTGCGCAATTTCATTACGCAATGGTTTTCGTGCCCGGCGTGCTCAGTCGCGCTCCACGCACATGGCCACGCCCATGCCGCCGCCGATGCACAGCGTGGCCAGCCCCTTCCTGGCGCCGCGCCGCTTCATCTCGAAAAGAAGCGTGTTCAGGATGCGCGCGCCGGATGCACCGATGGGGTGACCGATGGCGATCGCGCCGCCGTTGACATTGACGATCTCCGGGTCCCAGCCCATGTCGGCATTGACCGCGCAGGCCTGGGCGGCGAAGGCTTCGTTCGCTTCCACCAGATCGAGGTCCGAGACGCTCCAGCCGGCCTTTTCAAGCGCCTTTCGGCTGGCCCCGACCGGCCCGATGCCCATGATCGAGGGGTCCACCCCCGCCGTGGCATAGCTGACGATGCGGGCCAGCGGTTCGATGCCGCGCCTTTCGGCGTTTTTTGCGCTCATCAGCAGCGTGCCGGCGGCGCCGTCGTTCAGCCCGCTGGCATTGGCCGCGGTCACCGTGCCGTCCCTGACAAAGGCCGGGCGCAGCTTGCGTATGGCCTCGATGGTGGCGCCGTGGCGGATGTATTCGTCGTCCTCGACCACGGTTTCGCCCTTGCGGGTCTTGACCACGAAGGGGGTGATTTCATCCTTGAACCTGCCGGCCTTCTGCGCGGCCTCGGCCTTGTTCTGGCTGGCAACGGCGAACTGGTCCTGCCGATCCCGGTCGATCTGCCATTGCGCGGCCACGTTTTCGGCGGTCTGGCCCATGTGGTAGCCGTTGAAGGCGTCCCACAGGCCATCGCGAATCATCGAATCGACGAACTCCAGATCGCCCATTTTCCGCCCCTTGCGCAGGTTGGGGACATG
>Ga0256841_1003869_pt1 | contig 11034 bp, 10 predicted proteins | sample 356308metaG_FD_185971 | JGI IMG/M metagenome (GOLD analysis project Ga0256841, IMG submission 185971) | Hydrothermal vent microbial communities from Mid Atlantic Ridge, Atlantic Ocean - 356-308 | ecosystem: Environmental > Aquatic > Marine > Hydrothermal vents | place: Atlantic Ocean: Mid...
AGAATAATTACAGGGCAGATTAAATAATCTCATTTTTCATTGCAAAAATAGCCAAGCCCACACTATTCTTCACATTTACTTTTTTAATCAGGTTTTTGCGGTGGGTTTCTACGGTGCTGTCACTTACATGCAATTCCTCCGCAATTTCTTTGGTGGTATATTGTTGGGCAATGAGTTTTAATATTTGATATTCTCTTCGCGTTAGCGAATTCATCAACATGCCTTCGGGGCTCGTTTTATCGTGCATGGGTTTACCCATTAGGGTTTTCATCATTTTTTCTTTGACCTCTTCACTAAAATACTGCTGCCCTTTAGATACATTTCGGATGGCCTGTACAATGTGCTCGCCGGCCGATTTTTTGGGTACAAAACCCAAAGCCCCCATCCCCAAAACTTCTTTGATTAATTTAATATCATCATAACTCGATAAAATAACCACTTGGGGTACGTCATCGTATTTTTGAAAGCGCTTTAACACCTCAATACCGTCTAGTTTCGGCATGTTGATGTCTAGCACCAATACATCGGCAGAATGTTCGTGAAACCAATCAAGCACTTCTAAGCCGTTTAACGAATAGCCTACCACCTCTATGTCTTCTTCTAAGCCCAACACCGCAATGACCCCATCAATTAAAATCTGATGGTCATCGGCAATGTGTACCGTAATTTTATCATCTTTTAAAAATGCTGCTAACTCTTCGTCTATCATCGTGCTAATTTATTTTAACCCTACTAATTTAACCCTATTCAAATGTAAAACAAAAAACTTTACTATATATTGTATAGGCAACAAAAAATCCGAAAATTTTAAATTTCGGATTTAGGAATGTTATAAAATATATAGCAATATTTTCAAAATATACTTCTCGGTTTAGATCTCACCGCAAAAGAAGAATAGGACGATACTTCACCTAATGAAGCAACATCAACATTATTTTTAAAATAATTATTAAAATCTAAACTTCTAGAAGTAAAAGTAACTGTATGAGTAACCTTAGTATTAGATGTACCATTTTCAACTAAGTTAATATGCATACCTTCTTCATCGGTATTAGAAGTCACAACGGTCATAGCATCAACCGTAAAAGTAACCGTATATTGATTATTATGTTTTTTAATGACCGGGAATGACTGCAATAAGGTACCGTCAATGTCTTTTAAAATGATTGTTTTGTCAGGGTTGCCGGTAAAAGATGCCAATAACATTACCGCACTCAAAGCGAGTAAAATTTTTCTCATGATTAGGGAATTTTAGAGTTATTAAATAGGTTATTAAAAATAAATTAGAGTTATCAGTAAAACTTTTGATTTTACTACGCATCAAAAGTATTGTCATAAACAAGTAAAAACAATAGCGAAAATGGTGAGTTTAAAAAATACCCATAAACCACTAGTTACTACCCAAAAACCACTATTTTTGACGTTTACTGGCGTAAAGAAAGAGAAAAAATGTTAATAACCTAACATTTTTGTTAATAAATATTTTAGCATCTTTATATAATCATCTGATTTTCAATTAAGTAATTATTTATCAACATTTTTAATTTTTTTTTGCTAAAGTCAAAAATATTAGTACTTTAGCACATGAGAAAAGGAAACTCCTATTTATAGTAAGGAGAGAAGCAATTTGTAGATGCTGATTTCAGCTTTTTATCTTCTCCCCTTTCTCCCCCTTCCTTTCTCCCCTTATTCAAGGAGTATGTATATATAAGTGTTTAGCGACAATTAATACTCCAAAATTATTGCAAAAAGAAATGCCTGTCAATAGAGCAAATGGGTATTTTCAAAATTCATGGTTTTCCGTGATTTTTTGCAAAAATTTTAAAACAGCCAAGTCCTTCTTGGCTGTTTTTCCTTTTTTAGGCCTTTTTTAATCTCAATTTTAATAATCACCCCATATCAATTGGGTGCTTTCTACCCAAAAACCACTAGTTTTAGCGTTTTTAGCGGCCAAAAAAAAGGTGATATTATAATTATTTTTTTATTATTTATTTATCTTATTGATTTTCAATAAAATAAATGTAATAAAATTTTTTATATTTTTTTTGCAAAATTCAAAATAAGTAGTAATTTAGTCCCTGAGAAAAGAAACTCCTATTTATTGAAAGGTAAGAGGTTCTAGAACTTCTTCCCTTCTCCCCCCAATTCTTTTCTCCCCTTATTCAGGGAGTATGTATATATAAGTGTTTAGCGACAATTAATACTCCGAAATTATTGCAAAAAGGAGTACTTGTCAATAGAGCAAACAAGTATTTCTAAACTTCATGGTTATCCATGAGTTTTTGCAAAAATTCTAAAACAGCCAAGTCTTTCTTGGCTGTTTTTCTTTTTTTTAGCTACGTTTAAACGAACTCCTTATAAAAGCATAGTTAATGAACTATACCGAGGCCATTGAGGTATTAAACCCGTATATGTGTTAGTTACTATTTTCAATAATGATAACCAAAAGTAAAGATTCATGTTTAACTTATCGTTTTTTTTTAATAAACTGCCCTGAGGTATTATATCCTTTCTGATTTAAACATACTCAAAAAAATGTTTAGTATAAATCATAACTGCTTATTTATTTTATAAGTTGTGGGTTTTTAGCTGTTTAACCATTTCAGTAATTTGTTCTTTACGTGAACCCCGACTTTTTATCTTAAAGTAAGAACTAATACCTTCTTGTTTGTACAACTGAAGCCAATTGTATATGGTTTTGCGTCTTCGTTTTAGCTTCTTTGCCAACTGATAGGTGTAAATTACATTTTTTGATTCGTAACAACGCTTTTACTCTCTGGTACGGATAGTAACTTGGTTTGTCTATTAAATAAAGAGACAAGCATTGCCTCGCTCTCTTGGATATCTATGTCTATTGTTTTGCTATACTGCAACATACAGTTTACTGAGTAAATTAACTAAAGAATGGTATTATTTGTGATAAAAAACCGAAAAAGGTTAAATATGAAGTCAACTGAACTTTAACCTGAAGTGTGTATAGAGAAACCTATAACGTCTTCAAACTCTTAGCCCATGGTCACTACTTTTTTTGCGAAGTCTTGTATTGCGCGTTTAATTTTGTACATTAAGGTTTTTAAATCAAAAATAGACGTCAGTCTTTTAAGATTGTATCCTTTTATGCAAAAACTCACATTCTGTCGTCAAGTAAGAATTTATAAAGCCCTTATATTTTGAAATAAAATTGGTCTCTAAAATCAAAAAATTATTTTAATATCTCAATACTTGTAATGCTGTACCAACCATCTTCACCAATTCCTTCATTCGCAAGTTTAATAATAGGTTTATTGGTGTGAGTGTCAAGTATTGCTACATCAATTGTATAAGAACCTTTCTGAATATTTGCAGGAATAATGAACGTATCGTCATAAATTATATCTCCAGGCAACCATGTTCTAATATCTACATCAAGATTATATATTAGCTCATCTTTGCCATTTTTCAAACGCATTGCCAAAGGGTAATTGCTATAACATGGAGCAACACCTTTATTCTCCAACCACAATGATATTTTTAACTCTCCATTTGGGTTAACTTTCTTAGGACATTCAAAGCGACGAATTACAAATCTATATCCCATTTTCTTTAACCATTCGTCAACTTTGTCTTTCCACTGTTTTGGAACAGGTGATGATTTTGCATTGAAAGAAGATATATGCCATTTCAATGACTCTTTAATGATATAATTTATATCATAACCTTTTTCTAACCAAGTCGATAAAACTCCACAAGCCTCTAAGCTTATAGGAGCTTTTTTCCATGCATCTTTTACTCCAAATCTGATTATATTTTGAGGATATGCATCTTGCATATGATTCCAATAATTATTTTTAGAATTAGCCCAAAAACCTAAATCTCCTAAGCAATCAACACGCCATCCTACATCTCTCTTTGATACTATGTAACCATTTGTCTTTACGTCTGTTAAAAGCATAATCAGTTGTGTATTTGTAAATGATTTTAGATAGGCATCAACTAATCTTTGTCGCGTATCTTCTGAAAGCAATTCAGAACCTTCACCTTCACCCCAAAAACCTATAATAGACAAATCTACACTTTCAATATTTGGGTTTCCATTATATCTATCACCAAATTTACGAATCATTTGGGTAAAATAGTAGGTGTACATTTCATTTTCATGATTAACTTTCCAAAAATTATGTGGTAAATTAGTACTTTTACCTATCATTAGTCGTAACCAATCAGGAATATCTTCATTAGATTTCGGACCATAAGGAGCAATGCGTAACATCAATTTTTGTCCCCTTTGAGATGCAGTACTAATGGCTTTATCTATAATATCCCAATTATATACTTCTTTATCAGTTTCAATAAATTTCCAATAAACTCTAAAATATGCAATTGAAGTCTGAGGGTAATTTTTATTCTCTAAATCTCCATCAAATAATTGATATTTTATCGGATAACCTTCTGTCCAGTTTCCATTTAGAGAATCATTTAAACGATTTAACTCATCGCCATTGAAACGTTGAAAAGTTGTGAAACCAATACCCGGATTAATTAACACCTCATCAATTTCTTTAGGGCGAATTACTTGTGTAGTTTGCGAAAAAGCACTTGAGAAAATAAAACCGTTTAATAATAATACTATTAGTTTAATCGTTTGAATCATCCTTCGCTTTCTATTTCGGCTGATGAGAAGATGTGGTTTAACTCTCCGACCTTCTAGGTCTGAAATAACGAAGTTTGCGTTGCAACTTCCGTTTAATACCCTTATGGTTCTTCCTCTCGGTAGTTTATTATTTAATATCATCTTTTTGAATTATTTTATTTAAGAAGAGGCATTCTGTAAGTAATTCTTTTTTGATAATTATAATTACCAAGGCAAGCCTGTTCAAATACAGAAACTCATTTCAAATATAATTAAAAGAGGGAGATTTAAAAATTACTGTTGGTAAAGTATTGATTATAGGCTTAAGAGTAATATTAATGTTTAGTATTGAAATCAACAGATTTTACTACATTTGAACAAAATTTTTAAAAATAGAACTTTTGATAAAATTGAAAAACGAGTTTTATAGAATCTTCGTAATATACCAAAACAGATGAAAAAAAGTACAATACTTCTTTGCTCTATTTTTACATACATGAGTTTTTTATCCTTTTCACAGACGCCAATTGCTCTCAAATTAGATTCTCGCATGGCTTTGAAAAAAATAAATTCAAATGGCACAACTTGGTATAATCCTAAACGATATCCTTTTCAATTAGTTGGTTTTGAATGGATAAAACAAGACAGTGTATATCGTCGCTTACCCGTTCATTCAGAATGGAAATTGTCTAAAGCAGTAGAGAATCTTGCAAATCATACTGCCGGCGGACAAGTTAGATTTAAAACCAACAGTAAACGTATTTTAGTAAATGTTAATCTTGCAGAAGCGTCAGGAATGTATCATATGCCTGCAACAGGGCAAAGCGGGTTTGATTTGTATGTACTGGATAATGGGTTGAATAGATATATCAAAACAACACGCTTTCCTGTAAAATCAACTAATTATACTGTTGAAATATTTACTAGTAATACTAAAAAAATGCGTTCGTTTACACTAAATTTTCCTTTGTATAATGGCGTCAATTCATTACAAATCGGATTGGATACTATGGCAGTAGTTAAAGCTCCTAATCCATTTAAAATAGAAGGAAAATTTGTTATTTATGGCACTTCAATTACTCAAGGAGGCTGTGTTAGCCGACCGGGAATGGCATATTCTAATATCATCAGCCGTAACTTAGATGTGCAGTTTATCAATCTTGGATTTTCTGGTAATGGGAAAGGAGAACCTGAATTAGCACATCTCATTAATCAGATTAAAAATGTTAGGCTTATTATACTTGATTATGAACCTAATGCAACTGAAACCATTATTAATACGTTGGAACCATTTATTGATATAATTAGAGAGCAACATTCAGATGTCCCTATACTAATTATGTCACATATCAGATATGCCGAATATACGAATGGATCAGAACTTTATAAACGTTTACTGGAAAATCGGGATTTTCAGCAAAATTTAGTAGATGAAAAGAAAGCTACTGGTGATACCAATATTTATTTTCTTGATGGATCTAAAGTTCTTGGTGATGATTATTATGAATGTATGGTTGACGGAGCACATCCTTCTGATTTAGGCTCAAAAAGAATAGCTGATGCCCTAATTGAGAAAATACGTTTTATTTTAAGTAAAAAATAGAGGAAAGAATACGATTTGTAACAAGTATTGCCTCGTTCTCTCGGATATCTATGTCTATTTGTTTGCCATACTGCAATACAAATAATTGAGTAAATTAACTAAAGAAGAGAACTCGGATTAAACAGCTGAAAAACTCCTTACTTCACATACAATTTCTGCCCAATTGAAAGCTCATTGCTTTTTAGCCCGTTTATCCACTTTAACCTTTCAACGGTTAAATTATTATTTTTTGCAATAGAGTACAAGGTATCGCCTTTGCTTACCAAAACATAGGCATTTCTATAGGAAGCGTTATCCTGTTTTTTTACAACTTGCCCTCCGTAGTGAAAATTATTGTCAAAATCATCATATTTATACAATTCATAATCTTCAATGAGCGCAATTAGTTTTTTAGGGTATTTAGGATCTGTAGCATAACCGGCTTTCTTTAAGCCTTTTGCCCAGCCCTTATAATCTTTTTTTCTGAGTTTAAACAAATCGGCATAACGATCTTTTCCGTATAAAAATAATGAATGGTCTCTAAATGAAGAAAACGGATGTTCGTATTTTCTAAAACATTCTTGCCGGGCGTCATCATCGTGATGCAGCCGTTTTCCTTTCCAACTGCTATGGCACTTGATTCCGAAATGATTGTTTCCTCTTACTGACAAACGGCTTTTACCACTTTGCGATTCTAAAATACCTTGTGCCAAGGTAATACTAGCCGGAATTTTATAGGATATCATCTCTAAGATAGCAATATCATTATACTCTTTAATATAGGCTAGGGTTGTTTTATTCAAGTTGGGTTTTCTGCGTTTTAAATCGTTTAAAACGGCATCTGCAGCCTCCACTTTTCGAATTGTTGCCGTCACCGGTATTTTTTTTTCAACCTCAGTAGTATTTGTTGAAGAAACCCTTTTTTGAATCACTCTTTTATGTGAAGTACAGCTGGAAAAAAAACTGATTACTACAATATAAATTACTATTTTACTATTCGTCATTTATTCAATAATTACAGGCAACCCTTTTTGTTGCAACTTTTTATTTATACCTACTATTCCTTGTAAGCCTCCGGTATGTACGGCTAATATTTTACTTCCTCTTTTAAAATAACCTTTATTTATTAAATCGAGAATACCAAAAATCATTTTTCCTGTATAAATAGGATCTAATAATATATTGGTTTCTTCTTTAAACTGATTGATAAACGTAATTAGTTTATCATTTATTTTACCATAACCGCCAAAATGATAGTTTGTCATTAGTTGCCAGTTTTTATTAGACGCCAACAAACTAATCTCATTTCTTAAAAAATCTCCTTTCAATGCCGGAAAACCGAGTACCCTTTGGTGTTTTTTTGCTGAATTAATCAACCCGGCAATGGTACCTCCGGTACCCACAGCCACACAAATACAGTCGAAATTTTCATCCTCTTCAGTTAAAATTTCTTCACATCCTTTAATGGCCAATTCATTGGTACCTCCTTCGGGCAACATATAAAAATTTCCAAACTCATTTTTCAATTGTGCTAAAAAATCGGGATTCATTTTTTTTCGATACTGTTGGCGGCTGATGAATTTAAACTGCATGCCACATTGTTGCGCAAATGATAAAGTGGGGTTCTCGGTAACTTTATCAGCCAATTCATCACCTCTTATAATACCAATGGTATTAAATCCGAATTCCTTTCCGGCAGCAGCGGTTGCAGCAATATGATTAGAAAAAGCACCGCCAAAAGTTACTAATGTATCGGCACATTGCTCTTTTGCCGTAATTAAATTATATTTTAATTTTCTAAATTTATTTCCTGAAACTTTAGGATGCAATACATCTTCGCGTTTTATAACCAAAGAAATCCCTTTAGCTTGAGCTATCTCTATTTGAACCGATTGGTTTAAAACAGATTTACTATTAAAAAACTGTTGCAACTAGTAACTTTTAAGTATTTTTGGTAAAAATAAAAGCTATTTTTTATTTATAACCTCATTCTGACCAATTATTTATTCTTATGAAGGCTTTTTACTTTATTTTAACTTTATGCTTTATAAGCTTCACTGTTCAATCACAGAAAAAAACACCTTATATATTAAAGCCCGATCGGATTTTTGATGGCCGTGCAATGCACACCAATTGGATAGTAAAAGTAAATCAAGATACTATAGCTTATGTTGGCAGTGCCAATAACTATAAAGGTACTCTCAAAGATACTATCATTATTTTAAAAGGAATGACTTTGATTCCGGGAATGATTGAAGGCCACGGGCATTTATTTTTATATCCTTACAATCAAAAATCATGGAATGACCAAGTATTAAAAGAATCGCAATCGTATCGAGTAGTACGAGCAACAACGCATGCAAAAAAAAATGTGTTGGCCGGATTTACTTCTTTTAGAGATTTGGGAACTGAAGGTGCCGGCTATGCTGATTTCGGACTTAAAAAAGCTATTGATGAAGGCCTTATTATTGGCCCCCGCTTACAAATTTCTAGCAAAGCCATTGTAGCAACGGGCAGTTATGGTCCAAAAGACGTAGCTCCTGAAATTACAATACCATTGGGTGCCGAAGAAGCTGACGGTGAAAACTTGATAAAAGTGGTACGTTCGCAAATAAGGGCGGGGGCAGATTTTATAAAAGTATATGCAGATTACCGGTGGGGTAAAAACAATACTGCGGCGCCTACTTTTTCTGTTAAAGAACTCAAACTGATTGTCAATACTGCTAATAGTAGTGGAAGGCAGGTAGCAGCACATGCCAGTACTGCCGAAGGGATGCGGCGGGCTATTGAAGCCGGCATAAAAATTATTGAGCACGGCGATGGCGCAACTCCCGAAATTTTTAACTTGATGGCTGCTAAAAAAGTAGCCCTTTGCCCTACTTTAGCCGCAGGATATTCTATTGAACGTTATAAAGGTTGGATACCCGAAAAAAACAAACCCCCAAAGCGAATCTTACAAAAGCAGAAAAGTTTTGCCCAAGCCCTAAAAGCAGGCGTTACCATCGTTGCCGGAGGCGATGTGGGTGTATTTGAACACGGCAACAATGTCTTAGAACTTGAAATGATGGTCGCTTACGGCATGACCCCGAAAGCTGTTTTACAGTCGGTTACAGCGGTAAACGCACAAGTTTTTGACATGCCGAAAGTAGGTGAGATAAAAATAGGGAATTATGCCGATTTGGTTGTTGTTAAAGGCAATCCTACAAAAAATATCAATGATTTACGAAATGTAAAAATGGTCATCAAAGGTGGCGATATTGTTTTAAATAAATAAAAGTAGCAACTTAAATAGTATGTTTGACAACAATTCGGCATTAGAGCCTGACGATTTTTACCTCACCAAAGAAGGTTATAAAGTCTTTACCGAAAAATATCATTTAAAAAGAGGGTATTGTTGTGAAAACGGCTGCCGGCATTGCCCCTATGGATTTGATAAAAAAAAGATGCCTTGATGTTGAATGTAGTGAAGAAAAAAGAGAGGTAATTTGATTTGGAATGTTAATTTAAAAACGAAACACAAATTTCAAATCTTAAAATGTAAAACCTGAAACCTTGAACTTTGAACCCGAAACCTAAAGAACACAGATAACGCAGATTGAGCAGATACACGCTGAGGCTTAAAATCATAATTAATTCTTGATATCAGTGTCATCAACGTTCCGAAAAACCCGTTATCGAAATGTAACACAAACTATCAGTGATAATCTGCTAAATCAGCATCATCAGCATTCCATTTATAAGAATAAAAACTAAACAAATAAACCCAAAATCTCAAATCTCAAATCTCAAATCTCAAAATACAAAATGCTAAATTTTGAAACAGAAACTAACATCTACAAAAAACAATTTACAGGTTTTATACGAAGACAACCACATCATTATCATTAATAAAAAGGTGGGGGATATTGTTCAAGGCGATAAAACCAGAGACATCCCATTAAGCGAAGTAGTAAAACAATATATTGCCGAAAAATATCAAAAAAAAGGCAAGGTATTTTTAGGTGTGGTACACCGGCTTGACCGCCCTACCAGTGGTATTGTTATTTTTGCCAAGACTTCAAAAGCCTTAAAACGCCTCAATGAAATGCTCCGCAAAAAGCAACTACAAAAAACCTATTGGGCCATAGTTAAAAATAAACCTACCAAAGAAATAGGGACGTTGATACATTATCTTAAAAAAAATCCAAAGAATAATAAATCAACGGTTTTTACCAAAGAAGCTAAAGGCAGTAAAAAAGCCATATTACACTACGCTGTTTTTAAAGAACTAGATAATTATACGGTACTGAAAATAGCACTAGAAACAGGTAGGCACCATCAAATAAGGGCACAATTGGCATTTATAAAAAGCCCTATCAAAGGTGATTTAAAATATGGTGCCAATCGCAGCAATCCTGATGGTGGTATCTGTTTACATGCCCGTGAAATCAACTTTATCCATCCGGTACGTAAAGAACCTATCCATATTATTGCTGATGCTCCTAAGAGTGCTCTTTGGAATCTTTGCCCTTAGTTAATTATAGTCAAAAAGAAAAAGGCCCGGCTTATTAAAAACCGACCCTTTTTCTTCAAAATAACATACTAATTAGCAAGTTAGCGCAACAATTTCTTTTTCATTATATGTTAGTTACAGGCCACAAAATCATTGGGTGTATATCCGGCGCAGATTGCCAAGCAAGAATTCTCATATTCTACAATACCGCCATTAGGTGACGCTACACAAACCGGGTCGTACACGGTAGGGCAATTACAGCTTTGGGTAACACAACTTATTAATAATTGTACTAAACTTTCATTATTCTCTAAAACAATGGTTTCAGTTTGTCCGTTTATTTCTTGCGTT
>Ga0256841_1003870_pt1 | contig 11033 bp, 10 predicted proteins | sample 356308metaG_FD_185971 | JGI IMG/M metagenome (GOLD analysis project Ga0256841, IMG submission 185971) | Hydrothermal vent microbial communities from Mid Atlantic Ridge, Atlantic Ocean - 356-308 | ecosystem: Environmental > Aquatic > Marine > Hydrothermal vents | place: Atlantic Ocean: Mid...
ATTGCCTGAGGCGACGCGGTTAATCTGCTCGAGCATGGTCTCGACCCCGGAAGACAGGGTCGTCTGCTGTCCTTGAAGAATGGCGAAGGCTTTTTCCAACTCCCGGCTTTTCTCTTGAAGCGCCCGACGATTTTTTTCGGATTCGGCCATGAGCGCTTCGGTTTTCCGGGAGCTTTCCTCCATGTCTCTTTGTTGGCGGGCGAAAGCGCGTTTTTCCCGGTTGGCGTCGAGGGAGGCCTTGATGAGGAAAGCGACGGCAAAGACGACCCACCAGGCATGTTCGAGGACGCGCCAGGGACTGGCGGTGAGCACGCCGAAGAGGGACTGTGGCCAGAAGTAGGCCCGAAACGCATGATCGAGGGCCGTGACGAGGGTGGCGGTCAGGAGGACGCGCCAGTCGTGATAGAAGGCGAGAATGCCCAGAGAGCCGAAGATGTGAAAGTGGGTCTCGATGCGTCCGCCCGTGAGGTGGATGAGCAACCCCGAGGTGAGCATCTGCCCGATGGCAATCGCATGCCGGGTATAGACCTCGCCGGGTTTGCGAAAGGCCAGTGCGGCGGGCAGCAGCGAGAGGGCGCCTCCGAGGAAGATGGCGGCGTAGACGTGGACGTGCGCCTGACTTTCGGCCCCGCTCCACGTTCTCGGAGAAACCACCAGCGCCAGCGCGATCCCGGCGATCCACTGGATGACCATCAGGACGCCGAAGAGCCGGTCGGTGCGCGCATAGGCATTCTTGAGCATGGCATGATACAAGTGCTCTGAGCGCTCGTCGAGCAGGGCCGGCTCCGTGGGATGTTTGGAGAAGCGTGTCATAAGGGTTCGGAAAGGGTGGAGCTCGAGTAAAGGGCGCATCCGAAGACAAACGTAGTGTTGCGATCCGTTTCCCCCCGGGTGATCAGATCATAGAGCGCCGATCGTCCGGCGTTGTCGCCCTGATGGCCTCGTGCTCCGGTGATGCCTCCGGAGAAGCGCAGGCGTTGGTTCTCGTCGAAGAGCAGCGTGTGGCCGGAGGTCATGGCTCCGAAACGCCGGGCTTCGAGCCCATCGGGGTCCACGTGCGGCGTTACCCCGGGAATGGCGGACGCATTGGCCCAGAGGTCTGTTTTTAGCCGGGAATCCGGTTTATTCGAAGGTTTATAAAAGAAAACATGGGTGCGTACGGGGCGCTTGAGTTGGGCAATGAGGGTGCCCAGCTCCGCGATGGTGGCGCGCGTGCAGGGGCAGCGTGGGTGTGCGAAAAGCACGAGCGTCGGGGTTCCGTAGCCGGGCATGACGGCGCTCGTGTAGGGCCAGTCGGAGGGGGGCTCGCCCACCGCGCCCGGTTGATTGGCGTAGGCGGTCAGATACACCACTCCGATTCCTACCACCGCAATCCAGAGCACGCCGGTGGCTGCGGGAAGCAGCAAAGGACGGAATCGACGGATCATCAGGCGGCAACCGCTTGTTGGGCGCGGAGCACGGCTTCTTTCTCCTCGGTCGAGAGCACTTCCTCGAGCTCGAGCAGGATCAGGAGCCTGTCTTCGAGCTTGGCCACGCCGCTGATGTAGTGCGTGTCGATGCCGACGGTCAGGTCCGGCGGAGGTTCGATCACCGAGCGGTTGACCCGGATCACTTCCTTGACGGCGTCCATCATGAAGCCCATCACCTTGCCTTCGAGCTCGACCACCACGATGCGGGTCTGGTGATCGGTCGGGCGGGGGGGCAGGCCGAACCGTTTCCGGAGATCGACCACCGGCACGATGCGACCGCGCAGGTTGATGACGCCCTCGACGTAGGACGGCGCGTTGGGCACGCGCGTGATGGCGACGGGCCGGATGATTTCCTGAACGTTCAGGATGTCGATGCCGAACTCCTCATTCTCAATGATGAAGCTGACGAGCTGCAGCAGATCTTCGCTGTGTGTTGCGTATTCGCTCATGGGACTCACGAAACTGATGTGAGAAAATGGACATTCGGTAGCGTGTACCGGAGGCGGTGGCGCTCCGTCGGGTCATGGCGCGGGCGCGCGCCTCGGACGGATTGTCTGAACCCGAAGCCTGGACTCCGGGATAGAGATGCCCATGCGGAAATGCGGTGCGGAAAGGGGGCTCCGGGGCACCAAGGCCGCATGGGTTGCAGCCGCCCTCGCTAACCATATCGACAATTTCGCGATACTCTTAACCGGCATTTTTCCTGTTTGGCGTTCGGCGAAAAAAGAGCGCGCGCTTTTCCCATCAATCCAAAAAAAAAACCCTGCGCCCGATACGAGCGCAGGGTTTCGGAAAAGGCGGAGCGGATTACCGCTTCAGGTTGACCGTTTCCTGAAGAAGTTCGTCCGACGTGGTGATGACCCGCGCCGACGCCTGATAGCCCCTTTGCGCGACGATCATGTCCGTGAATTCCGTGGCCAGGTCCACGTTGCTCATTTCGAGGAAACCCTCCACCACGGAGGTCTGGATCTCCTGACCGGCGCGCCCGTAGATCGGGTCGCCGGACTCGCTGGTGAGGCCGTAGAAGTTTTCCCCGAGGTTTTCGAGGCCGTTCGGATTGTTTACCGAGGCGATGGCAAGCTGGTAAAGCGCTTGCTGCTCGCCGTTCGAAAAGTTGAGCGCCACCATGCCGTCGGAATCGATGTAATAGCCGATGACCTGGCCGCGTCCGAACCCGTCCTGATCCTGCACGCCGATGGTCGTCGAACCGCTGTACTGGGTGACTCCGTCGAGCGCGATGGCGAAGGTGCTTCCACTGGTCACGTAATTCGTGTCGTAGGTCGGTTCGATGGGGGCGGGAGAGGAAAGCGTTCCGTCCACTTCGAAGGTGATGGTGCCCGTTTCGGTGGCAAACGGCGCCGGCGAGAGGTCTCCATTGTATTTGGCCTCGTAGTCCCACTCGTTGGCGTTTGCGGTCTTCGTGAAGGAAACGATGACGCTGTGGGCGCGCCCTTGCTCGTCGTAAATGACGGTAGAGATATCGACCGTTTCGCCTTCTGGGGTGTCCGAAGGGAGGTTGCCGGCCACGGTCACGTTCTCGGTCACACGGGGAGGAGCCTGCACCGCGAAGTCGATGGTCACGTCCCGGAAGGCGCTGGTGTCCACGTTTCCGTCGCTGTCGACGGCGTAGCCCTGCACGTTGACGCCGGCGCTGGTGACGAGCCGTCCCTGGTCGTCGAAAGCGAAGTTTCCGGCGCGTGTGAGCATCGTCCGCGAGCCGTTGTTGACCACAAAAAAGCCGTCGCCGTTGAGGGCCATGTCGGTGGCGATGTTCGTGTTCTCGAGCGCGCCCTGGTTCCAGTTCTGGTCGATGGCCGCGACGCCGACGCCAAAGCCGATGAACGAGGAGTTGATGCTCTGGCCACCGGAGGCGCGGTTGGCGCTGAAGAGCTTCTGCCCGAGCACTTCGCTGAAGGCGGTGCGCCCTCGTTTGAAGCCGATCGAGTTGACGTTGGCGATGTTGTTTCCGACCACATCCATGCGGATCTGGTGGCTCTTGAGGCCGGTGACGGCGGTGCGTAGAGAGCGAATCATGAGGATACTTCCGGTTTGATTGCGTGTGAAAACGGTTGAAGCGTTGGGGAGGACGGGTCAGGAGGCGACGCTGGAGACCATTTCGAGCGGCACCGGAACGTCTCCGAGCCAGAGGAGGATGCCGTCGAGGCCGAACGTGACCCGGTCCACGGCGCCGCGCGTCATGGTCGTCGCTTCGACGGCGTTGCCGTCGGCGTCGGTGGCGGCGACTTCGAACGTATAGACGCCCTGCTCGACGGCGGCGCCGTCGCCGTTCTTGCCGTCCCAGTCCACGGTCTGATCGCCCTTGCCCATCGCGCCCACCTCGAGCGTCCGAACGACGTTTCCGGCATCGTCGCGGATGGTGACGGTCACGCTCGTGGCGGCGGCGCCGAGGTCGAACGCGAGCGGCACGTCGCCCTCCCCGGACCAGTCCACGGCATTGCCTTCGGCCTCTATCGTCTGGCCAATGAGGCCGGCGGCGATGCCGGCGTTCGTGCTCTGGGACAGAAGGTCGATGGAGGCGTTGTTCCCCTCCAGCGTCTCCTTGATGTTGACGAGCTGTTCGACCGTCGAGAACTGGGCGAGCTGGGCGGCGAACTCCTGCCCGTCGAGCGGGTTCAGCGGATCCTGATTGCTGAGCTGGGTCACGAGGAGCTGGAGGAATTCGTCTTCTCCGAGCACCTGAGACCCGGCGTCGGGGGAGGTGGTCGAGGCGGTTGCCTCGGGTTCGCCGGGAGAAAAGGGGGACTGGATTTCCATGGAAGGGTTCCGGGAGTCGTGGGACAAGAGTTAGCCGACCCACACGTTGCGGTCGGTGTATCGCTGCGCGCGGGGGCGGGCGGCTTCGGAGGCCTCCGCGTTCCGCTCCGAGGCCGGCAGGGCGGAGGGACGCCGGGGAGCGTTCGCGTGCTCGCGTCCGGGCGAAGCGCCGGAGCCGTCGCCGGTAAACGAGAGGTCCACCGAAGCGTCATACTGACGGCGAAGGGCTTCCTGAAGACGGTCCGCATGTTCAGCCGTCAGCGCGCGCAGGCGCGGATCGCTGAAACCGACGGTGACGGCGACGCGCTCCGCGTCCCGCCTTGCCTTGATGATCATGGTGCCGTCGCCGTCGTCGAGTTTCATCTCGAGCATGTTCCACCCGTCGCCCGCCGAGAGTGCGCCGCCGCTCTGATGGAGCGCGGCGCGGAGCCACGCGGCAGAGACAGGGCCGCGCGGGAGCGGCCCGGCAACTCCGCGAGGGACCCTGACGCCGTCGCGAAGATCGTTTTTGACAACGCCGGAGAGAACGTCCGTTTCAGACGCGGGGTCGGGCAGGGGAGCGTTCTTGTCCATGGACGAGGGCTCGGGCGAAGGTTCGTCCATGGGCGGCAACGGCCCCGAGGCCTCTTTTCGCACGGGGGTCGTTCGGGCGTCGGGCTTCTCCACCGGGTCCGACCCGTCGCCGTCCGGACGGGCGGAGCCGGAAGCATGGCGTGGGGCCCCGGCGGGTCGCCCGGTCGGTCGCCCGGTCGGTCGCCCGGTCTGTCGGCGCTCACCCTCGCCCGTATCCGAGGAGAAGGTCGAGGAACCCTCGCCATCCGCTTCGGCGGATACGGTGGAAAGAATCTCACCCCCCGGATGCGATTTCAAGGGTGATTTCTGCTCGGTCGGCCGAGACCCTTTTTCCCCGGAGTCTTTCGGCGTTTTTCCGGAGGGATCCCCCGAACCATCGGGGACGTGCGCCGGTGTTTCTTCAGACGCAGGGAGCGTGACGAAAGAGAGCCCCTCCATATTCCCGGATGTTTTGTTCGCCGAGGCGAAGAGGCCGTCCGGGCTGTCGGTTGGGCGGGACGTTCGCACCGAGGTGTGGGCGTGCGCAGGCTTCACTTCGGGTTCCGGATCGCCATTCGTTCCGGGGAGCGCTTCTTCGAAAGAGGCGACCTTTGCGGGGAGGGAGGGCGTGGTCTCCGCGGGGAGCGTTCCGGGCGGAGCAATGTCCGCGGGGAGCGTTCCGGGCGGGGCGACGTCCGGGGGGAGCGTTCCGGGCGGGGCGACGTCCGGGGGGAGCGTTCCGGGCGGGGCGATCGTCGAGGGGGCGCCGCTCCCGGCGGGCCGGGCGTCGTCGGACGGGATCTCCGCAGGTGCGGCGCCGGGGACCTCGGCGGAGACGGGCGCGCCGAGGACGACGGTCGGCTCGGCCGTGAGCGGTGTGCGTTGCGTCTCGGTCGATTCCGTTTCCGTCTGTTCGGGCGTTTCCTCGGGGGCGTGCGCGTCGATCTCGGCGGCGAGGACCTCGTCGAAGGCGGGGCCACCGGCGCGTTCGGCCGCGTCCGTCGGCGAGGCGGCCGGTTCGTCCGGCTCGGAGCGGGCCACGGGGGCGGGGAAAGGGGAAGCCGGCTGCATCATCAACCTCCGTTGGCGGTGGTCAGGGGGGGCGCGGAGACGGGTTCCGGGGAAGAGGGAGGCGCCTCCTCCGCGGATGAAGGGAGCGGCGGATCTTCTCCACTTTTGCCGCTCACGAGTTGTTTGACGAACCGCGCGGCCCGATCCGAGGAAAGCGCCTGGAGGATCTTCGTTCGGTTCCTCCCGGAAGCCTCCGAATAAAGGATCTCGAGCACGTTCATGTCGAGTTGTTGAAGGATGGGACTGAGTTCTCCGGTCTCCAGTTTGGGCAGGGTGGCGCTCAGATCTTTGGCTTCCACCCGCTGGGCTTCGATGACTTTGAGGCGCTCGTTCAACTCGTCGACCACACGGCGGAGTTCAGACGTCTCTTGTTCGGTGGACGTCAGGCGTTCATGCGCCATCTTCAATGAATCTCGAAGGAACGCGATGGTTTTTTCTTGTTGGAGGATGCTCTCGCGCATACTTGAATCGAGACGCTTGAGCGAGGCATCGAGCGAATCGGTGATGATCCCGAAGGCATGGTACTGCATGGCGACGAGCGTGCTGTCCTCGATGCCGGCCATGGAAGACTGCGCCTGGAGGCTGTCGAGCATGTGCCGGGTCTCTTCGACGCGCTCGGGAGCCAGCATCGGCATCGCAAAATAGATTCCGATGAAACCGAGAAAGAAGGCGGGCAGCGCAATCGCTACGATGGTGAGGATCTTCTTCATGAGTCGGTAGATCGTAGTTTTCTAAAGTGGCCGAGCAGGGCCTGTTCGTCGAGGAAAGCGATCTCGGATTCGCTGATCTCCCGCAGGTGACGGGCGCGTTCCTCGTCGTGGAGGGTCTGAAGCGTCTCTTCGGCGCGCCGCCGTTCGATCAGGGCGGTGCGGGCGTTTGCCTCGTCCATGCGCTTCTGGGTGAGGGCGCGACGTTCGCGGTCGCGGACGCGCTGGAGGTGCGTGCGGTAGGCGGCGAATCGTCGAAAAGCGAGGGGGCCGGCGGTCCCGGTGAGCGGCGCGGTGAGATTGGCTTCGGCGAGGCGGGTTTCCACCTCGGCGAGTTTGGCCTCCTGGGCCTTGCGCGTTTCGATGGCGTGTGTGAGCCTTCGACGGGCGCGGTTGGACTCGTGGCTTCGCAGCCGGAGCACGCTCGCGAGTGAGAACTGGAACTTCTTTCCTGCCATGACGCCATTTTTCGCAACTATCGGGGAGAACCCTGCGTGTCCGTATTCCAAGCAAAAGACCGGCCAATCCGGGGAAGCGGGGAGAAAGCTCCGGCGTTTGTTTCAGGGCGCCGACGACCGGGCCGGTTTGCTTGCCCGATGCCGGGCGAGCGTCCGGGTGCGGCGCATTGCGGGTCTATGCTTCGCCGGGCCCGATCGTCTGTAGGACCGAGCGGAGGGTTTGGGAAGCATCGGGGTCGGCGGGCTCGGTGGTGCTCTGACGGAGGAAGTGGTTGAGGGGGACGTGCGCGGCGATGGCGGCGTCGACTTCGGGGCTCGTGCCGGGCTCGTAGGCGCCGATGCGAATGAGGTCCTCGGCCTCCCGGTAGGCGGCCATCAGGCGCCGGGCGCGGTGGGCGGCCTCCCGCGCTTCGGGCGGGGTGACGCGCGGCATCACGCGGCTGACGCTCTGGAGCACGTCGATGGCGGGGAAATGGTTGGCGTGGGCAAGCTTTCGGGAGAGCACGATGTGGCCGTCGAGGATGCCCCGGGCGGCGTCGCCGATGGGCTCGTTCATGTCGTCGCCGTCGACGAGCACGGTGAAGATGCCGGTGATGGTGCCTTCGGCGCCGGGGCCGGCGCGTTCGAGCAGGCGCGGGAGCATGGCGAAGACGCTGGGGGTGTACCCGCGCGTCGTCGGCGGCTCGCCCACGGCCAGCCCGATCTCCCTTTGGGCCATGGCCACGCGCGTGACGGAATCCATCATGAGCAAAACGTCGAGGCCTCGGTCCCGGAAATACTCGGCGATGGCGAGGGCCGCATGCGCGCCTTTGACGCGGCTCATGGCGGCCTGATCGCCGGTGACGGCCACCACGACGGAGCGCTTCAACCCTTCTTCGCCGAGGTTGTCCACGATGAATTCCTGCACTTCACGCCCGCGTTCGCCGATGAGCGCGATCACGTTCACGTCGGCTTCGGCGCGGCGGGCGATCATGCCGAGGAGCGTGCTTTTGCCGACGCCGGAGCCGGCGAAGATGCCGATGCGCTGCCCTTTGCCGATGGTGAGGAAGGCGTCGATGGCGCGCACCCCGGTGCGGAGCGGTTCCCGGATCATCTGCCGTTCGAGCGGAGAGGGCGGCTCGGCGTGGACGGGCTGTTCGTGTTCGAGGAGGAGCGGGCCCTTGCCGTCGAGCGGTTGGCCGTGTCCGTCGATGACACGGCCCAGGAGCGCCTCGCCCACCGCCACGGAGAGGGGCAGGTCCGAACGTTGCACCAGGCATCCCGCGCGCAACCCCGCAGTCTGTTCGAGCGGCATGAGCACCGACGTTCGGCCCCGCACCCCCACGACTTCCGCCGGCACCCGCCGCCCGTCACGGACGTCCCGCTCATAGATGAAACACAACTCACCGACGGCGGCGTGCACGTCGCTGGCCTCCACCAGAAGCCCGATCACGGATTGCACTTTCCCGAAATGGAGCATGTGCACGGGGTTGGCAAGGACGTCTTCGAGACAGTGGGCGAGATGGCTCATGGGTTGCGGGTTCGAGGCGATGGAAAGGGAACGGCGCCGGCGCGGATCAGTGGTCGAGCGGGGGCAGACCCAGGCGCTCGCGCAGCGTTTCGAGAAGCTCTTCTTTGACGCGGCGGATCATGGCGGCGGGCGACTGCACGATCCAGTCGCCTTCCCGGAGCCTTTCGTCGGAATCCCATTCGAGGCCGGGATGCGCGGCGGAAAGTTCGTCCGCCAGGCCGGATTCCCGAAGGCGGAGCAGGTCCACGGGGTGGAGGCTGATGCGCAGTTGCGCTTCACCGGCCAGACGGTCGACGGCCCTGGAGAGGGCCCGGGTGGCGAGGTCCTTGACATCGGTGGGAAGCGGCGCGTCGAGGATGGCGCCGGCCGTGGTGAAGGCCAGATGAGCGAGCATGGGTTCGGCTTTTTCCATGAATGCCCGCCAGGCTTCCTGGAGGCGCGCGGCATCCGCGACGAAGGCGGCTTTTGCGGATGCGACCTCTGCGCGGAGCGCTTCTTCCGCCTCGGCGCGTCCGGCGTCATAGCCTTCTTTCCGCGCTTGCTCGACCGCTTCGGTCATGCGCGCCTGCCAGGCGGCATCCCACTCGGCCTTCAGCGCTTCGGGGTCCACGGGCGGCGGCGGGGGCGGCTCCACCGGCTCCTCGGGTTCGGGCTCCGGGGCGGCCGGCGGGAACTCGGGATCCGGAGCGAGGACGGGCAACTCGAAGGGCTCGGCGAGCAGGGCCGCCTCGTTCCGTCGCACGACGCCGCTCAGCCGATAGGGCGTCTCCTCCTGCGCCTCCACGGGCGCGACTGCGATGCGGGCGCGCGGGATGCGGCGTTGAAGCCGCTCGGAAGCCAGGGCCTCGGGAGCCTCGAAAACCTGCGCTTGGTCCGACTTGATGATTCTGGGAAGGGTATGCATCGGTCGTGTGAAACGTTGGGAGCATGAAGGAGCGAAAGATCGATCGTTCGAAAGGGCGATCGATCGAGTAGACGACGACCGGCCTGATCGATCCGTCAACCGGCATGAACGGGTCTATACGTAGTCGTCCTTCGAGCGGGAGAGCGTAATTTCCTCCTGTTCTTCGAGGGTTTGAGCCACCTCGAGGATGCGGCGCTGGGCTTCCTCCACGTCGCGCACGCGCACCTGCCCCATCAGTTCGATCTCTTCCTGGATCATGGCCGCCGCCCGCTCGCTGACGTTCTTGAGCATCTTCTCCTGCAGGTCCGGCGAAGCGCCCTTGAGCGCCAGCACCAGGTCTTTCTGCTCGACTTCGACGAGGAGCCGCTGGAGGTCGCGTTCGTTCACGTTGACGAGGTCGTCGAAGACGAACATGAGCCCCTTGACGCTGTTGGCCAGTTCCGGATCGCGCTCCCGGATGCCCTCCATGATGTTGCGTTCGGCGGTGCGGCTGATGCTGTTGAGGATCTCCGCCACCTTTTCGATGCCGCCCTGCATGCTCAGCTCCGTTCCGATGACCGAACCGATCTGGTCGCGGATCACCTCCTCGATGTCGCGCAGGAGCTCGGGAGAGGTCTTGCCCATCGTCGCGAGGCGGTACATGATTTCGTTTTGAAGCTCCTGATCGAAGTGACCGATGATGTCGGCGGCTTTTCTGGGGTTGAGGTTGGCGAGGATGAGCGAAGCCGTCTGCGGATGTTCGTTCTTGAGGAAGTTGGCCAACTGGCTCGTCTCGACGGTTTGAAGCAGGTGGAAGGCCGAGACCTGCATGGCCGCCTCGATCTTCATGATGATCTCTTCCGCGCGGCGCGGGCCGAGGGCGTTCTGGAGGGCCTCGCGCGCGAAGTTGATGCCGCCCTGCGTGATGTAGTCGTGCGCCATGGTCATGTCGCGATACTCGAACAAGACCGTCTCGACGAGATCGCTCGATACGTTCCGAAGCTTGGCGATTTCGATGGAGATGCGCTCGACTTCCTCGGCGGGAAGGGCGCGCAAGACGGCGCTGGCGGCCTCGGTGCCGATGGATACGAGCAGAATGGCTGCTTTCTTGGCTCCGGAGAGGCTCTTGGAGATTGCGGCGTAATCCGGCGTATCGTTCGCCTCAGGGGCTTTCTCTAGGGTTTCGACGGCTTCGGGCATGGGCAGTCTGCGGAATGAGGTAGGGGAGGACGGGGAAGGTCAGGCTGCTACCGGCTGGGGGTCCTCGGCCATCCACGAGATGAGCAGTTCTGCGGTGTCCTCGGGATGCTTGGCGATCTGCTCTTTGATCTCTTCGAAGAGCTTGTGCTTGGCCTTGATCCGGGCCTTGGCTTCGGCGGAGAGCTTACTCGTGTAGATGTCTTCGACGAGGATGAACTCTTCCTCCTGAGGAGCGGCGAGCCGGCGGTTCACGTCGGCGGCGCCGTTCGGGAGCCCGGCAGGATCCTGGCCCTCCGGGAGCGCTGCGAGATCGGCGTCGGGCAGGGCCCGTGATTCTCTCTGGACGAGCTCCGTGGTGCGTTGCGCGGCCGAACGCATCAGCCAGAGCGCAAGGAGGATGGCGAGGGC
>Ga0256841_1003871_pt1 | contig 11030 bp, 10 predicted proteins | sample 356308metaG_FD_185971 | JGI IMG/M metagenome (GOLD analysis project Ga0256841, IMG submission 185971) | Hydrothermal vent microbial communities from Mid Atlantic Ridge, Atlantic Ocean - 356-308 | ecosystem: Environmental > Aquatic > Marine > Hydrothermal vents | place: Atlantic Ocean: Mid...
CGCCGCCAGCGCCGAGCAGAGCGCCGGCATCGAGCAGGTCAACCAGGCCGTCACCAGCCTCGACGAGGGCACCCAGCAGAACGCCGCCCTGGCCGAGGAGATCTCCGCCACCTCCGCGTCACTGGACCAGAAGGCCGCGGAACTGGAGCACCTGGTCCACGGCTTCCAGCTCGAACCCGCCGATGACGACGACCAGGAAGAGGAAGAGGTGGACTTCGCCGCGGTACGCACCGCCCACCTCTCCTGGAAGCTCAAGCTGCGCGACCTCCTCGACGGCGCCACGAGCATGGACGAGAGGGAAGCCGTGTCCCATCGCGACTGCCAGCTCGGCAAGTGGCTCTACGACCTCGGCGCCTTCGAGCGCTATCGGGGAATGGAGGCCATGGCGGTCCTCGAACCCCTGCACGAGGAGATGCACGGCCTGGTCAAACGCATCGTCGCCCTCAAGAATCAGGGCCACAGGGACGAGGCCGAACGCCTCTATACCCGGATCGAACCCCTGTCACGGCGCATCGTGGACCTGCTGCGCCAGATCGAACACCAAGTCAGTTGAGCGCAGGAGCCCCCTCATGGCAACGCATACCGCAGAGGCCCTGACCGAGACCACGAGCCCGTTGGCCGGCCAGTATCTCAGCTTCACCCTCGGTGACGAGGAATACGGCATCGATATCCTCAAGGTCCAGGAGATCCGCGGTTGGGACGACCAGACCCGCCACATCCCCGACAGCCCGCCCTACGTCAAGGGCGTGCTGGAACTGCGCGGTCACATCGTCCCCATCGTGGATCTGCGGATCCGCTTCGCCACCGGCGAGGCCCGCTACCTGCCCACCACCGTGGTCATCGTCGTGGCCACGGAGCGGGTGGAGGGGGGCCAGACCCTGGGCCTGGTGGTGGACGGGGTCTCGGACGTCATCGACGTGAATCCCGAAGACCTGCGTCCGCCCCCGCGCATCGGGGGCAGGATCAAGGCCGATTTCATCCAGGGCATGGTCAGCCTGGAACGGCGCATGGTGGTGCTGCTGGACGCCGAGCGGCTGTTGCAGGCGGGCGACCTGGAGGCGGTCGCCTGAGGAGGGAGGATGGGGGCGGCCCCGGGGACCCGGCCAAGCATGTGGCGGGACCCCGCCGGCCGTCTCCCGCCCCCTCACTCCTCCCAGGAGGCCACCACCCCCAGGGACAGATCCACCGCCCGCACGTCCTTGGTGAGGCCGCCCACCGAGATGTCGTCCACCCCGGTCTCGGCGATGGCGCGCAGGCGTCCCAGATCCACCCCGCCGGAGGCCTCCAGGCGCGCCCGCCCGTGGGTGACGGCCACCGCCTCGCGCATGCCGTCGAGGTCGAAGTTGTCCAGCAGGATACGATGGGCCCCGGCCGCCAAGGCCTCCCGGAGTTCGTCCAGGTTCTCCACCTCCACCTCGATCTCCAGATCCGGGGCCAGCTCCATGGCCCGCTCCAGGGCGGCGCGAATGCCGCCCGCCGCCTGGACGTGGTTCTCCTTGATGAGGATGGCGTCATACAGACCCAGGCGGTGGTTGGCGCAGCCCCCACAGACCACCGCGTACTTCTGCGCCAGACGCAGGCCGGGCAGGGTCTTGCGGGTGTCGAGCAAGCGCACCCGGGTGCCCGCCACGGCGTCGGCGTAGCGCCGCGCCAGGGTGGAGACCCCCGACAGGAGCTGGACGAAGTTCAAGGCGGTGCGCTCGCCCGTGAGCAGGGCGCGGGTGGGCCCCACCACCTGGGCCAGGATCTGGCCCGCCTCGACCCGGTCGCCATCGCTCGCCTCCCAGTCCACATGGATGCGGGTGTCCAACTGGTGGAACACCTCGTCGAACCAGGCCGTACCGCACAGAATGGCGGATTCGCGCACCACCAGCTGCGCCCGGGAGTACGCCCGTGGCGGGAGCAAGGCCGCGGTCAGGTCGCCCGAGCCCACGTCCTCCAACAGCGCCTGGTGGACCTGTCCCTCGATCACCGACAGCGCCGGCAGCGGGGGCCTCACGTCACCTCCAGGAGTTCGACCTCGAACACCAGGGTGGCGTCGGGTGGAATGACCCCCCCCGCGCCCCGGCTGCCGTAGCCCAGGGCCGGGGGGATGGTGAGCCGCCGTCGGCCGCCCACGCGCATACCGGCCACCCCCTGATCCCATCCCGGGATCACCTGGCCCGCGCCCAGGGAAAAGGCGAAGGGTTCGTTGCGGTCGAGGCTGGAATCGAAGCGCGTACCGTCCTCCAGCCAGCCGGTATAGTGCACCTGCACGCGCTGTCCAGGCGCCGCCTCGGGGCCCTCGCCGACGGTCAGGTCCTGGATATCGAGTGGGGATGTGTGGGACATGGATCGCTCCCGAAAAGGTGAAAGATGGGGATACGTTACCTTTTCGTGAAGGCCGAATAAAGCGTGCCGCAGACCTGCGGACACACTGGGGAAGAGGGGAAGACGGCGTCCCAGGCGGGCCGGGGCAGGCGCTTTCCCACAGGCGCCGCCGTGGGAGCCGCTCCCAGCCAACGATGACCGAGGCCGGGCCGGGAAGGGCGAAGATGGCGGAGAGGGTGGGATTTGAACCCACGGTACCCCGAAGGGTACAACGGATTTCGAGTCCGTCCCGTTCGGCCGCTCCGGCACCTCTCCGGGAAGGGAGGGAGTTTAGCGCACAGCTCCCGTCCCTGTCAGCCCGGGGATCCCGGCCAATGGATGGCCGCCGTCCCCGGCCTTCCGCTCACACCGCGGCCTCGCGCGGCAATTCGATATCGTTGCCCAGGCGCGCCCAGGCGATGATGCCGCCGCGCAGGTTGAGGGCGTTGCTGAAGCCCTGCTGGAGCAGGAAGGCGCAGGCATGGTAGGAACGGGCGCCACTGCGGCAGTAGAGGACCACGTCACGATCCCGGGGGAGTTCGTTCAGGCGCAGGGGGATCAGGTGCATGGGGATGTGCAGGGCGTCGGGAAGCATGCCCTGGGCCACCTCGGCCTGGGTACGGATGTCCACGAGCAAGGGCGCATCCTGGGCGAACAGACGCCGTTGCAGGGTCTGGGGGTCGATCTCCTTGATCACTGTGAAACCACCGTTGAATAGCCTAGTAAATTACTATATTAAGGATACCTTCCCTTGAACACAAGCCCCAAACCCGCTTTGATGGGGCCTTCGCATTCCTCTGCAGAGTCATACCCCCATGGATTATCTCCCCATTTTTCTCGATGTGGCGGCCAAGCCCTGCCTGGTGGTGGGCGGCGGCCCCATCGCCCTGCGCAAGCTCAACGCCCTGCTCCGCGCCGGCGCCTCCGTACGGCTGGTGGCGCCCGAGGTGGCCGCGCCCTTGGCGCCCCTCATCGCCAAGGGGCAGGTGCAACACGTGGCGCGGGCCTTCTCGCCGGAGGATCTCGCGGGGGTCCGCCTGGTGGTGGCGGCCACCGACGACCCACAAGTGAACCTGGAGGTGGCGCAGGCCGCGGAGGCGCGGGGGATACCGGTCAACGTGGTGGACCAGGCACACGCCGGGAGCTTCATCATGCCCTCGGTGATCGATCGCTCACCGGTGGTGGTGGCGGTGTCCACGGAGGGTGCCTCGCCGGTGTTGGCGCGGCTGATCCGGACCCGCCTGGAATCCCTGGTCCCGGCCGGTTTCGGGCGCCTGGCGAGCCTCTGCGCGCGCTACCGGGAGGCGGTGAAGCAACGCTTCACGATACCCGCGGACCGGCGCCGGTTCTGGGAGCGGGTGCTCCAGGGCGGTGTCGCGGAGCGGATGTTCGCCGGCCTCGACGAGGAGGCCGACGCCCTCATGCAGAGTGAACTGGCCGCGGGCGTGGAGTCGCCGGGCATGGGTGAGGTCTACCTGGTGGGTGCCGGGCCGGGCGATCCCGATCTGCTCACCTTCCGTGCCCTGCGCCTGATGCAGCAGGCCGACGTGGTGGTCTACGACCGCCTGGTGGCACGGCCGATCCTGGAGATGACCCGGCAGGACGCGGAACGCATCTATGTGGGCAAGGAGCGCAACAATCACGCCATGCGCCAGGAGGAGATCAACGCCCTGCTCGCCGCCAAGGCCAGGGAGGGCCACCGGGTCCTGCGCCTGAAGGGGGGCGATCCCTTCATCTTCGGCCGAGGGGGGGAGGAGATCGACACCCTGGCAGCGCAGGGGGTGCCGTTCCAGGTGGTGCCGGGGATCACCGCCGCGGCGGGCTGCGCGGCCTACGCGGGCATTCCCCTGACCCATCGGGACTATGCCCAGTCCGTCACCTTCGTCACGGGGCACCTCAAAGACGGCACCATCGACCTGAACTGGGAGCAGCTCGCCCATCCCCACCAGACGGTGGTGTTCTACATGGGGCTGAGCGGACTGCCGGTGATCCGCGCGCAACTGCTCGCCCACGGGGTGCCGGCCGACATGCCGGTGGCCCTGGTGCAGCAAGGCACCACCCACATGCAGCGGGTGTTCACCGGGACCCTGGAGGACATCCTGGAGGTGGTGGAGCGGGAGCGTCCCAAGCCGCCCACGCTGATCATCCTGGGCCGGGTGGTGGAATTGCGGGAGAAGCTGTCATGGTTCCGTACGCCCAGTCACCCGGCGCAGGGGGCGACCACGCCGATTCTGCCGGCGGGCTAGACGGATCAAGTCGTCTTGGGTTTGGGGCGCATCTGCTCCGGGCGGACCTTGGCGGTGAAGTAGTCGTCGGCCTCCTCGATGGGCACCGGGCGGCCGTTCCGGTCCACCAAAGGTTGTTCGTAGTCGTTCCAGCCGCGCAGTCCGGTCTGGAGGGAGACCACGTCGTTGTAGCCGAGGACCTGCATGGAATGGGCGGCGAGCACACTGCGGTAGCCGGACCGGCACACCACCACCACCTCGCGGTCACGCGCCCGCACCAGTTCGGGGATGGTCTCTTCGTAGTCCCACTCACAGGCGGATTCGAGGATGCCGCGGGGGGCGTTCAGAGAGCCCTCGATGTGCATGGCATCGAATTCGGAGGGTTCGCGCACGTCCACCACCAGGAGGTCGGGATTGGCCGCCAGGCGTTCCTCCAGGTCCCAGGGCATGATCTCGCGCACGTCGGTGAGACAGTCGCGGATGAGGTCGAGGAATCTTCTCATGAGCTGTTCCTGATGTTCATGGCGGCGATCCGCCATGGTCCCGCCACGCGGCGGCCGGCGACGAGCGGATCTGTGGCACAAGGATAGGGGAAGGCGCGGGGAGACGTCCTTGACATCCCTCAGTCGGCCCCGAGATCGGCGCCGTGGCGCCTGCACAGCTCCCGCTGCACGGCGATCACCGCGGCCTCCACCCGCGAGTGTACGTCGAGCTTGCGCAGGATGGCCTTGACGTGGAGCTTCACCGTGCCGTCGGAGATGCCCAGGTTGCGGGCGATGACCTTGTTGCTCTGGCCTTCGGCCAGCAGGCACAGGATCTCCCGCTCCCGCGGGGTGAGGTCGGCGAAGGCGTCGGCCACGGGGGCGGCCTCGGCCTGGCCCGTGACCATGCGCGCGAGGACCCCGGTGAGTTCGGGCGCGACCACGGTCTCGCCCTTGACGATACGGTCCAGGGCGGCGATGAGGTCGTCGGGCTCCATGTCCTTGAGCAGGTAGCCCTGGGCCCCTTGTTGCAGGGAGGCGATCAGGTCGCGTTCCTCGCGGCTGGTGGTGAGCATGGCCACCGGCATGTCCTGGTGGGCGGCGCGCAGGCGTTCGAGCACCTCAAGCCCGCTCATCTCGGGCATTCGCATGTCCAGCAGGACCACGTCGGGGGTGGTCTCGGAGACGCGCTGGATGCCTTCCTCGCAGCCGGCCACCGCATCGATCACCTCGATGCCACGGCGTTCCAGGAGTTCCGAGAGGCCGATCCGGAACAGGGCATGGTCGTCGATGAGGAGGATACGCATCAGGCCAGCCCCGCACCGGAGAGGCGCCCACCGGGGCGGAACACCACCTCCACCCGGGTGCCTTCGCCCGGCTCGCTCTCCAGGCGCAGGCGGGCGCCGATGTTGCGGGCCCGCTCCTCCATGATGGACAGGCCGATGTGTTCCCCGGGACGGCCGCCGTCACGCGGGGCGACGAAGCCGCGCCCGTCATCCTCCACCAGCAGCAGGTAGGCACCGGGACGGCGGCAGCGCAAGAGGATGCGCACGGTGTGGGCCGCGGCGTGCTTGCGGATGTTGGTGAGGGCCTCCTGGACGATACGGAGCATCTGCATTTCCTCCTGGGCGCTGAGATCGGGTTGGCGGCAGTCGCGTTGAAAGAAGGTGGCGATACCGGTCTCCTGACGAAAACCCTGGGCGAGCTTTTCCAGGGCCGGCACCAGCCCGCGCCGGTCCAGGGGGGCGCGGAAGTTGTCGAGCAGTTCGCGCAGTTCGGTGTGGGCCTCGTCGAGGCCGTTGCGCAGGCGCTCCACCTCGGCGGCGGCCGGACCATTCTCACCGGCCAGGGTATCTTGCAACATCCGTACCTGGAAGCGCAGGCTAGCGAGGGTCTGTGCCAGGGAGTCGTGCAGCTCGTGGGCGAGGTGGTTGCGCTCCTCGATGATGGAGAGGCGCCGGGCCTCGGCATCGGAGCGCTGCTTGGCCACGGCCATGCCCAGGTGACTGCCGATGGTGGAGAGGAGGTCGAGCACGTCCTCGCGCCCGGCGATCCCCGGGCTCTGCACATAGATCCAATAGGCCCCCAGGCGCGTGCCGTGATAGGCCAAAGGTACCTCGATGCGCTCCACCCGGTCGGGGCCGTACATGGGACGGCCATTGCGTTCGCTGCACTGGCGGGCGTCCTTCTGACAGAGGATATCGCCGGGGACGAGGAGGCTGCCGCAGCGGCACAGGGCCAGGGGCAGCATCTCCTGTTCGCGCATCAGACGTCCGTCCAGGTCGATGCTGCCGACGATGCGCAGGCGGCCGTCGGCATCACGCAGGCGCACGCTGGCGGCGAGGCCACCCACCATCTCCTTGAGGTTGCGCAGATAACGCAGCAGGAGACCGTCCAGGTCGTCGGCGTGGTTCACGCTGGCGGCCACTTCATAGAGGATCTTGAGAGAGGCGGTCTTCTGGGCGAGGCGGCGGGTCTGCCGCTCCACCCGGTCGTCCATGTCGTCGTAGAGTTCCGACAGCTCCTCGGACAGGGCCTCCACATCGGCCACCAAATCGGCGATGGCCCCGCCACCGGACTGGATCCGGGCCTGGGGTTCGCCCTGACAGACCCGGGCGAGGGAGTTCTGGAGTTCGGCCAGGGGATACAACAGGCTGCGATAGAGGGCATAGGCCGCCCAACCCAGAGTGGCGATTGCGCAGGCGCCGGCGGTCGCGGCGAGGATCGCCTGTTCGCGCCAGGCGAAGGCCAGGACGGCGAGCAGGGCGAGCCCGGTGAGCACGCCGGGCCAGACCAGACCCGAGGCCAGGACCAGGTCGCGCACCCGCCGGCCCAAGGGGAGTGGGACCTTGGCCGGATTCATGCCGCCACCTTCAGACTCCGCCGGATCGCCGCCAGACGCCGTTCGCGCAGGGCCCGGCCGAGCGCGGGACCGCGCAGTCCGGTGCCCGCGAGGTCCTGCGCGCGGACCCCATGGAAGGCCGCCAAGGCCGCCTGGAGACGCGCTACCGCGTCGCTGTCCGGGGCCTCGGCGGACCACAGCCGCCCGAGGGCGGCGACCCGCTCGGGTGCCCGCGTGAGGCGGAGCCCCTCGATCAGGGCCAGCAGCTCGCCCCCGTCCGCCGCGGCCACCCGCGCCGCGGGCCAGAGGCGCAGCCAGGTGGCCAGTTCATGGGCCTTGCGATCCGGGGCCAGGGCCGCGCGTACGGGCTCGTCGGCATCCCGCATCACCAGGGCGAAACGCTCGGCCGACCCGCCACCGGCCGCCAGCAGACGGCGCAGGGCTTGCATATCCCGATCCCCCCCCTGGCGCCAGGCCGCGGCCAGCGAGGGAAGCAGAGGCTCCAGGGCGCCGCAGCGGTGCAGGGCCTCGAAGAACCGCCAGGGCTGGTCGGTGTCCAGGGCCTTGGCCAGTTCGAGGCGCAGGCGCTCGGGATAGACGCTGCCCAGTTCTTCGGCCCTGGCCATGTCCTTCATCAGGTCGAGGGTGGAGTCGGCGATACGGAATCCCCAGGGGCCCAATTTGGCGCTGAAGCGGGCGGCACGGAGCAGGCGCACTGGGTCCTCCGTGAAGGCCGGAGTGATGTGCCGGAGCAGGCGCCTGTCCAGGTCGTCCAGGCCCCCATAGGGATCGATGAGGCGGCCCGCGCGGTCCCGGGCGATGGCGTTGACGCGCAGGTCACGGCGCGCCAGATCCTCCTCCAGGGTCACCCCGGGGCCGGTCTCCACCACGAAGCCCTTGTAGCCGGGGCCCACCTTGCGCTCACGCCGGGCCAGGGCGTATTCGTCGCCGGTCTGCGGATGCAGGAACACGGGAAAGGCCAGATCCAGGCGGCGGAAGCCGCGGGCGAGCATCTCCTCCTCGGTGGCCCCCACCACCACCCAGTCGCGTTCCCTGGGCTCCAGGCCGAGGAGTTCGTCGCGCACCGCGCCGCCCACCAGATAGCACTTCATCCCGGGCCCTCCAGACGCTCGCGCCGCTGCAACTCCCACAGATGGTGATAGTGGCCGCCGCGGGCCAGGAGTTCGGCATGGGTGCCGCGCTCCACCACCCGGCCCTGGTCCAGGACCAGGATCTGGTCGGCGTCCACCACGGTGGACAGACGGTGGGCGATGGTGAGGGTGGTATGGCGCTCGGAGATCTCCGCCAGGGTCTGGAGGATGGCCCGCTCGGTGTGGCTGTCCAGAGAGGACGTGGCCTCGTCGAACACCAGGATGCGCGGCCGCTTGAGGATCGCCCGGGCGATGGCCACCCGCTGTTTCTCGCCCCCGGAGAGCTTGAGGCCGCGTTCGCCCACGCGCGTCTCCCAGCCCTGGGGCAGGCCCTCGACGAAGGCCCGCAGATGGGCCATCTCCGCGGCCCCGATCACCTCCTCGCGGGTGGCCCCGGGGCGGCCGTAGGCGATGTTGTAATAGATGCTCTCGTTGAACAGCACCGCGTCCTGGGGGACGATGCCGATGGCCCGGTGGAGGCTCTCCAGGGTCACCTCACGGATGTCCTGGCCATCGATACGGATGGCCCCCGCGCTCACATCGTAGAAGCGGAAGAGGAGCCGCGCCAGGGTGGACTTGCCCGCCCCGCTCGGCCCCACCACCGCCAGCTTGTGCCCGGCGGGGATGCGCAGGCTCAGGTCGTGGAGGATGGCGCGGTCGGAGCGGTAACGGAAGTCCACGTGCGCGAATTCCACCTCCCCGCCGCGCACCCGCAGCGGCCGCGCCTCCGGGCGGTCCGCCACCTCGGGCACCCGCTCCAGGAGCTTGAACACCAGGTCCATGTCGGCGAGGGCGTATTTGATCTGCCGGTAGACGATGCCGAGGAAGTTCAGGGGGATGAACAGCTGCAACATCAGGGCGTTCACCATCACCAGGTCGCCCACCGTCATCTCCCCGCGGCTGACCCCATGGGCGGCCAGGAACATGATCCCGGTGACCCCCAGGGCGACGATGGCCCCCTGGCCGAAATTGAGCAGGGACATGGAGGTCTGGCTCTTGACCGCGTAGTCCTCCCATTCCCGCAAGGTACGGTCGTAGCGTTCCAGCTCCAGGCCCTCGTTGCCGAAGTATTTCACCGTCTCGTAGTTGATGAGGCTGTCCATGGCGATGGAGTTGGCCTGCGAGTCCAGGCGGTTCATCTGGTGGCGGTAGTCCATGCGCCACTCCGTGATGGCCAGGGTGAAGACGGCGTACAGGACCACGGTGCCGAAGGTCAGGGCGGTGAAGGTCCAGGCGTAGTGGCTGAGGAGGATGGCCGCCACCAGGGTGAACTCCACCAGGATGGGCAGGACCGAGAACACCATGTAGTTGAGGATGGTGCTCACCGAGCGGGTGCCGCGTTCCAGATCGCGGCTGATGGCGCCGGTTCGGCGCTCCAGGTGGAAGCCCAGGGACAGCCGGTGGAGATGTTCCAGGACCCGGGTGGAGAGGGCGCGCATGGCCCCGTAACGCACCCGGGCGAAGATCACGTCGCGCAGCTCGTTGAACAGGCTGGCCGAGAGCTTGAGGACCCCGTAACCCAGCAGCAGGGCCAGGGGCAGCACGGCCTGTTCCGCCGCGCCGCCGTTGAAGGCGTCCACCAGGCCCTTGAGCATCAAGGGCACCCCCACGTTGGCCACCTTGGCCAGCACCAGGGCCGTCAGGGCCAGGAAGACCCGTCCCCGCCAGGCCCACAGGAAAGGCAGCATCGCCCGCAGGTTGTGCCAGTCGCGACGATTGGTATGGACCCGCTCCTGGGCGATGATGTGGCTCATGCGATGAGATGGATAACCGACGGAAACACTCAGTATAACGGATCCGGACCCAAGCATGAGATCCATGGAGACTGCCAGGGATAGGGACAGAAACAGACGATGCGCCTCGTTGTTTGGCACGAACACCTTGTCCGGGCATCTTCCTCTGGGCGCGGCTTCAGCCGCAATGAATCCCATACCGGGCTGGCCCGGTGCGAATGGCATCGCGGGCCTCGTTGCATGGCGTGGCGTAATTGACGGGTTACGGCTGTTGTACTTGAGTATTTCCGCCCTTCGGTCCGCAGAGGAGACTTCTCCTAGGCCATTCCTTGCAACTGCAGCCGTCCCCCGCGCCCCTGGGCGGTGTAGCGATTGCTCGGAGTAGTCCCCGCTATGCCCCGCTCCTACCTTGCCTGCCGCAGGTAGGGCCTTTCCGAGGGGCGCGAGGAACCTCCTCGAAAAACGAACTGTTCACGGGAGACGCGTATAGAGCCCAGTATCGGCGGGCGACGGAACCCCGAGTGAAAGACCAGGCCAGGAGGCAGGTGTTCTGGGATTGCCCGGCGGCGCGCCGGATGCACACCGTCGGCAGCCGTGATCTGCGCTTGGCTATAAGGGGGGGGAGGGGAGGACCGGCCCCAGGCGTCGGCTGCGCCTGGGTGGCCGGCACCACAGGCCTGGGACAGGATCAGTCGACGGAGCCGATGCTCAGGTCCTGCTTGTTCAGCAACCCGCTCTGCTTCTGCTGG
>Ga0256841_1003872_pt1 | contig 11030 bp, 7 predicted proteins | sample 356308metaG_FD_185971 | JGI IMG/M metagenome (GOLD analysis project Ga0256841, IMG submission 185971) | Hydrothermal vent microbial communities from Mid Atlantic Ridge, Atlantic Ocean - 356-308 | ecosystem: Environmental > Aquatic > Marine > Hydrothermal vents | place: Atlantic Ocean: Mid...
CTTACCTGCTTTATATAGTAGTAAACCAAGTACGGTTGAATAAACAGGATCTTTAAGCTCATCAAAAAGTCCTTCTATCCCTTGACCTATTTTGGCTACACGTACAGGCATAGCAGGGAAAATAGACTGTGCCAATTCTCTTATACCTTTAAGCTTAGTCATACCCCCAGTAAGTATGATACCTGCACCTATTTGCTCTTTTAGTGCAGACTTTTCAAGTGAGTTTGCCAATAGTGTAAGTGCTTCTTCTACACGAGAGAAAATAACAGAATGTACAATCTCCAAAGAGACATTGTTTCGATTTTCTTCATCTCCTATAATAGGTAGTTCAATTACTTCATTATTTGTCTCAACAAGGTTTCCATGACGTATTTTGACATTTTCTGCAATTTGCAGAGGTGTATGCAATGCCATAGATAAATCATTGGTAATGTGGTTGGAACCAACACCTAAGAAGTCGTTATATCGAATAGAATTACCTGTATGTATTACAAGGTTAGATGTTTGACCACCAAGATCAATGACTGCAACACCAAGTTCTTTTTCATCTTCGTCCATAACAGCTATAGCAGAGGCATATCCTGCTAAGACAATGCCATCTATCTCAACACCTGCAGAACGTACAGCTTTTTTGAGATTGGAGAGATTTGATTTTTGTGTCATAATGATGTTGACATCTACTTCCATACGAGAGGCATTCATGCCAAATGGATCTTCAATAAAGTCTTGATCATCTACTCTAAAATTGTAGGGGAGTACATGTACTACTTCATACTCATTAGGTACATTGGCATTGTAAAGTGCAGTTTGCATCACACGGTTAATTTCTTTGATGGAGATGTCTTTATGTGGAATATTGACAACACCTGTTGAGTTTAGAGATTTGGCATAGGCATTTGAGATAGATACGGTAGCAGAGGTAAGATTAGAACCAGCAATGCGTTTTGCATCACCTATAGCTTTTTTAATTGCTTTGGAAGCAAGTTCTATATTGGTGATAGCCCCTTTTTTAATCCCCTGTGATTTTGCTATGCCATGCCCTTGTATTTGGACTTTTGAGTCTTTAATCTCAGCTATAATCGCACATATTTTTGTTGAACCGATATCTATAGCTAAGATTGTTTCACTCAATTTATTAGTCCTCCCATATAGACTTCCGTAGGATATTGTTTGTCTAACATTTTTAAAAAGTTAGATTCAAAGGTTCTTTGTTTCATTTGGTTGACAGTTTGTTTTACAAAATCTGTCTGATTTTTATCTACAGGTAAAAGTTTTTGTTCAATAATATTATAAACTATTACTTTATCCAATATGCTAATGATACCTTTTTCTTCATTAGATGTAAAGAGTTTTTGAAAAAATTGTAAACTTTCTTGTGAATTTAGAGGTTTTAGGTTGTCACGATTTGTAAAAGTAATGAAATCAGATACAGTAAGATTGGCATCATCTAAGTGTGTAAGTGTTGATTTTGCAAGAGTTAACAGAGCTTCTTTTTTCGCTTGTAAGTCATAGATTTTTGTTACCTTCTCTTTTGCCTGTTCAAAGGTCATTACCTGTGGTTCAATAATTTTATTAATCTTTACAGTGACATATTGTTCTCCTACTACTTTAGGTTTTAAAATGTCTCCAATATTTTTGTTTTCTATTTCTTGCCACAGTGCTTTGGTCAGTTTCAAATCACCTACAGGAAGTGTCATTGTCTCAGAGCTTTTTATTTCACCTTTTTTAAAAGCAATGTATGTTTTTTGTGCAGATTTTTTTGTTTTTTTAAGTTTTAAATCTTTGGTGACACGTTCTTTTGCTTCTTTAAATGTAAGTTGTTTGCCTTGTGCATCTGTGTAGTTAAAACTGTTTGCATCATAATAATTTTTGAGTTCTTCATCATTTACTGTCACCTGATTACTTGGTGTCCAGACCAAAGAGAGATTGTATTGTTTGTCAGTCATATAGTTCTCTTTTTGTGTTTCCCAAAATGTTTTGACTTTTGTTTCATCTGATATATAATTGACATCAGATGTTGTCAATACTTTGTAAGCAATTTTATCTGCAACATTCATAGCAGCACCTAATGCTTCTGTTTCTAAAGGCAATGCTTTGGTTTTCAATAGAGCTAAAGTTTTAGTAATGATAAGTTCTTCTTTTAGTGTGGCTTCAAAGTCTTTTGCTTTGAGGTGTTGAGATTGGAGATAAGTGTTGTAAATTTCTTTACTAAATTTACCTTTTTCTTGGAATGCTTTTATACTTTCAAGTTTGTGTATCAATTCATTATTTGAAACTACAATACCCATATCTTGTGCAAAATTCAATATTTTAGCCTGTGTTGCAATGGTTGAAAAAGCCTGTTTGACAAGTCCCAGCTCTTTGGCTTTTTGTTCGTCAAGTTCTCCTTTGAGCATTTGGTTGTACTGCGCATAGATGTTGCTGTAAACCATATTTAGCTTTGATTGTTTAATCTCTATATTTCCTACCTTGGCGACATTCCCTGCCTTTGAGCCAAAACTATAGCTACCCCAGCCCACGAAACCAGCACCAATAAATGCGATGGTGGCTATCCATATGGTCCACACCAAGTATTTATTGTGTTTTTGCATCCAACTAATCATATTGTATCTGCCCTTAATCTAAAAATTTGTAATATTTTAGTAAAGTTGTGGTTAATTGTAATTGAAATGGGGTATATAATAATTATGGAAGTAACAAATTCTGAAATGATGCAGCGAGATTTAGATGTTATTTGGCATCCATGTACACAAATGAAAGATCATGAAACTTTACCTCTTATTCCTATCAAGTCTGCAAAAGGTGTATTGCTTTATGATTTTGAAGAGAATGCATATATTGATGCAGTCAGTTCATGGTGGGTTAATCTTTTTGGGCATGCAAATCCTTTTATTGGGAGTAAGATTAAAGCACAACTTGATAGACTGGAACATGTACTTTTAGCAGGTTTTACCCATAAGCCTGCAGTAGATCTTGCACATAAACTTGTGGTACTTACGCCCAAGACACTTCAAAAGGTATTTTATGTTGACAATGGTTCTTCTGCTGTAGAAGCTGCACTAAAGATGAGCTATCATTATCATTTAAACTTAGGTAAGTGTAAACCTGTGTTTCTTTCCTTGACAAACTCATACCATGGTGAAACCATTGGAGCCCTATCTGTAGGAGATGTGAGTCTCTATAAAGAAACCTATGAGCCGCTGTTGATACAAAATATTCAAGTTCCTGTACCTGTTGATCAAACTTTACAAGCAGCACAAGCAGCACTGGAGACTTTAGAAGAGTATCTAAAAGAAAAATCGAATGAAATAGCAGCATTTATAGTTGAACCACTCATTCAAGGAGCAGGGGGGATGCACATGTATCATCCTGCGTATCTTAAGGGTGCACGAAAATTAACACAAAAATATGATGTGCATCTTATTGCAGATGAAATTATGACAGGATTTGGACGTACAGGCAAAATGTTTGCCTGTGAACATGCAGACATTTCACCAGATTTTATGACACTTTCCAAAGGGTTGACCGGAGGTTACTTACCTTTGTCAGTTGTGATGACTACCGCTGAGGTTTATCAAGCTTTTTACTGTGACTATAATGAACATAAAGCTTTTTTGCATTCACATTCATATACAGGGAATCCTCTCGCGTGTGTTGCTGCTTTGGCGACATTGGAGATATTTGAAAGCCAAAATATTTTAGAACAAAATGAACATAAAGCACGTTATATACAAAAAGAAGTTGAAAAATTTAAAGCATTGTCAAATGTAAAGGAAGTCCGACAACAAGGTATGGTAACTGCAATAGAACTTCAAGGATATGAAAGTAAAGAGCGTATTGGTTTACGCCTTTATGAGTATGCACTTTCAGAAGGTGTATTGTTGCGACCATTAGGGCATATTATTTATTTTATGCCACCTTACACAATAGAGAAAAAAGAGATAGATAAAATGATACAAGTTGCTTATGAAGGGATACAACAACTTTAATCTAATATGAATCTTTTATTTTTTAAATGCACTAAAAAAACTTTTGTTCTTTTTGTGTAGGCGTTCATAATGCTTTATTGCTCTTTGTATGCCTAAATCCATCGCTTCTTTATAGAGTGTTTCAGCCTTTTTTTTATCTTTACTGATGCCTATACCTTTTTCGTAAAATTGTGCTAAGTCACATATTGCTTCAGGATAGTCATCATTGAGTGCTAGATGGTTAATGATATTAAAAGCTTCTGCTAGATTTTTTTGAAGAATATCTCCCTTAAACAAGGCGCGTGCAAGCCTAAAGTGTGCATATTTGGACTGCGTTGCAGCTGTGGTTAACAGAAGTTGCGCTGCTTCAGCTTTATTTGTCTGAGTAAGTTGTTCTGTCTTTTTAATAATGGTTTCTACATCTGTTTCCGTATAGCCTTCATTGGCAATCTTTGATAGCCATGTCTCAACAGAAACAAATTGTTCGTCACTTGTATGGACAGGAGGATACTGATTATTCATATTTTTTAGTTTTTGATCAATATATGAAATAGCTTGATAGTGGGTTTCATCAGTTTGCTCTACAGGTGTCTTCTGTGTATCGTGTTTCTTTTTAGATATTGTATGGCTGGAATGATACTCTTCATTTTGCAATGTTTTTGTGGTATCCTCTGCTACATTGATAAAATCATCATTACCTGTTGCAGTGGATGGATTATGGATATGCGTTTCTTGAAAGAATGTATTTTCCTTTTGGTTTGATATATCTAAGGCAATATTATCTGCTAATACATCTTCTGCCTCTACCTTGAGAAGGCTGTCATAATCAATAGTCTCTTCAGAGATTTTTTTAGCTTTGGAAGCAGTATTAAGAAATGCATTATAGTTTATATCTTCTTCGATGGTTTGTGTCTCTTCTTCAGTATCTTCTGTAAAGAGTTCAAACTCTTCTATAATGGCTTTATCTTTATCTTGTTTTATTTTTTCCTGTAGGGTAAGCAGTCTATCTTCTTCCTCTGTGGCAGATTCTTTTTTGCGTTTTATCATTGCCTCTTCAGGACTCTTTTTGGTAAGCGCTTCTGATTGGATTGTTCTTTGTACTATGGTATCGTTTGGTGCTTCAATATAACGAGAAATAAGACGTTCTGCCTGAGCATAATTTTGTGCATTGAGCATGGAAAGTATCTCTTCCATTTTGCTGTCAGTTTTTAGTAAACCAAGTTTTAGGACCTGAAGTTGTATAGTCTCAGTATCTGTCATAGAAATAGCAAGTTTTATGATGGCTAAACGTTTTTTTGTCTGATTCATACTTATTCCCTACAATAGTGTTTGACAAGTATAACAAAAATAGCTTTACAAAAGTGGTTTACAAATTTGCAGATAGAGCAAGCAGTCTGCAAGTGTTTTCTAAAATCGATATTTTCTTTGCCATTTCAGTAATATCTCTATCATATGCTATCAGTCCAAAGCCTTTAATAAGTAATAAATGGGTGTCATATTTTTGAAAAAAATGTGCTATTTCAAAAGGAGCACGTTCGAGCCAGTCATCAATGTTTTTAGGGTCAAAAACAACAACTTCACCCAAGATTTTTTTGCCATAATAATCTGCAGGAGAGACCTTCCCGTGTTTGAGTGAAAAAGCAGTTGCATAAGGAGGCATAGTGTAACTGACATATTTGGCATTAGGGATAGTCTTATAGATATGTTCATGTATATGTACGTCTGGATTTGCCAAATTCCATCGGTAGTCTCTTTTTTGATAATCTAGCTTTACAAGTGAGTCCTCTTCGATTTCATTTAAAATAGTATCTTTAGAGTTAATAATAAATGCACTTGTACTCATGCGTGCAGATATTGAACCATGATAGACAGAGAAAAAATTTTTGTTAAAAAGAGAAAGAGAGATATGTTGTATATCTTCAATAAGATGCTTGTCCATGATTTAAGAAACCTTTGTTAGGATTATTTGGGTATTATATCGTGTAAATTAGAAATTAGAAAGTAGAAAGTAGAAATTAACCTCTTTTCACATAAGGAATCTCGTGGATACACCGCATATACCTGTCTTGCTCAATGAAGTGTTAAAAAGTTTTGAAGATGTACCTGAAGGGTACTTTGTGGACTGTACATTAGGCTATGCAGGACATAGTTCTGAAATCTTAGCTAAATATGCACATCTTAAGCATATTGGTATAGACAGAGATAGTGAAGCATTGACTTTTTCTCAACATAGACTCCAGCCTTTTGAAGCACGAAGTTGTTTGTACAAAGGCACATTTGCTACAGTGTTCCCTACATTGAAAGAAGCTCCGATTACCGCAGTTTTGGCAGACTTTGGTGTGTCATCATTACAGTTAGACAAAAAAGAAAGAGGCTTTTCTTTTAACTCCGAAACACTTGATATGCGTATGGATGCCAATGCATCGTTAAGTGCCTATGAAGTGGTCAATACCTATTCTCAAGATAAACTAGAGTATATTTTTGATGCCTATGGGGAAGTAAGAAGTTATCGTAAATTGGCAGGTGCAGTGGTAGAAGCAAGAGCCAAAGCACCCATAGAGAGTGCAAAAGCGTTAAGCGAGATAGCAAAATCTGTCATTCCTGCAGGCGGCAAAATACATCCCGCAACACTGATGTTTCAAGCAATCCGTATAGAAGTCAATAATGAATTGGGAGAGATAGAAGGTCTGCTTGATGTTATAGAAGATAAACATTATGAAGGTGAAGTGGTTTCTTTGATTACCTTTCATTCTTTAGAAGACAGATTGGTGAAAAATAGATTTAAAAAATGGGCTACAGCTTGTATATGCGACTCTCAAGCAATGCGATGTACCTGTGGTAATAACCATGCTTTGGGTCATATGCTTGGGCGCAAACCGATAACTGCAACCAAAGAAGAATTACAAACAAATCCCAGAAGCAGATCTGCCAAATTAAGAAGTTTCAGGTTTAAGAATGACAGCAAATAAAATAAAAAAGGAAAATGGCGTCACCTTTGGTATGGTGGCTGTGATTGTGATGACAATGAGTATCGTCTTAATTCTTACCATGATAAAAATATACTTGAGCAATCAGATTTATCATGAGAGCAAAAGTGTCAATGAGATGACAAGAGAAGTTGAAGCACTCAAAGCAGAAGGGGAAATGTTAAAAGAAAATGTTGAAGCACTCAAATATAAAAACCAGGTATCAGATACCATTTTTGTGATTACTGACGAGGAAGATCAATGAGAGGATTTATTCGTTTTGCTGTAGATAGACCTATTATCAATCATATTTTGATGATATTTATGTTTTTGCTTTCTATATTTGCCTATCAAAATATTGCCAAAGAGATATTTCCTCCTTCAAGTTTGGATATGATTTCTATCAAGGGTACGTATGCAGGAGCGAGTGCAGATGTGCTCGATAAAATGGCAGTCAATACCATTGAAGATGAGCTCAAAAGTCTTTCTAGTATAGAAAGTGTCAATACCGCTATACAAAATGGTTTTTTTCATATTACAGCAGATATCAAAACAGATGAAGATTCTCAGGAAGTACTCAATGATGTCAAAGATATTATTAGTAAAACAAAAAAGGATTTACCTGCAGACATGGATGAGCCAGTAGCTCGTGTTGTGGTACATCAATATCCGCTTTTGTTGGTAGCTATTTCTGGAAATGTGCCTAAAAAAGAACTTATTGATGCAGCCAAGGTGTTAAAGAGAAAACTCTCAAGCATTCATGATCTCAGTAGCATTGATATACGTGGCGATACAGATGAGGAAGTTCTGCTCACACTCAATCAAAAAAAAATTACAGCCTATGGACTTGATAAAAGAGCTATTTATCAAGCTATCTCAAACCTTTCGAGTATATTTCCTGCAGGCACACTTGATGGACAGGGAGATCATCTTTATATCTCTACAATCAATGGTGAAAAAAATGCCACTGCATTGGCAAACACGATGCTTTCAGTAGATGGAAAGCATCTAAGATTGGGTGATATTGCACAGGTGCATTATGGTCTAGGCGATGCTTCTCAGCTTTCTCACTATAACGGTGAGCCTAATATTTCACTCAATATCAACAAGAGTAAAGAGGGAAATGCGATTGCACTAAGTAAAAAGATTAAAAAAATATTGCCAACATTTAACAAAAAATATAAAAATATACACTTTAAAGCATATACAGATACTTCGATTTGGATTAAAAACCGTCTTAATCTTGTCTCTTCCAATATTTTGTTCGGTCTTATTTTAGTCTTTACAGCATTGTTCCTCTCTGTGAATATGCGTATTGCTTTTGTCGTAGCCATAGGGATACCTGCGAGTTTTATGATTACGTTAATTGTAGCAGATATGATAGGTTACAGCCTCAATATGCTGACACTTTTAGGCGCACTTATAGCATTGGGTATGCTGGTAGATGAAGCCATTGTCGTGGCAGAAAATATCTATAGACATATGGAGATGGGAAAACCCCCCAGAGATGCTGCCATAGATGGTGCGGTAGAGATGTTTCCTGCCGTCATGACCGCAACACTGACGACAGTATTTGCCTTCTTGCCTCTACTGATGATGTCAGGGAAGATGGGGATGTTTATGAAAGTACTCCCTGTGATGATTTCTGTCTTACTGCTCTCGTCACTTTTTGAAGCGTTTTACTTTTTGCCCCTGCATGCCAAAGAGTTTTTTGCCATGGGGACATTTAAACATGATAAGCAAAAAGAGGGTATATGGCCTGGGTTTATTGCATGGTATGACAGGTTTTTGGCTAGACTGCTTCGGCATAAAAAAACCTCATTGGCTGTGATTTTACTGGCCATTATATTGGGGACGGTTGGCGTAGGCAAACTGACAAAGTTTCAGCTTTTTCCAGAGTTTGATGCCCAACAGGTGTATCTTAATGGAAAAGTAAATATAAACAATAAACTGGTCGATACCGAAGTCTATGTCACACAGATAGAAAAAGCCATTATGCAGTTGCTAGATAAAAAAGAGATGGACTCAGTCACTTCTGTGATAGGATTTAAATTTAACAAAGACCAAACAGTAGAAGTAGGGGAGAACCTTTTCCAAATCTTTATCAACCTGCATGAAAAAGCACCAGAGAACTTTTTTGATACCTATATTAATCCACTCTTTTCACTGGAGTATGATGATACAGATATGATACGAAAACGTCTCTCTCAAGATATAGCCAAAGAGATACAAAAAAAACTGCTGCCTCAATTTGCATCAAAAACCATACAAGGCAAAAAGGTGTTTGAGGAGTTTAACGTCTATGTCCAACAAGCAGGGATTGTCTCCAATGATATTGAAATCGGATTTGAACATCCAGATATGAAAGTCAAACTTGCAGCCATGAAGAAAGTAGAAGAGAATCTTTCTGCTATAGCCGGTGTGAAAGATGTATCTGACAATGCCAACATTGGTGAACGTGAACTGAAACTTCGCGTCAATGAATATGGACAATCTTTGGGGATGAGCGAAGGGTATATTACCTCTGTGCTAAGAGGTGCTTTTCTTAAAGCAGAATATGGAAAAATATTTGATACCAAAGGCTTGGTACGCATCAAAATAGAAGACAGATATAAACAAGATACTGCGGCACTTAGAGACTTTATGCTGTCAACGCCAGATGGGCAAAAACGTGTGAGACTTGCGGATGTGTGTGATTTTATATATAAAAAATCTTTTGTTAAGATTTTCAAAGAAGATGGCGAAAAGGTACGTTCTCTTTTTGCTTCAGTCGATAAAAAAATGATTACACCTATTGAAGTGATGGAGCGCATTAAGCCTCTTTTGGAACGCATGAAAAAGGAGGGTATCGGTATTGTAATCAAAGGTGAGCAAAAAGAGAATGCCAAGCTTAAAAAAGAGATGACACGAGCGCTGTTAGTAGCGGTGTTTCTTATTTTTATCACCTTGGTGTGGATGTTTAACTCCCTGGTTTTACCTCTTATTGTGGTGAGTGTGATACCACTTTCGCTCTTTGGCGCATTGTTTGGCACCTATGTGATGGGGATACACATGACGATGCCAGGGGTGATGGGTATCATAGGATTGGCCGGAGTAGTCGTCAATGATGGGCTTATCATGCTGGACTTTATAAAAGGCAGCCAAAACCAACATGCATTGGTGGAAAAAGCAGGTATGCGCTTGCGTCCTATTTTACTCACATCGGTTACTACTGTTTTAGGACTTTCCTCACTTATGTTTTTTGCTTCAGGTCAGGCGCTTATCTTGCAACCTATGGCGATTTCTTTGGGGTTTGGGGTGGCATGGGCAACGGTGCTCAATCTTTACTATGTACCCTTGATGTATGCAGTCATCTATAGGGTCAAGCCTTAAAGCTCTTCTCCTATGAGAAGAGACAAGGGCACATCATCGCCGTACTCTTTAAAGAGCTGACAAATCCTCTCTAGCTGTATGTCGGAGCGTTCAAGGTAAGGGTTGTGGTCTATAAACCTCCAGAAAGCATCTGGGTTTTGGCAGAGTGCTTTGAGGTAGTGACGGGTGATGGTTCCCATGGTTTCTTCTGTGTCTGACAACAGAGCTTTTCTCTCTATGCCAAAAGGAGTATGCATACCATAAGAATCTACAGGTTCACCAATTTGTTTAAAATTGACATGCTGCCTTTTGAGTATGTGGTGTAAGGCAGGTTTCATAAGAGAAAAAACCATGGTATTGGGGTACAATAAAAAGTTAATGCGTGTTGCAATTCTTAATCTATAAGTTAGTAATGCGTGCAATTGACGTATAGAATATTTTTTATGATAAGGTAAATTTTGAATGAGTGCAGCTCTTGAAATCTCAACAATTGGTAATGTCTGTGTTAATTGTCCAATATCTTTTACGCCACCATCTTTTTGCATAGGTAATAAGTGTATAGGAGTTTTGTGATTTACAAAAAATACGCGCACAGTACCTACATAGGTGTTACTGGGGGTATGCCGCAAAAGATAGAGAAATGACTGTGCATCATCTTGACTAAATAAAAAGCCTTTTTCTTCCAAAGTTTTAGAGGGCATATTATATTTAAGGGGAAATACTGCTTCTCTTACTGTTTTGACTG
>Ga0256841_1003874_pt1 | contig 11028 bp, 8 predicted proteins | sample 356308metaG_FD_185971 | JGI IMG/M metagenome (GOLD analysis project Ga0256841, IMG submission 185971) | Hydrothermal vent microbial communities from Mid Atlantic Ridge, Atlantic Ocean - 356-308 | ecosystem: Environmental > Aquatic > Marine > Hydrothermal vents | place: Atlantic Ocean: Mid...
CAACAGCATGCCTGAAGGGCAGGCTTCTTTCCTTGAGCAGTTACACACTGCTCAAGGAAAAAACAATATCCCTTTGCGCTCTTAGCGTCTTAGCGGTTCAAACTTGGTTGCGGCTTCGCTGCCTTAGAATACTTCCCTATAAACATGTAACGATTTAGCGTGTCTTAATCCTGGCAGTATCGCAGAAATCTCCTGTTTTGTCATTGCGATCCCGCACCCACTTCCTGCGAATTGTAGGAGCAATGGCAAATAGTCGTATTTGAAGTGGGTGTGGGATCCTCGCAATGACCGGTTTTAGGACTTTTTACGGAACCATCAATCTTTGTCCTGAGTTTTGGTTGCGGCCTCGCTGCCTTAGAATCTGAATTGATCTAAGTTTTTTTCATTATAAGTAGAGAATCCTTGCCAAGGTAACCGGCTTCTTCTATGTGAAAGAACTCTCTCGCTTCCTTGAGAAAGCCCGACTTATTGTAAATTCTTTGCGCTCCATTTGTCCGAGCTTTTTCCTTCAGAAACCGTGGCAACCTCTCTATTTCGAGTCTTGCCGAGAAAATAATTCTATCCGAGCAGATAGCATGAAGTCTGGAGAGAATCTCTTTATGATTATAATATGCTTTACAACATATTTTGCTGCCCCAAAAAATATAATGGTATGTACCTATTAATAATATTGTCTGAAACGGACCACCATAAGCTTCAGGTTTATCTGACACGTCATCAAGTGTTGCTAGATAGAATCTGGCATTTTTTATATTTAAATAATCCCTAACCTTTTTTGAAAGGTAAACAAAGGGTTCATGGACATCAATTCCAACAGAATTATTGCAATTAGCCCGTTGGGCTGCATCCATTACAAAGAACCCTTTACAAGATCCAAAATCGAGAAAACTCTCCAACATATCAGGGTAAAGAGCACTAACTATTCGTAATCTCTCGTAGAGTTTGAAGCTTGGAACGGCTTTCCTTTCAACGACTTTGTAGTTATGATTTCTTGGATAACCATCCAACATTTTATTGAGCTTGTTCTCGAACGTGCTTGACGACCATGCATTGAAGTCATTCCTGATAGAACGAAAATAATTAATGCCGTTCACAATTCTTGTATAAACTTTAAACAAGAAAAGTGGTTTGCTCATGCATATATTCCCATGGATGTAGCGTGCATTTTTTGGAAAAAACCTTTTGTTGAGCCATGTCTTGGCACCATTATCTGTGGTCGTTTGAGATTCATCTTCCCAAACATCCTGTACTATTGCTCGGCACCATGCACAAAAAAGGAACGCAAAGGTGAGTAACTCACAAAATTCCATTCAGTTATATTGAGATAAAATTACAGAACCGTTTTGAAAAAATTACAATTTGTTAAGATGTCAATCTGGACAATGAAAAAAAGCAATTGCGAATGGAGATTTACACGAAAGATTCTCTTGGACCGCTTCGTAATGAGGTGAACCAGTGCCGGATCAACCAAGCACGGAGGGCGTATGCGGGGGCTGTTTATGGAGGAATATGTATCGTTTTGCCGTCACGGAAAGTTCGCCAGGGGCGATCGGAAGCAATCTCACCTGAATACTAAAGGGTCGGAGCTCGTGTCGCCCCCATTACACTAAGTATGACTTGACCTCTCGTTTGAGAGAAAAACAAAAAAAGCTTTTCGGACAAGCTTATCAACTACAAATGACCTAAGCCAGCCAGGACGCAATTACCATTTTTTGTATGGCAAAAATTTCCCGGACATTATTATTTTCACACGATCACCATGGGGATCTTCTTCTTTTTCTACACGCAATGTGAAGTCAATGGCACTCATGATTCCGTCGCCAAACTTTTCGTGAACGACAGCCTTGAGAGGCATTCCGTAGACCTGCATGATTTCATAGAGCCGATAAACTAGTGGATCGGTAGGTACAAGCGGTCCCAGCCCCTTTGTGGGAAATTCCGTCAGAACTTCCGCTACATCTGCAGATAGCCCAAGCAGATCTACAAGCTTGCCTGCTTCCTCGGGAGAAGCGCTCGCCTGCCGATAAAAGACAGAAGCAATCCATACCTCGTCACGACCGATGGCCTTCCCTAAATCAGCAAAGCTCAATTTCTTTTCCTTTTTGGCTGCCAGTAGTCTTTTCGTGATTTCCGGTAGTTCCATTTCTCTCCTCCTTTCTCTGGGTGAACAAAAGTATCATGGTCCTGTTAAAGTAAACAAATAAGTCCTCTCCGCGTTGTTACCTCCCTATTGCAAAGAAGAACAAAGCAAGTTCTCTCGAAGCTTTGTTGATCGCCGAAAGATTTCCTTAGCCCGCTACACTAACAGGTTTTGGGTACTCCATCGCCTTGGCTGCCCGGTAAAAACCGCCTCACTGTTCGCCTTAGCTAACACAGGCATTGCAAACAAACTAACCAAATCTACGCGAGAATGCCACATTTTTCTGAGTCTCTTGTCTAACCACCCAACTGTAACATTAACAAACTGTAATACTTTTGAAACTATAATGCAATCGTAGGGAAAGTAATGTCCTTGTATAAGGAGTGTACCCTGTTGTCCTTTTAGTGGTAATACCCTCAGGTGGATGTCACGGGTCGAATCAACGGATCGCAAGGGAGACCTTCATATGGAATTATTTGGCTGAGAGAGCAGAGCAAATGAGCCGTGACACTTTTGATCATAAAAGCATAGTTTGAAATGCTCGATAGTGTTCCTTAAATATCGTTTCAAACAAAAATGCTAAAACGCAGAGATTACATCCATAGCCTAGCAAACTTAAATTATGACAGAAACGTTCCCTGGGATCTATTGGTCGCTTGTCTCCGAATGATTGCTCGCAATCATAGAATGTTGCAAATGTTTCTTGTGAATCGATCCATAAGTTGCAGACGGGATTGTCTTCTCTGAGGAGAAGATAAAGTTGGCTACATGAAACGAAGCCACAAAACTCGATCCTGGTGAAAAGATGGGAGCACAACACAAGAATACCTGGCTTTATGTTACCGTTGTGCCAGTACCGCGGGTACCTGAAGGGGTTCTAATCTCGTGCAGGTGTATTGGAAGCAAGAGTTTCAATGAAACACGATGCCAATAATCGAGAAAATGCAAAGCGAAACACAGCATTGTTTCTATATGACATTCCTTTTGAAATAACACTCTGGGCAGTTGGAATCATTCTTCTTTTTTGGGTTTTGGGTAACAGAGGCCTCTGGGCATCCGAGGGAAGGTGGGCAGAGGTTACAAGGGAAATGTTCCTCTCCAACAATTTTTTCCACCCAACTATAAACGCACAACCCTACTTTGATAAGCCCCTTTTAACGTACTGGATCGTAGCCGCAGCCTCTTTCTTGACGGGGGGGCTCAATGAATGGAGCGCCAGGCTGCCGAGTGCTTTATTTGCTCTTTTTGCAGTTTGGGCAACAAGACGCATGGGGCGGAGGCTTTGGTCGAGAGAAGTAGGTGATATGGCCGCCTGGATGCTTCTTGTTAGCTTTGGCCTAGTATTCTGGGGGCGAACCGCTGCTGCGGAAACAGAAAATCTTGCAGCCATTATTCTGGCCGTTTTGTGGTACTTCGAGAGGAGAGACAGGCTTAATTTTCTGACGTACCTTATTTTTTACCTGATTTGTTTCACAGGAGCTCATTTCAAAGGGCTTACTGCTGTTGTGGTACCCGTGCTGGCGATATTTCCGGACCTCATAAGGGAAGGACGCTGGAGATCGCTACTGCGTTTCCCTCACTTTGTGGCTATAGCAATAGGGATAGCACTATACCTTTGTCCCTTCCTGTATGCTGATCTCACCAGGGGTACGTATGGTGAATCAGGCCTTGGAATGATGGTGCGGGAAAACATAATCCGATACTTTAAACCCTTTGACCACAAGGGGCCCGTGTACCTCTATGTATACTACCTCCCATTGCTCGTACTCCCGTGGAGCCCCATCATCATTATGGCAACGATCTGGTCTGTTCGATCGTACCGGCAACTTGACACACAGACGAAATGGCTTCTGGAAGCCGCCACTTTGATCTTTGTTTTTTTCACGGCCTCGGGCTCCAGGCGCGGATACTACATATTGCCGATACTTCCGTTCTGCGCGTTGCTTGGAGCAGTTTTTCTCGACCGTTGCGATAAGCTTGTCTGGAAACGAGTAATTTACTTCTCCCAGAGTGCCGTCCTGGCTTTTCCCCTCATCGTTTTCATCGCCAGCCCGGTTATCTGGCCTTACTTGGAGAGACACATTGGGTTCATTCCACCTTCCGGTCTGAAAACCGCGACATTTGTGTTGGGAGTAACAGGTTTGGTCGGTTGGCTCTGGCTCATGCGTTTCCGTTCATACCGGCTTGCACGGGTTGGAATCCCTTCACAATTGGTGCCATTGCTATTTGCATCCGTTGTACTGGTAGGAGGATATTTTTGTTGGCAGCAGCCTACACTGGAGGAATACAGAACTGGCAAGAAATTTGCCTTGGAGCTTCGTCGCGAAGTCAGCGGGCTACGCCTGTCCCAGATAGCCTTTTTTCACTCACCTTCCGCCAACATTCTCTTCTATCTTGATTTAGCAGGCCCGGTACGGGTACTTCAAAATAGCAGAGAAGTGGCACAGTTTCTCTCCGACACCAAGAGGCCAAAGGTCCTTATTGCAAGACGCAAATATCTACCAAGATTCTTTCCGTTGGTTCAAAAACAGCTCGATGAAGCCACCGAGTACAGTGAGAAACTCTATCCGTGGATGCGGAAAAAATGTCGCTACTATATTGCGTGGAAATTTCCCCCACATTCTGAAACTTCGCGCAAAACCGGAGATATTTTCTCGGGGACTCGAGACACAAGAGATTGTAACAGGTTACGCCGACTATTTCCGGACTCAAACCCGCAAGCTGGTAACAGGTCGGACAATTCTGAGCGTAGAGTTGTTCTGAAAGATGGTACCGCAATTCAAGGTGTTCGCGGGAGTTTTCATTCGCCACGTACTGTGGCACTTTTTGCAGGAGGGAAACCCATATCATGAATAAATATCTTCCACTCATTCTGGCAGGCGTCCTTCTTAACGCCGCCGCTCAGATCTGTCTCAAACAAGGAATGAAAGCAGTAGGTCCCTTTGCCTTCGTTGTTGAAAACATCATACCGGCCAGCTTAAAGGTTATGACCAACCTTTTTATCCTGCTGGGGGTTGGGTGTTACGTTGTAAGCGTGGTTATCTGGTTGATGGTCCTATCACGCGTGGATGTGAGTTACGCCTATCCGATGTTGAGCGTGGGATACATTGTGACAGCTTTTGCTGGCAAGGCATTGTTCGGTGAAGCATTGGGACCGGTACGCTGGTCGGGCATAATTGTCATCTGTTTTGGCGTCTACCTCATCACCAGGAGTGCATGATGAAAAGAACAGCACGGATACGAACATCATTTCTCCCTTTTTCCCGCCCTACCATCGGGGAGAAGGAGATAGAAGAAGTATGTGACAGCCTTCGATCAGGCTGGCTGACTACTGGACCGAAAGTGACTCGGCTTGAAGAGATGTTTTCGAAGTGGAGCGGTGGTCAAGAAGCAATAGCCGTAAATTCAGCTACCGCCGGACTTCACCTTGTTACTCTTACCGTCAACTTGCAGCCTGGCGACGAGGTGATAACTACTCCAATTACTTGGCCCTCAACTGTCAACAACATCGTTCACTGTGGTGGGAAACCTGTTTTTGCTGACGTGGATAAAAGCACACTTCAAATTGATCCCGCGGAGATAGAAAAGCATATTTCTCCAAAAACACGGGCTATCATACCCGTTCACTTTGCAGGGGCACCCTGCGATTTGGAGCCCATGAGAGGGTTATGTGAGCAATTCGATATTGCCCTCATCGAAGATGCTGCCCACGCACTCGGCACCAGATATAAAGACGAGTTAATAGGGGAAAAGAGTGAAGCTGCAGTATTCAGCTTTCATCCGATAAAAAATATCACCACGGGAGAAGGTGGGATGATCCTTTGCCGGGATCCCGAAAGGGCAACAAGAATGAGGAAACTTCGCTTTCATGGGATTTCACGCGATGCCTGGAAGCGTTACACCCGGGGAGGAGTGCCCCAATATGAATTGGAGGAACCGGGGTTTAAGTACAACATGCTCGATATCCAGGCGGCAATAGGGATACACCAATTCAAGCAGCTTGATACGTTCAACTCCAGGAGAAAGAAACTTGCCGAAAATTACAAAGAACTCCTGAGGGATATCCCGGAGGTTCTACCCCTGGGTGATGTCCCGTATCCCCACCAGCACGCCTGGCACCTTTTTGTCGTGAGACTGAACATTGAAGCTCTTACCGTCGGCAGGGATCAATTTATCCATGCTCTCCGGGAAGAAAACATCGGAACCGGCCTCCATTTTCCCGCAGTCCATTTGCTTAAGTTTTATAGGGACAACTTCGGATACCGAACCGGACTTCTTCCCAACGCCGAGTGGAACAGTGAGAGGCTTTTTTCTTTGCCTCTTTATCCTCTCCTTAAAAAGGGCGACCAATCTGACGTAGTCGAAGCAATTCGAACACTGATAAAAAGATTTAAAAGATAGGAGGGGGGATCCAAATGCACCGCACTGGTACAGCAAAAATATCCGTTGTTATTCCCATGTACAATGAGGAACAAAACGTGGTGATTTTTTGCAAAAGGCTGTTTCAGAGCCTCGACCTATTGCCAGAACCATGGGAAGTCATCTGCGTAAATGACGGTTCTACCGACAGTACACTTGAGCTTTTGCGCAAGGAACAAGAGAAAAGGAGGGGTCTCATCATAGTTAATCTCCCAAGAAACTTCGGCCAACATGCCGCCGTCATGGCAGGCTTTGAACAGGCGAGGGGTGATTGGATTGTGACCCTGGACGCGGATCTACAAAACCCCCCTGAAGAAATCCCGAGGATTGTAGAACAGTTGAGGAACGGGCACGATCTGGTTGGTTCGATACGCACAACCAGAAAAGACTACTTTTTCAGAAGGTGGGCCTCACGAATCACGACGTGGCTGGTGAGCAGAATATCGGGTATCACATTGCAGGACTTTGGCTGCATGCTGCGCGGCTACAGTAAGCCAGTTATCAAGGGTATCCTCCAAAATCCCGAGTACAGGACTTTCATCCCCGCCCTCGCCACATTTTTTGCCAAAAATCCGATAGAAATACGGGTCAGCCATGAGGGCAGGGCTGCCGGCAACTCGAAGTATTCCCTGTTAAAGCTTTTCGGTCTCCAACTCGATCTGATGACCGGTTTTTCCCTGTGGCCCCTGAGAACCCTCTTTTTTGCTGGCATTGCAATCTCTTTTCTTGGGCTGTCTCTTGGTGCTCTCATCCTCGTCCTGAGGATCTACTATGGCCCGGAGTGGGCTGCAGGTGGCGTGTTTACTCTTTTTGCTCTCCTTTTCTTTTTCGTAGGAGCCCAGTTTTTCGGGCTCGGGCTTATCGGAGAATACATCGGAAGAATCTTTCAAGCAGTCAGGAAAAGGCCCCCTTACGTGCTCGGGGAGGTTCTTAAAAAGGAGTAAGCGGGTTTTTTCTAAACTTTTGAGACAGGTAAGCAGGGTGGAAAACAAATGAGAACAGTAGTACTCGGCTACCATAATATTGGATGCGTGGGAATCAAGGCCCTGATAAGAAATGGTTTTGAAATCAAGGCAGTATTTACGCACAAGGATGCACCGGGGGAAAACATTTGGTTTGATTCGGTTGCCAAACTGGCCGCTGGCAGAGGGATCCCTGTTTTTGCTCCCGAAGATATAAATCACCCGATGTGGGTCAAGCGAATCAGGGAACTTGAACCGGAGATTATCTTTTCCTTCTATTACAGAAAGATAGTTACAAAGGACATTCTGGAGATACCTCCCAAGGGTTGTCTCAACCTTCACGGATCACTACTCCCCAGATACAGGGGGAGATGTCCGATTAATTGGGTTTTAATAAAGGGAGAAAAGGAAACAGGGGTTACGCTGCATTACATGACCACCAGACCTGACGACGGCGATATCGTTTCCCAGAAGGCCATTCGCATAGCGTATGACGATACGGCACTAAGTCTGCACAACAAGGTATCCAAGGCTGCTGAAGAGCTCCTTGACGAAATTCTTCCAGAGATAAAACAGGGCACAGCCCCAAGATTTCCCCAGGATCATTCCAGGGCCACTTACTTTAATGGCCGTCGACCAGAGGACGGAGAGATAGAGTGGAAAAGATCAGCAGAAGAAATACGCAACCTGGTGAGAGCAGTCACGTATCCTTATCCAGGCGCGTTCAGCTTTATTGGAGACAGAAAGTGCTACCTCTGGAACGTCTCCACGATCTCTCCAGCAACAGAGAAAGCCAAGCCAGGAGCGATCGTATCAACTGATCCACTCGTCATCGGGTGTGGAGAGGGATCCATCTGTGTAAATTTTGGGCAGACTGAAAACGGCGTGTACGTAACAGGGACTCAGCTGGCACGAGAACTGGGACTAGTCAAGGGAATGCGATTCGGGCCTTCCTCGAGACACAAATTAAAACTCAAAAGAAAGAAGCGGGTCCTGATACTGGGTGTAGATGGATTTATAGGAAATGCTTTGAGCGAGAGGTTGCTTTCCAGCGGAAAATACGAAGTTCATGGCATGGATCTCCATTCAAACTGCGTGAGACGCTTGCTAGGGGAGCCCAACTTTCATTTCTGCGAAGGGGACATGTCGATTCACAGAGAATGGATCGAGTATCACATCAGAAAATGCGACATGGTGATTCCCCTGGTAGCCATTGCCACTCCCATAGAATATACTCGAAACCCGCTTCGCGTTTTCGAATTGGATTTCGAAGAAAATCTCAGGGTGGTTCGCTATTGCGTAAAGTATAAAAAAAGACTGATCTTTCCATCCACCTCTGAGGTTTACGGAATGTGTCCCGATGACGCCTTCGACGAAGAAACATCCGTTTTCGTGCTGGGACCGATCAACAAGCAACGCTGGATATATTCCTGTTGCAAGCAACTGCTGGATCGGGTTATTTGGGCCTACGGGAAGCACGAGGATCTCCAGTTTACCCTTTTCAGGCCATTTAACTGGATAGGACCAAGACTTGACAGTCTTGACTCAGCCCGCATAGGTAGTTCCAGGGTGATCACCCAGCTGATCCTCAATTTGGTGGAAGGCACACCCATTCAACTTGTGGACGGTGGGAATCAAAAAAGGTGCTTTACCTACGTAGACGATGGCGTGGAATGTTTGTACCGCATAATTGAAAATAATAACGGCTTGTGCGACGGAAAAATCATTAACATCGGCAACCCCTACAATGAAGCCAGCATTAAAGAGCTAGCCAACATGCTGGCGCTTAAGTTTAGGGATCATCCGCTCCGGCACAAATTTCCCCCATTTGCTGGTATCAGAGAAGTGGAAAGCAAATCCTTTTATGGGGGAGGATACCAGGATATCGGGCGAAGAAAGCCGAGTATTCGGCTGGCACGTAGACTTCTGGGGTGGGAACCTGTGGTTTCTCTTGACGAGGCGGTAAAAAAGACCCTGGATTTTTTCCTACACGAGGCTATAACCACACAGGGCTGCGTATGCTGATTGTCTTAAGGATCGACGCCCCTTTTCGCAGCTTCGAACTGCATTTATGGACAGGGATCCAATAAAAGGATTCATTTCCTAATGGAACTTGGACTTCGAATAGATGTTGACACTTACAGGGGTACGAAAATAGGGGTCCCCAATCTGGTGAAACTCCTGGAAAAGTTTGGCATCAAAGCCACAATTTTCTTTTCCGTGGGTCCTGATAACATGGGCCGCAATATCAAGCGCCTGTGCAAGCCAGTGTTCCTGCTGAAAATGCTCCGCTCCGGGGCACCTTCGCTGTATGGGTGGGATATTGTACTGAGAGGCACACTGGGACCCGGACCCATCATAGGAGAAAGGCTCGGTTCGGTCATAAAGCTGGCCTCGGAGACGGGTCACGAGGTGGGGCTTCACGCGTGGGATCATTACACGTGGCAAACGAGAATAGATACAATGGATTGCAACGAGATATACAAGTCTTTGGAGCAAGGCGTTCAATTGCTTGAAGAAGTTACTGGCAGCAATGTGTTGTGCTCGGCGGCTCCTGCATGGAAGGTTACCAGTGAAACGCTTGTCGTAAAACAGAGATTCCCGTTTTCATACAACAGCGATTGCAGGGGGCATTGCATTTTCTATCCAGTGGTGAACGGTAAGGTTCTGGATCAAGCTCAGATTCCTGTCACAATGCCAACGTACGATGAAGTCATCGGACGGTGCGGCATCACCGATGAGAATTATAACGACTACATCATGTCGTGGTTAAGTCCCCACGGGATAAACGTCCTTACTGTTCACGCTGAGGTGGAAGGAGTAAAAAAGCTCCGATTGTTCGAACAATTTCTTAGAAAGGTGCAGCAGTTCGGGGTAAAAGTAGTTCCACTGGGCGAACTCCTTCGCAGGGCTTCTTTAATACCTGTGGCCAGGGTGATCAAGAAAGGAATTGACGGAAGGGAAGGATGGGTATCCTGTCAGGCGCCAACTCGCACATAGCGATAAGCCCGTTGATGGTGGAGGGCCCGTAGCGGATGTGGATACGTGGCTCGCCTCGCTTCCCGTGCGTTTTTCGAAAATCCTTTTCTTTTTTCAAGCGAATATGGTGATTTGCATCTCCCGAAACTAAAAGAGATAACCCCACCAACCATCCTACAATCAAGCCCCGCCAGATCATTGGTATGCAGATGGATGTTATCCGGAGGAGCCATCCTGTTCCCGCAAACTGGACGGTCTCTTCCATGAAGGATGAGATCTGTGGAAGCTCGTTTACATGATTCTGCTAGCAAGAATAGAAATGAGTGAGAAACTTTGCTCTAGAAAACTATGAGAAACCTAAAACTGGCAGAGCAGTAATAAGTAGATAAAATGTGGCGCTTTCTTCAAAAAACGAACAAGCTCTGGATCCGCAAGGTTCATTGTCGCGATAGTGGTCAGCTCTCTGACTGGGAATGGATCGATCCGCTGCTTGATGAAACGATTTCTCCGACGAATGCTGAGATTTTC
>Ga0256841_1003875_pt1 | contig 11028 bp, 10 predicted proteins | sample 356308metaG_FD_185971 | JGI IMG/M metagenome (GOLD analysis project Ga0256841, IMG submission 185971) | Hydrothermal vent microbial communities from Mid Atlantic Ridge, Atlantic Ocean - 356-308 | ecosystem: Environmental > Aquatic > Marine > Hydrothermal vents | place: Atlantic Ocean: Mid...
TTCCCTAAACGGTTCGACGGGTTAAAAACATGGCGTCACCATAGCTGAAAAAACGGTATCCCTTTTCCACTGCATGATGGTAGGCCGCCATCACTGGCTCGAATCCCGCAAATGCGCAGACCAGCATGAGTAACGTCGATTCCGGCAGATGAAAATTGGTAATCATCGCATCGACACAGCGGAACCGGAAACCTGGCCGGATAAACAACCGGGTCTCGCCCTTGCCGGATTTGAGTTTTCCATCCTGACAAGCAGTTTCCAGCGTCCTGACCACAGTAGTGCCCACCGCAATGATTCTACCCCCCCGGGAGCGGGCCTTTTCGATCTCCATCACTGCCTTTTCGCTGATCTCAAACCACTCCCTGTGCATTTCATGTGCTTCCAGGTTTTCCTCCCGCAGTGGCTGAAAAGTGCCAGCCCCCACATGCAAGGTGACAAAAGTCATGGCTATCCCTTTGTCCTTGAGGCGGGACAAGAGTTCGGAATCGAAATGCAACCCCGCCGTCGGCGCGGCCACTGCCCCAGGCGCACGGGCAAAAACAGTTTGGTAGCGCGCCTCATCCTCCACCCCTGCGGGCCTGTCTATATAAGGCGGCAGGGGCATGCGCCCGATTTCCCGCAACATAGGAGCAAGATCATCCATCTCCGCAAACGCCAACAAAAACAAATCATTCTCTCTTTTCTCCACTGTGCACCGATAACCGCTTTCCAATAGGATCGCGCTCCCTGGCCGCGGCGACTTGCTGGCCCGGACCTGTGCCCAGGCTTTGCCTGCCGGGAGTACGCGCTCCAATAGCACTTCCACCTTGCCGCCAGTCTCTTTCCTGCCATACAGCCGGGCCGGGATTACCTTGGTATCATTGAATACCAAAAGATCCCGGGACTGAATCAAATCCACAATATCCCTGAATTGCCTGTCCTCCAATCCGCCATCTTCGCCCTTTACTACCAATAATCTGCTGGCGCTGCGCTCGGGCAAAGGCGCCTGGGCGATCAAGCGGCTGGGAAGGGGGTAGGTAAAATCACTTTTTCGCATCTTGCCTTGGCTCAATTTAAAACAATGGGTATAATACCGAACTCTTAGCCGAGGTGGCGAAACTGGTAGACGCGCCAGACTCAAAATCTGGTGGTGGCAACACCGTGGGAGTTCGAGTCTCCCCCTCGGCACCATGGATTCATATAAAACCGCCGTTTGGCGGTTTTTCTTTTTGCATCAAGTTATTACCTTTTCATAGGCAACTTCCGGCAGTTAATCTTGCCGCCTAGCACAATTTTTCGACCATTTGTCAGATAAATCTCAATTCTTCGATAAAATTGCCTATTATTTAAGGCAACTTATGTGGTGCTCCAGAACAATGCCCCAAAAGATCGTGGGATTCACTTTGATAGAATTGGTCGTCACCGTCAGCATGGCAGCGATTGTATTGACACTCGGCGTGCCGGGAATTCGTGAGATGGTGCTCAATAACAAGATGACAACCCAAGTCAATACCCTGGTTTCCGACTTGAATCTGGCCCGCAGCGAGGCCATCAAACGGGGCGCGCCGGTGACTATATGCAAACGCAACAGCACCGCAAGCAATTGTGACAGCACAACCAGTTGGAATGACGGCTGGCTGGTCTTTGCCGATCAAAACGGAGATGGCAATTTTGACGACAATGGTGATGCCAACCTTTGCGAACCGGGTGAGGACTGCTTGCTCAGAGTTGCTCCCCCTTTGCCTGCCGATATTCGCGTGGCTTTTGGCCAGAACCGGGTAACCTTTGATGCGCTGGGCGCCGCCCCTGGATTTTCGGGCACTTTCAAGTTCTGCGATGCCCGGGGGGCCAAAAAAGCCCGGGCCAGTTTAATAGAAAACAATGGCCGGGTACGAAATTCATCGGATTCTCCCAATGACGCCGATCAGATCCATGAAGACATCAATGGAAACAATTTAGTATGCCCATGACATCTCGGAACCTGTTGAACTCTCAAAAAGGTTTCACCCTGATTGAAGTGCTGGTGGCCGCCCTGGTGCTGGCCCTCGGGCTATTGGGGTTGGCGGGACTGCAAAGCAACGGCTTGCAGCACAACCACAGCGCTTATCTTCGTACTGTTGCGACGCAAATGGCCTATGATTTAAGTGACAGGATGCGGGCAAATTTGGCCGGCTTCCAAAACGGGGACTATAACGATCCCACAGCGGCCGATCACAGCTGCAGCTGGGATGGCAGTTCTGTCTCCGGCTGTACTGCCAAACAAAAGGCCGAACATGATGTGTGGGAATGGCGTCAGCTGCTGAGCAAAAATCTGCCCGCCGGGGCCGGGGTGGTCTGCCTCGACAGCACCCCCCCGGATGGCGGCGACAACAATGCCAATGGCCAGGTGGAAAGCACCGAGTACGGCTGTGACAACCTGCCCGGCAGTCTCTATGTGATCAAGGTCTGGTGGCAAGACGAACGTGACAATAATGACTTCAAGCAATTTATCCTGACATTTAATCCATGAACCTGCCTTTCTCCACGCCACTAGCTGACCGTCAACGGGGGATTTCCCTGGTGGAAATCATGGTGTCGTTGGTGGCCGGATTGATTCTGACCGCTGGGGTTTATGAGATCTATATCAGCAACAAGCAAACCTACCGGGTCAACGAAGCCATGGCGACGATCCAGGAAAACGCCCGTTTTGCCCTGGAACTGATGAGCCGGGATATTCGCATGGCCGGCTACGTCGGTTGCTATGACGAAGTCCCCATCACCAATACGCTGGATTATTCCAATACCACCCAGGATTTCCTGCTCGATTTCGACACCCCCATCGAAGGGTTCGAGGCCGTGAGCAACACCGCTTGGGACCGTACCCTCGATGCCAATATTGTCACTCCCGGTGGTAATGCTCCCGAGGGCGGAACCGACGTGTTGGTCATTCGCCGGGCCGATGAAATCAGCACCCCCATTACCGGCCAGCCCAATAACCGGGGCGATTGCAGTAAAGCCGCTCAACATACGGCCGATTTGAAGGTCGCTTCCACAGCTGGATTGTCAGCGGGCGACATCGTCTTTGCCACCAACTGTAGCCACGCCAGTATATTCCAGATCACCAATATTAATACGGGTAATAATCTGGTGCACCAAACAGGCTCCCATATCCCAGGTAATCATACGACTGATCTAGGCGCCTGTTATGCGGGCACCGGCGAACTGACAAAAATCAGCAGCCGGATTTATTTCGTCGGCCGCACCCCTGACAACCGGCTGGCGCTCTACCGGCGGGAAGGATTGAACCCAGCCGAAGTCCTGGTGGATGGCGTGACCGATTTTCAAGTACTCTATGGCTTGGATACCGATGGCGACGGCAGTGTAAACCTGGAAGTTACCGCCGATTACGACGGCAATGGCGATGGCAGCCCGGATTATGCATGGGACAAGGTCGTCAGTATCCGTGTGAGCTTGACCCTCGCTTCCCGGGACAATGTCAGCGTCATCAATGCCAATCCAATCAGCAAGGATTTTGTCACCGTCGTTGGAATACGGAACCGCTTGCCATGATCTCGGGTAATAAAAACAAACCGGCCCAGGCCGGCGCCGCCTTGATCGTCAGCCTGTTGATGCTCCTGGTACTGACCATGCTTGGAGTGGGCGCCATGCAATCCACTGTCCTGGAAGAAAAAATGGCGGGCAACTACCGCAACCGCAACGTGGCATTCAACGCCGCGGAAACCGCCCTGAGAGATGCCGAGCAATACCTCGCCGCCAACATCACTCCGGACTCACCCTTCGCCGCTGGTTGCGCCTCGGGATTGTGCCTGCCTGACAGCAGCGGCACACCGGTCTGGGAAACCATCGACTGGAGCGACGCCAGTAAAGTGCTGACCTATGGCGTGGGCGGCAGCGGCGCCATTGCGGGAATCAGCAGCAACCCCACCATGATTATCGAAATCCTCGACGAACTGCCCCAAAGCGGCAGCCTGGAGGCCGGCGTGGTCTTTGACAGCAATCTGTACCGGATCACCGCCCGCGGCGTCGGCGGCACGGACAGTGCCGTGGTGATCCTGCAAGAAACCCTGAAAAATTGAACTCACTGCAACGGAGACTTTGGACGATGACATTCAGCTTCCCCCGCCTTTCCTCTGCCGGCGTTTCATTCCTCTGCGTGATTTTCAGTTGTCAGCCACACGATGCCGGCGCCGCCATCGCCCAAAGCCCCCTGTTCTTGACGGCCCGGGTCGATCCCAACGTCATGTTGAGCCTGTCGGTGGAAGAGCCCATGGGGGGCGCCGCCTACGCGGATCAGCCCGGCAATCCCAGCGGTTGTAGCAACAGAACCAAGGAAAGCACGGATGCCGATGATCCCGGCATAGGCACCTGTTACTTCAAAACCACAGAGTACCTGGGCTACTTCGACCCCAATAAATGCTACACCTACGATGGCACCAAATTCGTCCCCGACGGGGCCACCAATGCAGCACACGAATGCAAGGGAAAATGGAGCGGGAATTTTCTCAATTGGGCGACGATGACCGCCATCGACGAATATATCTGGACTATGACCGGCGGCAACCGGATCGTGGACACGACAGCGGAAACCGTCATCAAGCGCGCCCGGGCCGCCGACTGGGTGGGGTGGTTTCCGATAAAAAAAATCACAAAAAGCCTTAATACCGAACCTAACAAAGTTACCCCTTTTTCAGACAGTACCATTTATATCAACAACACCGATGATCCCTTCAAGCTGACCATCGGCACCAGTTTCGACCCCAATGCCTGGTGGACGACAGGCAGCGAACGTGGCACTTTCAATGTTCAGGTAAAAGTCTGCGACCCCGCCCAAGGTTTGGAATCGAACTGCAAGGCCTACACTGATGGTTTGGGCAATACTTATTACAAGCCTGAAGGGCTGATTCAACAAAAAGCCGATCACATGCGCTTTGCCGTCACCAGTTACACCTTGGACAACAAAAAGAACCGCCACGGCGGGGTACTGCGTTCCAACATGAAATACGTCGGCCCCGCCATGCCTGACGGCAGTGGCGGCACCACCGCCAATGCCAATAAAGAATTCGGCACCGACGGCCTGCTTGTCAATAACCCCGATGGCGCGTCCGGCGGCCTCAACAGCGGTATCATCAATTATATCAACCAGTTCAGCGAAGCAGGATACAAGCAGGGCGACCCCGTCAGCGAATTGTTCTACGAGAATATCCGTTATTTTAAAAACCTGGGACCCACCCCGGAATATTCCAGCGGCTTGAGCAGCGGCGAATATGGCGGTTTTCAAATCGTAAACAGTTGGCAAGACCCTATCCAGCACCGCTGCCAGAAAAATTTCATCATCGGCATCAACGATGCCTATCCCTGGCTCGACAAGAAGCTGCCAGGCACCTGCTTCACCAGCGATACCATTACCGGCAGAGGCGGGGCCTCCATGAGTCTTGCCGTCGATTCCAGCGGCGAGGCCGAGGATGATTTCGGCGAGCCCTCCAATCCCGATCCGGATATCGATGTCTGTTCCTTGACCAACACCGTGGGCAATCTTGAAGGCATGAATACCACTTGGCGGGAAGGAGACCCCTGGAGCAGCGGCACCGCCAATGGGACAACCAATGCTATTCTCGGCCAAATCGGCAATTTCGATCTCGACTGTCATACCGACGAATCCATCACCGCTCTGGGAGAGGTTCTGGCCGCCTGTGACGTGGTCTACAGCGATGATTGGGAGCGCAAGAATTCCTATTACATCGCGGGCCTGGCTTACTATGCCAATACCCAGGATATCCGTTCGGACTATCCCGGCAAACAAACCATCACCAGCTTTGTGATCGACACCCAGGAATACAACCCCAACCCACTGGATGGCCCCCAGAACATGCTCTGGCTGGCGGGCAAATACGGCGGGTTCGTTGACAAGAACAACAATCAAAAACCAGACTTGCAGGAAGAATGGGATGCCAATAACGACGGCATTCCCGACAACTATGTTTTCGCCTCCCAGCCGGAAAAGCTGGTGGATGCCCTTCAACGTTCATTTGCGGAAATCGAATCGAGAACCTCCACCGCCGCCGCCGTGGCCGCAAGTTCCACCCGGCTCAACAGCGGCAGCAAGGTCTTTCAGGCCCGCTTCGATACCGAAGACTGGAGCGGCGGGTTATTACAATTTAGTATCGACACTACCACCGGCGCCCTGTCCACCACTCCCGCCTGGGATGCGGCGGATTTGATCCCCACCCCTTCGGGCAGAAATTTACTGACCTATGATCCCACCAAAACCAGCGCGGCAAAAGGCACTACCTTTACCTGGAAGGAATTGAACGGAAACCAGCAAACCGCCCTGGTCGATAAAGATCATCTGAATTATCTGCGTGGCGACGCCAGCAAGGAAAGGCGCAATGGCGGCAGCTTCCGCGACCGAAGCAAACGCCTGGGAGATATCATTCACTCGGCGCCCTGGTATGTAGGTACCCAAAACCAGGGGTATCACCGCCTGCCAGGCAGCGAGGGATCCGATTATCTCAGCTTCCGCCAAAGCAGCGCCTATGCCGGCCGCAGCAAAATGCTCTATGTTGGCGCCAACGACGGCATGCTGCATGGTTTCGATGCCACTACCGGCATCGAGAAATTCGCTTACCTACCCAACGCCACCATTCTCGATGATTTGAAAAACCTGGCTGACCCCAACTACAGCCACCGGTACTATGTGGACGGCTCCCCCAAGGCCGGGGATGCCTATATTGGAGGCAATTGGAAAACCTTGCTGGCAGGCACCACCGGCCGGGGTGGCAAAGCGGTATTCGTGCTTGATGTCACCGACCCTGACAACATGACCGCCGCCAACGTATTATGGGAGATCAGCACTGTCAGTGCTTTCGACAATGTGGACTTGACGGGCGATACCGACGGGGACCCTGCCACCATCGAGCAACCCGGTTTTGCTCCCGACTTGGGTTTCACCCTGCCCCAACCCAGCATCGTGCGGATGGCCGATGGCCACTGGGCGGTAATCGTCGCCAATGGCTATTTGAGCAGCCGCGGCAAGGCCGTATTGTTTATTCTCGATGCCGCTACCGGCGATATCCTGCGAATCCTCGATACAGGCATGGGTTCCAGCGCCGATCCCAACGGCCTGTCCACCCCGATTGCCATCGACAATGACGGCGACGCCGTGGTGGACGCCATCTACGCCGGGGACCTGAAAGGCAATTTATGGAAGTTCGACGTGGACGATCCCGATAAAACCCAATGGAAAGTGGACAAGCTATTTACCGCCACCGCCCCCGACGGCACCGCTCAGCCCATTACCGCCAAACCCGAAGTCGGTCTCCATCCCGATGGCGGCGTGCTGGTCTTTTTCGGCACTGGAAAATACTTCGAAGACAACGACGATGTAGTCGGCACCACCCCGCAAACGCAAACTTTCTATGCGGTATGGGACGAAGGCAAAACCACCGTTACCACCATGAGCCGGGCTAATCTGCAGGCTAAAACCATCCTATCCGAAGTCACCAACCCGACCTTGCCCGACGGCTCCACCAGCCCCTTTGCTGTCCGCATGACCGGCGATAATTGCAGCACTACCTGTTTCGACAATTCGGTGGATTATTCTGGTAAAAAAGGCTGGTTTCTGGATCTGGTGTCTCCGGTCAATGGCGCCGAAGGCGAGCGGGTAATCCACAAACCCCAACTGCGGGACGGCCGGATCATTTTCGTCACCCTGATTCCCTCCCAAGACCCGTGCGATTTTGGCGGTAGTGGCTGGTTGATGGAAATGAATGGAGTCACCGGCCAACGGCTGGGGCCCAAATCGCCCTTTGACATCAGTGGCGACAACAGTATCGACGGCAACGACCGAACCAAACTCCCGGACAATACCTTGGCCACTGTCTCGGGACTCAAACCCAACGTCGGCATCCCTCAAGCGCCGACGATTGTCAAAGACCAAGGCAAGGACAAGGAATACAAATACATCGCCGGCAGCAGCGGCAAAACCGCCAAAATCACCGAACCGGCCAGCTTTGGCAAGAAGCGGTTGTCCTGGCGGCAATTGCGCTAACCCAAATCCCGTCAAACATGCCGGTGGCATATCTTTATGCCACCGGTATCAAGGCCGTGCCTCCCTGCCTCCCCTTTTACCGCGAAAATCCACGCTCTCCGAAAAACCTCCCTATTCTTCCGGCAAGTAAGGAAAATCAGCGAATGACGCCCCACTCCCCCTATCGGAGCGGTCCAGGTTAACCCCACCAATACCACTTATTCCCAAAAACCTGCCATTGGTCGGCTTATTTCCCAGCACGGGCGAATCCTTGCCTATAGTTATTACAAGCAAAACCAAAACCGTGGACGGGAATGAAATACCAAAACCTGGGCTTTACCTTGATCGAGCTGGTAGTCACCGTCGCCATGGCAGCCATCGTGCTGACCGTGGGGGTGCCGAGCTTCAAGGAAATGACCCGCAACAACCGGATGACAACAGCCACCAACCTGCTGGTCGGCGCCGCCAACCTCGCCCGTAGCGAAGCCATCAAAAGAGGAATATCAGCCACCCTATGCAAGCGCAATAGCGCGGGCAACGACTGTGACAGCTCTGCCACTTGGAATGATGGGTGGATTGTCTTTGCCGATCAGGATGGCGACGGAAATTTCGAGGATGATGGCGATACCACCTTGTGTGAGCCCGGTGAAGATTGTCTTTTACGCCTCTCACCCCCCCTGGCTTCGTCGTTATCGCTGACTTTTCCCAGAAACCGGATCACCTTCAGTGCCGCAGGCTACGCCCGGGGATTTAACGGCACCTTTACACTCTGCGACGACCGCACCGGCAATGTGGGGAAAAGCATCATCCTGAGCCCCACTGGAAGAATCCGCATCGACACGGGAGTCAGCTGCCCATGAACCGAAAGCACACAAACGGTTTTACCTTGGTGGAAGTCCTGGTCTCGATCCTGGTGCTGGGCATCGGTCTGCTGGGACTGGCCGGGCTCCAGACCACCGGCCTCAAAAGCAACCACAGCGCCAACCTGCGCACCCAGGCCACCTTGTTGGCCTACGACATGGCCGACCGGGTCCGCGCCAACAAGGCGGGATTTGACGGCGGCTTCTATCACAAACCCGCCGCCGAGGATAAAAGCTGTGTCTGGCACGGCAATGCTCCCGCCGATTGCACCGCCCAGGAACTGGCCGAGCACGACGCCAAGGAGTGGCAGGATGCTCTGGCCCAGGAGCTTCCCCAGGGGGTGGGCATCGTCTGCCGCGACAGCACTCCCGCCGACGGCGGCGATGCCGATGGCGACGGCACGGTAGATCCCGGCGATGACAACGAAAACGCTTGCGACGGCAATGGCACCCTCTATGCCGTGAAAATCTGGTGGGTGGACGAATTCGACGACAACGGCAACCCCATCATCAAACGCTTCACGACCACTTTCCAGCCATGACAAGGAGCACCACGATGCAGCAGCAAAAGGGCATTTCCCTAGTCGAAATCATGGTTTCATTGGTGGCGGGCCTGATCCTCACCGCCGGGGTCATCCAGATCTTCGCCGCCAACCAACAAACCTACCGCGTGGCAGAAGCCACCTCCCGCCTCCAGGAAAATGCCCGCTTCGCCATGGAACTTTTGGCGCGGAATTTGAGAATGGCTGGCTATCAAGGGTGCGCAGGATCGGCCCGGACAATCGTCAATACCCTCAACGATACCACTGCTTTCCTCTATGACTTCAATACCGCCGTCGAGGGCCTGGAAGCCTCAGGCACAACAGGCTGGCACGCCACTCCCGATAACAGCATCGCCAACTCCAACCCCCTGCCGGGACGCGATATTTTGACCATTCGGGGCGTCTTCGGCAATGATGTGCCCATTATCGGACAACCCAGCAACACCGGGGACTGTACCAATGCCGCCGCCCACAGCGCCAATCTGAAAATCGCCGATAGTTCCGGATTTTCAGACGGCGACATCGTCATCGCCGGCAACTGCGTCAAAGCTTCCATCTTTCAGATCACCAATGTCAACGCCAGCACGGCCACCGTCGTCCACAATACCGGCGGTTCCGTCACCCCCGGCAATGCAACCAAGAATCTGGGGGCCTGTTATGCAGGCAACGGTGCCTTGGCCAAAATCACCACCCGGACTTTCTATATCCGCAACAATCCCGCCGGCACCCCTAGCCTGTATCAAAAAGACAATACAAGTGCCGCCGAAGAACTCATCGAGGGGGTCGAAAACATGCAAATCCTATACGGAATCGATACCGACAACGATGGCTCGGCCAATCAGTTCGTGCCCGCCAATAACGTGAGCGATTGGTCCCAGGTGGCCAGTCTCCGCGTCAGTCTGCTGTTGCAATCGGTGACAGACAATATCACCAGCGCGCCCCAGACCTATTCCTTCAACGGCGCCACCATCACCCCCGCCGACCGCCGCCTGCGAAAAGTCTATACCGCCACTTTCGGCATCCGCAACCGCTTGCCTTAAGGAGAGTAAACCCATGAACCTCGCCAACCGACAAACCGGCGCCGTCCTCATCGTCAGCCTGCTAATGCTGATGGTCATGACCTTGATCGGCGTCACCGCCATGCAGTCCAACCTCCTCCAGGAAAAAATGGCCGGCAACTTCAAAGACATGAATACCGCCTTCCAGGCCGCCGAGGCCGCCCTAAGGGATGGGGAAACCACCATCACCAGTGGCATTTCCGGCCTCACTGGATTCGATGCCTCCTGTACCAATGGACTGTGTGATGCCACTTCAGGATTCAAACCCGTCTGGACAGATCCAGCAAACTACGGCAACGGCATCCTTTATGGAACGAATACCGGTGCCACTGCCATCGCTGAAGTAAGCTGCCAGCCCAAATACTGGATCGAAGGATTCAAAAGCTGGCCTCCAGGCAGCCCTTCATGGAAAGTACGCTACCGCATCACTGCGGTCGCCTGCGGCGGCAGCGCAAATACCCAGGCCACTCTGCAATCCGTTTTCAGCCCCTAAGCAGGAGTTCCAATATGAAATTCAAACCCCTCTCCCTCGCCATCCAAAGCCTCTTCCTCGCCACTGTCAG
>Ga0256841_1003876_pt1 | contig 11027 bp, 11 predicted proteins | sample 356308metaG_FD_185971 | JGI IMG/M metagenome (GOLD analysis project Ga0256841, IMG submission 185971) | Hydrothermal vent microbial communities from Mid Atlantic Ridge, Atlantic Ocean - 356-308 | ecosystem: Environmental > Aquatic > Marine > Hydrothermal vents | place: Atlantic Ocean: Mid...
GGAACAGCCACTCGAGGGCCGTCTTGGTGTGGCTCCAGTCCCACCACGATCCCCGTGGTCCCCGGCGGGACTGCAGGCTCTCCAGCATCCGGGCGCTCATGGGACCGTCGCTGCGAAGGCGATCGAGGGTCTCCCCCAGGAACTCCGCGTTGGCGGCCGCGAATCTCACGAGCCCCGGCCAGGACCCGCTGCCCCCCTCGTGCATGGCGTCCATCCGCCACTGGAACAGTCTTCTGGTGGCCGGGGTCATCAGTGACGCCTCGTGGGCCCAGTACTCCACCAGTTCAGGTTCGGGTGCCCGGGTCATGCGGTCGAGTCGTTCGCGGTCGTAGACACCGAGCCGGGAGAAGAAGGGAAGGTAGTGGGAGCGGCTCACGACGTTGACCGAGTCGATCTGGACCACCCCCACGTCGTTGATGACCCGCCGCAGGTGGCGCCGATCAAGCCGGCCGGTGGGGCGGGCCCGGTTCAGCCCCTGGGCGGCGATGGCGATCCGGCGGGCCTGGTCCGGGGACATCTCATTCACCGACGGGCCCCTTCGGCGGTATCGGCCGGGGCACCGGCGGCGATCGCCCCGGTACCGGGCGAGGAGGTCAGAACAGGGCCCGCACGAGAGGTGTGAGGAGTTTCTCAACCGTGGCCGGATCCTGATTCTGAACCAGGCGCAACCTCTCCCACACCTCGAATCCGAACAGGAGATCCAGCCCGTCGAGGAGCAGTCCGGGATCAGGGGCCGCCGCCAGTTCCGGGGCGAAGGTCAGCTCCACGTCGTGGCGGAGTCGGGCGCGACCCTTCTGCAGCTCCTTGGCGACGACGGGGGAGGAGTACTCACCCAGCCGAGCGGCTCGCACCACCGCGTTCACCTTCTCCCACCGGGTGATGCGGTGACGGATGAACGCCGACACCTTCTCATCGAGGTCCAGGTCGGAGGCCGGTCGGGTGGTGGTGGCGTTGACCCCGTCCTCGGCCCGGGCCGAGACCTCGGCGACCAGGCTCTCCATGTCGTCGAAGTGGTGATACACCGAGCGGGTGGAAATCCCGGCCGCCTCCGCTATCTGGGCCGCGGTGGGTCTGAGGTTGCCGGCGGCGTAGAGGTCGAACATGGCGTCGACTATCGCCTCGCGGTTGCGCCGGCCCCGCAGTACCCGTCCGTCGACCTCATTGTCGATGGAGGGTTGGAGCTGTGTTTCCATGGGACCATTTCAACAGAATCTCCGGTGATTCTCACAGCCGGGGTCTGGTCGCGGTCCGTCATGGGCTCCGGGTGACCACCACCGGCGCCGCCCGATGGGCCACTCTGGTGACCTACATCGTTGACGTCGGGCCTCGACACGAAGGCGGAAATCCGGACAGTGACCACAACCCCCGAGATCCCCGAGGGCGCCCCGGCGGCCGACACCGAGACCGAGTCCACTGAGATGACCCTGGACCGGAGGTCGTTCCTGCGCTCCGGTGGAGTACTGGGGGCCCTGGCCCTGGTTCGGACACCGTTGCGGACGTTTCCGACCCCGGCCCCGGACCGAACGAACCTCGTGCCGGCCACCGCACCCCTGATCGCCTCCTCCCCGGGGCTCGGCGCGGATCTCCTGACCGCCTCCTCGGGGGGGCTCACCGACGATGGCCTGACGGTGGTCACCATCGTCTACACCCCCGATGAGAACGGCTACTGGGTGGTCACCTCCGACGGTGCCGTCCTACCGATCGACGCCCCCCACTTCGGTGACCGCCCGTCCCTGTCGGACGGCGAGTACGTCTCGGCCCTCTCTCCCACGCCGTCGGGCGACGGCTACTGGCTGTTCACGACCAGCGGCCGGGTGGCGGCATACGGGGACGCCGTACACCTCGGTGACCTGACCGGGTTGACCCTGGCCGGGCCGGTCGTGGGGGCCGCCGCCCTCCCCTCGGGTCAGGGGTACTACATGGTCGGTTCCGACGGGGGCATCTTCAGCTTCGGTGCCGCCTCGTACATGGGTTCGGTTCCCCAGGTCCTGCCGGGGGTCCCCTTGGCCCAGCCCGTCGTGGGCCTGGTGCCGACCCCCTCATCCGACGGCTACTGGTTGGTGGCCGGGGATGGGGGCATCTTCAGCTTCGGTGCCGCCGGCTTCTACGACTCGGTGCCGGGTGTCCTGCCCGGGGTCACGCTGGACGAACCGGTTATCGGGGCCCTGGCGTCGGGACAGGCGTATCTGATGGTCGCCGCCGATGGCGGGATCTTCAATTTCGGGGACAGCGTGTTCCTGGGTTCCCGTCCCGGGATTCCGACCCAGCCCGGGGAGATCCGGACCCCGGTGTCGGCCGTTACCGTCACCTCGGATCGTTCGGGATACATGATGGTCGATGAGGTGGGTGAAACCTGGGGGTTCGGGTCAGCGGCGACACCCCAGACCGGGAGCCCGTCGGGCCCTCAGGCCCGACCCACCCACACCTTCATAGGGAAGTGGCCCTACACCGCCCTTCCCCTGAGGTGGCCCTCGGCCGATCCGATCCACTACGTCCTGAACAATGGTTTCGGTCCCCCCGAGGCGGCCCAGATGGTGCACGACGCGGTGGCGGAGATCTCGGCCCGCACCGGTCTGCAGTTCATATTCGACGGTACGACCACCGAGTACGTGGGCCACAGCAGCGACGACACCCCTGACTTCCGTGAGTCGTACCAGCCCAGTCGCTACGGCGATCGCTGGGCGCCGGTGTGGATCGGGGCCCGACCGGACAATGTGGCGACGGGCACGGTCGGTGTGGCCCAACCGGTGCTGCACGCCAATGAGCGGGTCACGAAGCAGATCGAGGTGGAGATCAACGGCGTCCTCCAGACGATCGCGGTGGGCGAGCCGATCTTCATAACCGGAACGGTGTCGTACCACTGGCAGCCCTATTACGGAGCCTCGGTGCTGGCCGAGCTGCCGGCTGTGATTCTCCATGAGCTCGGTCACCTGGTGGGCCTGGGGCACGTCAACTCGGTGGCGGAGTTGATGTACCCGAGTCTGACCGGGGTGTCAGACTTCGGTCAGGGCGACCTCCTGGGTCTTCACCTGCTGGGATCGGCGGCGGGAATTCCGTCCGCGCCGGGTCCGACCGAGGGGATCGACATCAGCCAGTCCGTCAGTGTCGCCTCGGCCGAGGGGACGCCCTCCGGGCCGGGAGGTGGGGAGATCATCCCGAATCCGGATGGTCCCGATTTCTACCGCCCCCCGCTACCAACCCTTCCGATCTGCCCGGGGAACGGCCGGCGGTGACCACTGAGTGCCGTCGGCGTCGATGTCTTCGGAATGGGGCGCCGGTGGTGGGATGGCCATGAGGGTGGGTGTCGGTCGGTCGAGGTGGCGCGGTCGATGGCTGGCCGGGGTGTTGACGGCCCTGGCGGTCCTGGCGGCGGCCTGCGGTGGATCCGGTTCGGACGCGCCGAGCGCTGACCGGACCCCGGTGGCCCCCGCCTCCAGCGTTCAGGTGGGTACGACGGCGTCCGGGGGAGTGGACGTGGGTTCGACGGAGGGCGACTCCGGCTATCCCCCGGATCCCTCCTCGGTGGACACACCGGGGCCCACCGGTTCCCCACCGGGGGACGGCACCGTAGTTCCGTCCGAGCCGGTGCAGGGAGACGCGGGGTTGGGGGACCCCTACTTTCCCGATTGGGGTAACGGCGGGTACGACGCCATCCGCTACACCCTCGATCTGACCATCCAACCCGGTCGGAACCTCGTGGATGCCGTGGTGACGATGGACGCCGTGGCCACCGAGCCGTTGCTCGGGTTCAACCTGGACTACGCCGGACCCGAGCTGACCCGGGTCACGGTGAACGGGGCCGGGGCCGGGTGGGAGCGGGAGGGTGAGGAACTGCGGATCCGACCCCGGGAGACTCTGCCCGCCGGGGTCGGGTTCTCGGTGCAGACCTCGTACTCGGCCTCCCCGAAAGCGGTGCCGACCGTGGCCTGGCCCCAGGGGGTCGGATGGCAGGCTCCCCGGGCCGACCTCATATACGTGGTCAGTGAGCCCAACGGGGCCCGGGGCTGGTATCCGGTCAATGACCATCCATCGGACAAGGCGCTGTACCGCTTTCGGCTGACGGTGCCCGAACCGTTCTCGGCCGTGGCCAACGGTGAATTGGTCCGGAGCTCCACCGATTCGGGGATGACCACCTTCGAGTACGAGACCCACCACCCGATGGCCAGCTATCTGGTCACCATCGGGGTGGGGGAGTTCAGCTCCCAGAGCTCGCCCGGTCCCGAGGGGATCCAGATCCGCAACTTCGTCGCCCCGGGTCTGGTGGACATCGCCGGCGGGGCCCTGGACCTCCAGGCCCGGATGATCGAGGAACTGACGCCCCTGTTCGGTCCCTTCCCGTTCGACACCTACGGGGCCCTGGTGGTGGACAGTGATTTCGGGGGGGCTCTGGAGAACCAGACCCTCTCGGTGTTCTCCGGGGGGATGTTCCGGTCGCCGATCCTGGCCGAGGAGGTGGTGGTCCACGAGCTGGCCCACCAGTGGTTCGGGGATTCCCTCACCATCGACAACTGGAGGGACATCTGGTTGAACGAGGGTTTCGCCACCTACGCCGAGTGGCTCTGGAGGGAGCTCACCGAGCCGGACTTCGACCTCGACGCCTTCGCCCGGGCCACCGCCGATTCGGGGAGGCCGATCTGGGGGCCGCCCGGGGATCCGGGCCCGGCGGGGCTGTTCGACTCCACCGTCTACATCAGGGGCGCGCTCACCCTGCACGAACTGAGGCTGACGGTCGGGGACGAGGTGTTCTTCGAGATCCTGCGCAGTTACTCCTCCCGGTACGCCGACTCCACCGTTGACACCCCGCGCTTCGTGGCCGTGGCTGAGGAGGTCTCGGGGCGGGACCTCGGTGATCTGTTCGATTCCTGGCTGTACGGCGAGCGGACCCCGGAGCTGACCGGCGGCTGATCCGGGAATTGGTCCCAGCGGGTGTGAGGTCCACACTGGGGTCCAGTGAACAGCGAGGGGAGCCGGCGTGGGACGTCTGGACGACAAGGTCATCGTGGTGACCGGGGGTGCCCGGGGACAGGGGGCGGCGGAGGCGGCGGCGTTCGTGTCGGAGGGGGCCCGGGTGTGGGCCACCGATGTTCTCGACGATGAGGGAAGGGTCACCGCGGCCGAGGTCGGGGCCCGCTATCTCCATCATGACGTGACGAACGCCGGGGAGTGGGAGGCGGTCATCGCCGAGATACTGGAGACCGAGGGACGCATCGACGGTCTGGTGAACAATGCCGGGATATACGTGGGTGAGGGTCTCGCCGACACCTCCGAGGCCACCTACCGGAGGGTGATCGAGATCAACCAGATCGGTGTGTTCCTGGGGATGAAGGCGGTCCACGGTCCCATGGTTGAGCGGGGCGGGGGATCCATCGTCAACATCTCCTCGATCGCCGGGTTGATGGGGGCCCAGAACTCCTTCGCCTACGGTGCCTCGAAGTGGGCCGTGCGGGGAATGACACGTTCGGCGGCCCGGGAACTCGCCCCCTTCGGGATTCGGGTCAACTCCGTTCACCCCGGAATAATCGAGACCCCGATGTTCGACGACCTCACCGGGGGAATGCCCGAGGTGAGGGCCATGATCGAACAGCGGATTCCCATGGGACGCCTGGCGGGCCCCGAGGAGGTGGCCTCGGTGGTGCTGTTCCTCATGTCCGATGAGTCGGGTTACTGCACGGGGCGGGAGTTCGTGGTCGACGGGGGCTTCACGGCCTGACTCGAAAAGGGTCAATCGTGGATGACCACGGGTGTCCCGAGGGGCACCCGGCCGGCCAGATCCGTGACCAGGTCGTTGCCCACCCTCACGCATCCCAGGCTGACATCGGATCCGAGAAGCTCGGGTCGGTTCGTTCCGTGGATTCCGATCTGACCGTTCCCTCCGGCGTACTCGGTCACCGTGTCCGACCACAGCGACAGACCCAGGGCGAAGGGTCCGTACAGGCCCTCGGGTTCCGGTGAGGCGAGCAGTTCGTTGACCGCCGTTCGGCCCGTGGGCGTTCGGGCTCCGGGGCGGCCGATGGCCACGGTCCCCCAGGTGACGAGCTCGCCGCCCCGCCTCAGCTCCAGACGATGTTCGGAGAGATCGATGTCGATGGTGTAGTCGGTCCAGGTCACCTCGACGTCGGCGGCCCTGACCCATCCGGTGCTGAAGTTGGGTCGAACCGGAAGGAGTACCTTCAGCCACTCCGCCGCGGGATCGGGCTGCCCGACGACCGCCAACACCAGGGCGGTTCCGTTGTTCGTCGGATTGTCGAGGGGTCCGCTCTCCACGGGGATCCCACCCCCGGGTGCGTCGAAAACCTCGAGCAGGGGCCCCCGGGCCCGGGCGATGTAGGAGGCGGTGGCGGGGGGAACGTCACCGCTCGGGAGGGGCAGCGATCCACGCCCGGCGCCCGTGACCGTCCCCTCTGACCGGGTGTCCGTGGCGGTGGAGGCCGCCACCCCGGTGCAGGCCGTGATCCCGATGACCAGGGCGAGAAGCAGGGCCGGAACCCGCAAGGCTCTCGGGGCGGGCACGGCCGTCACCCGGTGAGATCGGGGACGGTGACGACCGGGGGTTCGGGCCTGGCCTCGTCCGGAGGAGGCGGTGTGGTGGAGACCAGCACCCTGATACCGGCCTGGGCGACACCACAGGCTCCGTCGGAAACGACGTAGGCGAAGGCGTCGACGCCCTCGAAGTCGAGGCCGGGCTCGTAGACGATCGTGTTCCCCTCGACGGTGGCGGTTCCACTGGCGGGGTTGAACACGGTGTCGACGGTCAGCGGGTCGCCGTCGAAGTCGACGTCGTTGGCCAGGACGTCGATCGTCACCGGTTGTCCGGGTGGGGTCCAGGCCTCGTCGTCGACGGCCAGTGGGGCGTTGTTGAAGTGGCCGAGACTCGCCAGACCGTCACAGCCGCCGCTGTCATCCTGGGCACCCACCGGGGCTCGTCCCACCATGGAGACCAGCAGCAGCAGGGTGACGGCGCGCCGCACGGATCGTCGTCGGGAACGGGGCTTCATGGCCACCCTTCGGCACTTCGGACCCCCGCTTCAAGTCCCCGGGGTCGACGGGCCCGAGGTTTGGTGAGGTGCGGTCGGGTTCTCCGATCCCGAGTCGTGGAGGTGGGTCACGCGGGACGCTCGGGCCCACGACCCACGGTCGGTGGGAGACGGATCAGGTCCGCCGACGGTACTCCGAGCGCTGACGGGGAGGTGAGTCGGACGCCTCCACCGTCCCGTCGGACACCAGACCCAGCAGGTGGGCGTACACGGATCGACCGGCGGCGCGGTACAGCCGATGATCGACGTCGGCGTAAAGCTCCATGACGATGTCCTCGATGCGGCAGTTGCCGCGGTCGAGGGAGGCCAGGATCTGTTCCTCACGGTGGCGCCGGTGGCGGACGAACGCCTCCAGGAATGGAGCCGGATCGGGGATCGGCGGTCCGTGGGTGGGGTAGAGGGTGGAGTAGCCCCGGGCCATGACCAGTTCGAGGCTGCGCAGGTAGTCGCCCATGTGCCCGTCCGGTGGCGAGATGACCGAGGTGGACCAGCCCATGACGTGATCGCCGGAGAACAGGGAGTTGGTCTCCAGCCAGGCGAAGCACAGGTGGTTCGAGATGTGTCCGGGTGTGTGCAGACATTCCACGCTCCACCCCTCCCCGTCGATGACGTCACCGTGGCCCACGGTCACATCGGGGGAGAAATCGAGGTCGTGACCCTGGCGGTGCTCTCCCGCCGTGGCCTCGGCGTCGGGGTCGGTCCCGGACTCCTCGTCCACGGGAAAGGGGAACTCGAGGTGATCGTCGGCCTCGTCCCCGGGCTCCTCGTCCGGACGGGGATGGGGCCCATGGGCGTAGGTCGGGGCACCGGTGGCCTCGGCCAGCCGCCGGGAGAGCGGGGAGTGGTCCGGGTGGGTGTGGGTGACCAGTATGTGGGTGACGGTCTCCCCGCGGAGCGCGGACAGGAGAGCCTCGAGATGGGAGTCATCGTCGGGCCCGGGATCGATCACCGCCACCCGTCCCTCGCCCAGGATGTAGGTACCGGTTCCGACGTAGGTGAAACGGGACGGGTTGGGGGCCACGATCCTCCGCAGTCCCGGAGCGGGACGGTCCACCCGGCCGTACTCGAAGTCGAAGTCTCTGAGGAACGGTATGGATCCGGACACGGCGTGCAGTGTGTCAGAGCGGGACCGGTGTCGCCCAGCCCGGGGAATCCCTTCCGGTGGTCCCGGTTCGGTCGACGTTAGGTCCGCGGGTCGCGTTGCCACTGTGCGCTAGGCTCCAACACTGCGCGTGAACCAAGGAGAAGGTCATGAGGAATCTGACCACCAGGAACATTCTCGCCGCCCTGCTCATTTTGGCGGGTACGGCAATGGTGGCGGTCTCACCGGTGGGGGCCGAGGAGACCCAGGCCTGTGTCGACGTAACCGTCACCGGTGACTCCGCCGGTCTGGGGCCGCTCACGAAGAACGTGCAGGTCATCGGCCCCCTTCCCGTCAACGTGGCGGGGGGAACCTACGAGATCGTTCTCTCCAGCGCCGATCCCACCCACGCACCGGGGGCCTACCTCGATCAGGTGAACGAGCAGTGGCACTTCACCCTCGATTCGGGGTACGTGTCGCCGGTGACCCCCGACATCCCCGACGAGGCCATGGGCACCTCCATGTCGGCGGGAATCGTCACCCTGGCCCCGGCCTCGTCCATCACGTTCCATTGGGACGGGGTACTGCCCTCCTACGATAGCGTGCACCCCACCGTCTCGTTCATCTGCGCCACCGCCCCCACCACCACCACGACCACGACGGTGGCCCCCACCACGGCGCCGACCACGACGGTGGCTCCCACCACCACAACCGCTCCGACGACCTCGGTGGCTCCCTCATCCACCGTTGCCCCCACCACCACGGTGGCCTCCACGACCACGACCCAGGGTGAGATCGGCGGAATCACCGAGGAGAACCCCCAGACCGGGGAGGAACTGGCCCGCACCGGGCTGAACCTCACCCTGGGACTCACCGGGCTCACGCTGATCCTCCTGGGATCGTTGATGGTGGGCTGGGAGTCCCTCATCGAGGTGGCCCGGCGCCGTCTGGTCCCCGTCGAGCGCCGCTGATCGGGGACCCTCCCCGGTGCCGGACTTCCTACCCGCGGTGGAACGGGTCCTGGCCTCACTCGCCCCCGGTGAGGTGGTCACCTACGGCGAGGTGGCGGCGGAGGCCGGTTTCCCGGGTGCGGCGCGGGCGGTGGGCAACCTCCTGGCCGGGGGCGAGGGCTATCCCTGGTGGCGGGTGGTCACGTCCACCGGTCGGTTGGTTCCCGGACACGAGGAGGAACACGCCGCCCGGCTCAGGGCGGAGGGGGTCAGGGTCGTGGGAAACCGGGTGAGGAGCGGTACTAGCGCTCTTCCTTGAACATGACGTGACGGCGGAGCACGGGGTCGTACTTGCGCAGCTCCAGCCGCTCGCGGGTGTTCACCTTGTTCTTACGGGTGGTGTACGTGTAGCCGCTGCCCTCCGTGGAGCGCATCTTCACGATCGGCCGCTTGTCGCTCTTGGCCATCAGATCTTCACTCCCCGGCGGCGCATGTCGGCCAGTACCGACTCGATGCCCTTCTTGTTTATGGTCTTGATGCCCTTGGTGCTGACGGTGAGGGTCACCCACCTCTTCTCATTGGGTACCCAGAACTTCTGCCTCTGGATGTTGGGCTTGAACCACCGCTTGGTGCGGCGGTGTGAGTGGGACACGTTGAATCCAGTGGTCGGGCGACGGCCCGTGACCTGGCAAACCTTGCTCATAGCGCGTCCTCATCGACGATAGGGCGGCGGACAACAGCGTTCCAGACTAGCAAGCCCGGGGCTGATTCACCATAGGGGTCGCGATCCGTCGTCGGCGGGTTCGGGATCGGGTGGGTGTCATGGAGAATCGGTCACGGCGAAGAACCGGCCGCCACGTGTCCCGATGTAGATCCCGCCCCGCCACACGGTCGGGGTGGACTCGATGCAGCCTCCCAGGCTGATCGACCAGAGTTCTCTCGGGGCGGTGGTGGTGTCGGCCACGTCATAGGCGTGGAGGTTCCCGAGACAGTCCCCCTGGATCAGGGTGTCGTCGACGATCACGGGTGACTGCCAGAGGGGGCCGGGTAGGTGCATGGTCCAGCGGATCGCACCGGTTTCCCGGTCTATCCCGAGTACCCGGCCGCCGTCGGTGGGAACGATCAGGATGTCGCGGTGGATGGCGGGGGTGGCCCAGACTCCGCCGGGGCGGGAGTCCCGGTCCTGAATCGACCAGACCACCGGATCCTCGGGACGGGACGGATCCAGCTTCATTATCTGGCCCACGTCCTTGGACCTCTGGTTGCCCCGCTCGTACTCGGCCCCCACGTAGAGGTAGCCCTCTTCGTCCACCACGACGGAGGCGTCTACGTCATCACCGGTCCAGAAGCGGAACACCCGGGTGGGTTCACCACCCTCGGCCAGATTGGTTATGTCCCAGCCCTGGACCAGGCCGCCCGAGTTGGCGAAGTAGACCGTGTTTCCCGAGATGGCGACGGAGTTCTCGATCGAGACGTTGTTGCCCACGGCCCGTATGAGCTCGTCGTCCCACCCGGGGGCGTTGAAGACCAGCTCGGGGGACACGGTCACCAGGCCGTCGGCGCCGTAGCCGCGGTTGAGCTTCACGATGTGGAACTGGCTGTTCTCCCCACCCTCGAAGAGGTAGTCGTCGATGACCAGGGCGGCCCCGTCCCAGTCGTTGTTCCACTTGGTCGGGGACACCGCATTGGCCGAGAGTCGCCAGAGCTCGACCAATTCGCCCCCCCGGTCGAGGGCCAGGACCCGGAAGAAATTGTCCCGTGACCCCGTGTACAACAGTGGGTAGCCGTCGGGGTCGATGGTCACCGACCCCTTGATGATGTCGCCAGTGGGGAAATCGGCCTTGATGCGGCTCCCGTCGGTGGAATCGAGAACGTGCACGGCCCGGTCGTAGGCGCCGAAGGCGACCCAGGTCCGCCCCTCGCGTTCCCACACAGAGGGTTGTCCGGTCCAGCCCGTCCCAC
>Ga0256841_1003877_pt1 | contig 11027 bp, 16 predicted proteins | sample 356308metaG_FD_185971 | JGI IMG/M metagenome (GOLD analysis project Ga0256841, IMG submission 185971) | Hydrothermal vent microbial communities from Mid Atlantic Ridge, Atlantic Ocean - 356-308 | ecosystem: Environmental > Aquatic > Marine > Hydrothermal vents | place: Atlantic Ocean: Mid...
CGACACACCGCTCTGTGGATCCACAATCGAGGCAAAACCCAGCCCCATCTGATAGGCAATGATCTGCCCGCCGGTAACGATGGCGGAGAACACCAACTGCAATGCCATCCCCATCGCCACGCCGATGAGCAGCTGTTGAACTATCAGCAGCAGTGTCATTGGACTGAAGGGGTCGAAATGGGGAACCGGCGGGATCTGTGGAGCAATCACGATGGTCAGGGTCAGGGTGATGAACAGCTTGACCCGTCTCGGTACACTCCGGGAACCGCTCACCGGCGCACTCGACACCATCGCTCCAATACGGAAAAATGGCCATAGCAGGGAGCCGACCCAGGCGGTGATCTCTGCGCTGGTAAAGGTCATGGCTACTCGATCAGTGCCGGAATGTTTTCGAACAGCCGGACGGTGTAGTCCGCCAGCATCTGGGCCAGCCAAGGTCCGGCCAGGGCCAAAACGGCGAGAGTGATCAACAACTTCGGAATAAAGCTCAGTGTCATTTCATTGATCTGTGTCGCCGCCTGAAACATGCTCACCAGTAAACCCACGCCAAGCGCCGGCAAAAGAATCACCGAAACCATCATCACCAGCAGCTCCAGCGCCTGCTGGAACACGGAGACAATCAGTTCAGGAGACATAGAAGCTTGCCGCAAGGGTGCTCATGATCAGTGACCACCCATCCACCAGCACGAACAGCATCAGCTTGAAGGGGAGCGAGATGATCATCGGGGAGAGCATCATCATGCCCATCGACATCAGCACGCTGGCCACCACGAGGTCGATGATTATGAACGGGATGAACAGTAGAAATCCTATCTGGAACGCAGTCTTCAGCTCGCTGGTAACGAAAGCGGGCAGCAGAATGCGCAATGGCACCGCCTGGGGAGAGTCGAACCCCTCGTCCCGACCGGAGAGACGCACGAAAAGAGCCAGATCGGTATCTCTCGTCTGTCCCAACATGAAGGTCTTCAGTGGCTCCGCCGCTCTGGTGGCCGCCTCCTGGAATGCCATCTTGTCCTCCAGATAGGGCTGGAGCGCCTCCCTGTTGATCTGATTGAACACCGGCGTCATGATGAAAAATGTCAGGAACAGCGCCAGTCCAATGAGGATCTGGTTGGAGGGGGTGGTGGTCAGCCCCAGTGCCTGGCGCAGTATGGCGAAGACGATGATGATCCGGGTGAACGAGGTCATCATGATCAGCGCCGCCGGCAGGAAGGTGAGCGCCGTCATCAGCGCCAGTAGCTGCAGGGTCACGCTGTAGGTCTGCCGTCCTCCGGCTCCGGATACCGTCAGGGCGGGAAATGCCTCCTGCGCCGCAACTGCATCCAGGGAGAGCAGCACACCAAGCAGCAGTAACAGAACGCGCAGCATCACTGTTTCCTCCTGTTGAGCGCCGCCGCCAGACGCCGTGCAAATGCCTCATTCGTCACTCCGGTGGTAGATGGCTCGGGGAGAGGTTGCTCCAGCAGATGCAGCAGCTCCACCTGACCGGCAGAGACGCCGATCAGCAGCTGCTGTTCACCCACCTGGATCACCACCACCCGCTCCCTCTGCCCCACGGGGAGCGCGGCAACCACCTTCAGGGCTCCGTTGGCGGTGCTGTTCCAGCCCGGAAGACGGCGCAGAGCCCATGCGAACAGGGCGATCACCACCAGCACCAGCAGCAACCCCAGAACCAGCTGCAGCAATCCCCCGGTAGCCAGCGGCCCACCCTCCAGATGCTGCAGTTTTTCTGCATCACCCACGGCCGCATCCAGGGGCAGTGCGAACACAGCGAACAGCAGCGAAAGGGAGATTCGCCACATCACTTTTTCAGGTTCCTCAGCCTCTCTTGGGCGCTGACTACATCGGTGAGACGGATCCCGAACTTCTCGTTCACCACCACCACCTCGCCATGGGCAATCAGCGTCCCGTTCACCATCACATCCAGCGGCTCACCCGCCAACCGATCCAGCTCCACCACCGACCCCTGGTTGAGCTGTAACAGATTGCGGATATTGATCTGGGTGCGGCCAATCTCCATGGCGATGGTGACAGGGATATCCAGAACCAGATCCAGATCCACCTCTTTGCGGTCGCCACCGGAGGTATCGCTCTCCAGCGGATCCAGTGGAGCTGGAGAGTAGCTCTCTCCGACATCATCCGCTCCGGTTGCACCGCCGTCGGACTCCTCCTGCAGCTGTTCTGCAAGGGCTTCGGCCCAGGGGTCCTCTTCCTCCTGACCGGCTGCGCCACTCTCCTGCGACGCTGTGGCGCCATCGGTTTCGGCTTGCCCGGTATCCTCCAGCGGCGCCTCGACCGCCTCCGGACTCTCCAGCTCTCCCTCTGTTTCCGATACCAGCTCTTCGGTTTCTGCCTCTGCACTCACTGGTTGCACCTCCCCTCGGTTGATACTCTGGCTGTTTCAGCGAAAACTTGTCTGCACTGGTCGATCGATGAGTTCAGTCACTTTCACGGCCCATCTATTGTTCGCTGTTCCGTAACTGGCTCGAAACACCGGGATCTGCTCCGCCTTGACCAGCACCTGCTCTGGCATCTCGATGGGAATGATATCCCCCGGTTTGAGATCGGCCAGCTCGGCCACGCTCAACTGCGCTTCGGCGAGATTTACGCTGAGACATACCTCCATATCCTCCAGCTCGTCCCGCAGTGTGTTGAGCCAGCGATCATCCGTTTCGGTGCGCTCGCTCTGCATGCCGGTATCGAGGATGTCCCGAATCGGCTCCAGCATCGAATAGGGCATGGTGACGTGGATATCACCGCTGCCACCATCCATCTCCACATGAAATGTGGTGACAACCACGATCTCGGAGGGGCTGACGATGTTCGCAAACTGGGGATTGACCTCTGCATTCAGAAATTCGAAGTCGATATCCAGCACCGGGGCCCACGCCTTTTTCAGATCCTTGAACACATCCTCCAGCACGATCTGGATGACCCGCTGCTCGGTAGGGGTGAACTCCCGCCCTTCGATCTTGGCATGAAACCGGCCTCCACCACCGAAGAAGTTATCCACCACCGAGTAGACGAACTTCGGCTCCAGTACGATCAGTGCCGTCCCCCGCAACGGCGCGATGCGGATCAGATTGAGGCTGGTGGGAACGAACAGGCTGTGAACATACTCACCGAATTTGGTGGTCTTGATACCACCCACCGAGATCTCCGCACTGCGTCGCAGCAGGTTGAACATGCTGACCCGAAACAGTCGGGCAAACCGCTCGTTGATCATCTCCAGCGTGGGCATCCGCCCGCGGACGATGCGCTCCTGGGTGGCTAGGTCATAGGGCAGCGGACCAGCCGGAGAAACCGACTCCTCTTCGGTATCATCGTCGCCTACCCCGTGCAGAAGGGCGTCGATCTCATCCTGTGACAACAGTTCACTGGCTGACATGGCTGATGGTGGTTGCTATTACTGAATCACAAAGCTGGTGAAATAGACATCTTCCACACCCGGCTTGCCGGTGCGCTCCTCGATGATCTTGCGAATATTCTCCAGCACCTCGGTGCGCAACTTCTCCTTCCCCTCCACTCCGGAGACACTCTCCACACTCTGGCTGCTCAACAGCAGTACGATGCTGTTACGGATCACCGGCATATGGGTGGTGACCGCCTTCTCGATCTCCGGATCGCGGGTCATCACCTGCAGGGTCACCTGCATAAAGCGGGAGCCACCCGACTCGTCGGTGAAGTTGACCACGAATGCCGGCTCCAGCGGGATATAGATAGGAGGCTCCTCCTCGTGGGCCGCCTTCTCCTCGCCATGCCCCTCTTCGGCAGCAACCGCCTCATGAGTACCACCTCCCAGCGCTCCACTGAAATAGAGAAAGGCCCCGAAACCCCCAAACATCACCAGCTGCAGTACCACAATGACGACAATCAGCTTGGTCATCGATGCCCCTCCGGAACCCTTCTGCGCACCGTTGTCCTGATTCTCTTTTGCCATGATAGACCCTTGTTGAAGTTGTCCTGTGCCCAAGCAATTGCAATTTGCGTGCCCGGAGAGACCACTCATCCGAAACCCGCCATACCCCTGTCTGCCGAGCACCCGCCCCGGTGGCAGAGTCCCGCATCCGGGACGATGGCGGAGAAGCTCCCACCGACGGCAAAAGATTGACGAAAACAACCCCTCGATGCGCCGGGAATCCGGCACAGAACACTCCGACAGGCAGAAAAAACGGAATTGGGTTAGTATCTCTACTATCTGACTTTCGATTGAATAATGGATACTCCCTGCTGTGCGCAAAAAACCACGCATACTCAACACCCGGACGGTGGCACAATCACGGCTGTTCCATATCGAGGCGCTGGATCTGGAGTTCTCCAATGGCACCACCACCCAGTATGAGCGTCTGCGGGGTGCATCCCGTGGAACGGTCCTGATCGTCCCGATGCTCGACAGCCATACGGTCTTGCTGGTGCGGGAGTATGCCGCCGGAACGGAACGCTATGAGCTGGGATTCCCAAAGGGGCGTATCGAGCCGGACGAACCGCTCCTGGAGGCCGCCAATCGTGAGTTGATGGAGGAGGTCGGCTATGGTGCAAAACGGCTCGAACACCTCACATCCCTCACCCTGGCCCCCGGATTCCTGGGCCACGCAACCGAGATAGTCCTGGCGCAGGATCTCTATCCCCAGCGGCTGGAGGGGGATGAGCCGGAGGAGCTGGAGGTGGTGCACTGGGATATGGATGCAGTCGGAGCGCTCTGGCGCAGCGGGGAGTGTACCGAGGCGCGTACCATTGCCGCGCTGTTCATCACAAGAGAACATCTCAGTGGCAGCTGACTCCTACTCCAGAGCATGCGCGCAGCTACTGGAAACGGTCATCTCCATCGCACAGGAGGCCGGTGAACGGATCCTCTCCATCTATGAAGGTGATTTCGGTATTGTGCACAAACCAGACGAATCACCGGTCACCGAGGCCGACCTCGCGGCCCATCACATCATCATAGATCGGCTGAAGGCGCTGACTCCCGAACTGCCGGTTCTCTCGGAAGAGTCCGCGACGATCCCCTATGGAGAACGGGCCCGCTGGCGCTGTTACTGGCTTGTGGACCCCTTGGACGGAACCCGCGAGTTTATCAAGCGCAATGGAGAGTTCACAGTCAACATAGCCCTGATCGATGAACATCGACCGGTGCTGGGGATCGTTCATGCCCCTGTCACCGGGGTCAGTTACTACGCCAGCCGGGGCAGTGGCGCATTCAAGAGAGCGGCCGGAGGGGAAACATACCAAATTCATGCACGGCATATCGTGGAAAAGCCGATGATCGCTGTCAGCCGCGCGCGCTGCAACCCACGGCAGCAACGGCTGCTGGACAACATCGGTCCCCATGAAACGATAGCAGTCGGCAGCTCACTCAAGTCCTGCCTGGTTGCGGAGGGAAAAGCGGACCTCTACGCTCGCCTCGGCCCCACCTCTGAGTGGGACACCGCTGCCGCTCAATGTATCGTGGAACAGGCGGGGGGACATATTACCGATACCCAGATGCGGCCGCTCCGTTACAACACGAGGCCCACCCTTCTCAACCCCGATTTTTTCGTCTTCGGCGCCGAATGGCGTGACTGGTCTCGCCATCTCTGAGCAACCATCAGTTAGAGTCGGTGGCCGCCAGGCACGCCGTTCCGTTCAGGAGTTCTTCAGACAGAAAAAACGTTCGCCGCACTTTCCGGGCACTGCACCTGCCATAGTCTTCAGCCGGATCAGATCATGAATTACGATATGCTTGCGCTCTACACTGAGCAAACCGTCATCCTGAAAGCGGGTGAACATGCGACTGACGGTCTCCACCGCCAACCCAAGGTAGTTGCCAATATCGTTCCGTGACATACTCAGATAAAACTCGGTAGCGGAGAAACCGCGCCGGTAGTAGCGCGAGGAGATGCTGTAGAGATAGGCAGCAAGCCGCTCTTCTGCACTCTTCTTGCCCAGCAGGATAGTATGGATCTCCTCCTCGAAGATCTCCTTGCTCATCAGGGCAATCAACTGGCGATGCAGCACTGGAAGCTCATTGCTGAGCAGCTCGAACTCTTCATAGGGGATTTCGCAAACGCTGGCTGTCTCCAGAGCCTTGGCGGAACAGGGGTGAGTCTTGTGGACAATGGCATCGAGGCCTAGCAGCTCTCCCGGCAGGTGAAAACCGGTCACCTGCTCGTTTCCGCTCTCGGTGGGTACATAGCTCTTGATGGAGCCACTGCGGACAGCATAGATAGAACGGAACGAATCTCCTCCATGATAAAGGTGATCACCCCGCTTGACAGGGCGGCGACGCTGAATAATCTGCTCGAGCCGCTCCAGCTCCTCACCGGTGATCCCTACGGGCAGGCAGATCTGAAACAGACTGCAATCCTTGCAGGCAATTTTACGCTTCGATAGCGGAACAACAGTACTCTCTTTTTCTGGAGGCATATCAAACTGGGAGTAGTGACAAATATCAATTATATTTATAGTGCCATATTACTGCAAATTCGCTTCCTAAAAACATGAATTGACAATTGTTAACTTTGTTATTAACGTTATCAACGGATTGCTCTTGGAGAGCATCATATTCGGTATTTTGGCACCCGCCGGTTCCACGCCGCAACCACCGACAGGGGATACGCCATCGCTGACGCACTCTCTCTGATTCGGCGAATGGTGAAAATCCTTGACACAACTCGTGTCTATTGAGCCGCTGTACTTGCATCGAACGACGGTTCAGGAGACCGGCGTATTGCTCTCCACCCAGCGCGTCCCTTCCTGGAGATACTCTTTTTTCCAGAACGGAGCCCGCGACTTGAGCTCCTCAATCAGATAGCGAGCCGCCCCGAAGGCTTCACTACGGTGGGCCGACCAGGCTGCAACCAGAACGATGGAATCATCTGGTCGTATCTCTCCCACCCGGTGAATAATCAACGTATCGAGCAGCTCCCAGCGCCGCGCCGCTTCCCTGCAGATGGACTCCAGATGGATCTCGGTCATCTGCGGATAGTGCTCCAGGAACATGGATCGTACCGTATCACCCTCGTTGAAATCACGCATACTCCCCACAAATACGCATGTTGCACCATACTTGCCCCGGTTCCCGGCCATCTCACCCTGGAATCGCGCCAACTCCTGCCAGGGATCGAACACAGTGGTGCGAACCTCAACAGCCATGGGAACCACCGGTTACCGGAGGAAAAAATGCCACTTCGTCACCATCATGAACAGGAGTCTCCTCCCCCGCATACTCCATGTTGACTGCCATCAAAGTGTTCGCGGGGAGTGGTTTGTCCCCGACTGCCTGGTGCCATACCTGAACCACTGTAGTGGTGTCAGCCACATCGAGCAGAAGATCCCCGCTCCCCACCTGTTCCCGCAAGCTGGCAAAAAACCTAACTGTAACAGCCATCAGGATCCACCTGTCATGTTTACATCGCCGTGCCCGCCAGATTATCATGAAAACCGTCGCTCACACAGCCTCTCTTGGTTATGAACAGACTGACCCATTTCAACGCCGCCGGTCACGCCCACATGGTGGATGTGGCACAGAAGGCGGTCACCCACCGCCTGGCCATTACCGAAGGGCGCATCCTGATGCAGCCGGAGACACTCCAATTGATCCTCTCCGGCGGTCACAAGAAGGGGGATGTGCTCGGTATCGCCCGGATCGCCGGCATCATGGGGGCCAAGAAAACAGCCGATCTGGTTCCTCTCTGTCACCCACTGAACATCACCCATGTGGATCTGGAACTTCAGCCATGCCCCGAGGAAAACGCCGTCTATTGCCGCGCCAGAGTGGAAACCGATGACCGGACAGGCGTTGAGATGGAGGCGCTCACCGCTGTGCAGATCGCCTTGCTTACTGTCTACGACATGTGCAAGGCAGTCGATAGGGGGATGACTATCGAGGGGGTGAGGCTGGTGGAGAAGGCGGGCGGAAAGTCGGGGCACTGGCACCGCGCTACCCCACCGGAGTAACGAGCAGACCACAGCCGAACCAGCTCCAGCCCGAACATTCAGGTCGAATGGTTGCACGGTCATCCATAGCTGCAGCAACCGTTCCTTTTCGCGCACCCCAAACCAAGCCATCTCCCCCCGCCCGGTAAAGCCCCGGTTATTCCGTGACGATACAGATTATATCAACCCGGCAGCAATATCTCGTATTCAACCGAGGCACACTGGAACGCAGGGCCGGTGCCTCCCTGGAGTCCTGAACATGACATACGTTGTTGCTGGATTAATGAGACGGCATTATCTTTCAGCAGAGGCATCGGCGATGGCAGGTAACAAGAGAGCACTGGTTACCGCGCAGTGGAACCAACTGGTGGTAGAGGCAGAAGAGGCGACACAGATTGAGTTGGACGAAGAGCTGGAAAGCTATCTGGTCTTTCTTCTGATGCGCTATCACGACCAGCCACAGCTTGCCAACATAATCGTGGCAACAGAGTATCTGGAGGGAACACTGCAGACCGGAGAACTGCGCCGGAACCGGATGCGTGATGTAGGGGATCACTGCCTGCTCTACTCCGGCCTATTCCCCCGCAATGCCAGAAGGCGCAATGTCCCGGTCGATTACTATATCGACTTGGGGCGGGGGGCATACCGCAATCTCGCCGAGGATGAGCAGTTCGGGCTCGCCACCGTCTTCACCAAACTCGCCACCCATTTCGTTGCCCTCATGGACACACTGCAAGCGCTGCGCAGTATGAGCCTGGAGTCGCCTCTACTCGATCCCCTTTCCGCAATGGAGTTGTGGCAGAAGAGCGGCAGCCGCTATGCGGCGTCCCAGATAGAGTCGGTTACAGAAGCGGGAGAAGCGATCATCATGAGTGCGGCGCCACGTCGAACGCATTGATCGGTAGGGGAAAAACCTGCCGCACCCGATGTTTTGTCGGGCGCACAAGACACCTCTGGGCAATGTTCATTGCCCGATTTTCCTATAGCTTTAAACAGTTAGCTGATAGTTATGCTGCGTGTGGGTACCGCCACCAACCATCCACCTCCAGCGATGGCGGTTACCCCGGCTTACTCTGCCATTCTCTCACCGAATGGCTCACTTTACTACACTGATATTTTTCTGTTCTTTCTGGATACGCTCATAGATCTCTTCCCGATGCACGGAAACCTCCTTGGGAGCATTGATTCCAATCCTCACCTGATTTCCCTTCACACCGAGAACGGTAACTGTTATGTCATCACCGATTATCAGCGTCTCGCCCACACGTCTCGTCAAGATTAACATTGTCTGCACTTCTCCCTTCAATTCATGACAAATTACGCTGTCATGAAACTATCTGACCCATCTCAATAGCATATGATTACATCGTACTTAACTAAATTACCTAGGGGCAAGAAACAGCAATTGATTTTTGCAACATTATTACAATCTAAAACAATTACATTCCCCCCACGTCCCTCGGCCGGTTGACACTACTCAAGCTGGAACGCCGAATGCAGTGCCCTGACACCAAGCTCAAGATACTTATCGTCAACCACCACCGAAATCTTTATCTCTGATGTTGAGATCATACGAATATTAATCCCCTCTTCTGCCAGCGCCTGGAACATCGTACTGGCGATACCCGCGTGGGAACGCATCCCCACTCCAACCAGCGAAATCTTGGCAATCTTGTCGTCACCCTCGACCTCGCGCGCCCCCAAATCATCCGCCAATTGACGCAAAATATCCAGTGCTTTTTCATAGTCGCTGCGATGTACCGTAAAGGTGAAATCGGTAGTTCCATCGGCACCCACGTTCTGGATTATCATGTCCAGTTCTATATTTGCATCACCGATGGGGCCAACAATCCGGTATGCCACCCCCGGCTGATCCGGCACCCCCAGGATCGTCAGTTTGGCTTCGTCACGGTTGAAAGCTATGCCGGATATTACCGCCCTCTCCATCTGCTGCTCTTCCTCTTTGGTGATCAGTGTCCCCTCCCCCTCTTCGAAAGAAGAGAGAACCCGCAAAGGTACACCATATTTACCGGCAAACTCGACCGCTCGAATCTGAAGCACCTTCGATCCAAGGCTGGCCATCTCCAGCATCTCCTCGAAGGTGATACGCGCCAGACGCCGGGCCTGTGGGACCACTCGAGGATCGGTCGTATAGACTCCATCCACATCTGTATAGATTTGGCACTCGTCCGCCTCAAGGGCTGCCGCCAGGGCCACTGCTGTAGTGTCGGAACCACCGCGCCCTAATGTTGTTATATTGCCACATTGGTCCACACCTTGGAAGCCAGCCACCACCACGACGCGCCCCTGTGCAATGTCGTCCCGCACCTTTTGCTCTTCGATCTCCAGAATACGGGCCTTGTTGAATACGCTATCGGTACGGATGTGCACCTGCGCCCCGGTGTAGGAGCGCGCCTCGCACCCCAATTCATTCAGCGCCATACAGAGCAGCGCAATGGTCACCTGTTCACCTGTAGAGAGTAGTACATCCAGCTCCCGGGGAACAGGATGGCTGGAAACTTCTCTGGACAGCGCCAGCAGACGGTTTGTTTCGCCGCTCATGGCGGACACCACGACGACGATCTCCTGCCCCTGATCTCGACAACGCTTGATCCTTGCAGCGACGCTTTTTATGCGCTCCGGGGTGCCCACCGAAGTACCACCATACTTTTGAACGATCAACGCCACCGCCGTGCAACCCACTCCACTACCGATTCAAGCGCGGCCTGCAGAGCCGCGGGATTGTCTCCACCCCCTTGTGCCAGATCGGGTCGTCCGCCACCCTTTCCGCCAACCTGCTGCGCCACACTGTTTACCAGCTCGCCAGCCCGGATGCGATCGGTAATATCGCTGGTGACTCCGGCAACCAACGTCACCTTGCCGGTATCACCGGCCGCCAGCACGATGGCTGCGCTACCCAACCGCTCCTTCAACTGATCTACCATGGTGCGCAGTGCTTTGTTGTCGACACCGTCTAGACGTGCCGCGAGCACCTTGATCCCGTTCATCTCCACCGCCTGGGCAGCAAGGTCACCACTCTGGCTGCTGGCCAGCTTCTGCTTCAGTCGCTCCAGTTCCCTCTCCAGGTCACGGTTACGCTGCAGCAGCTGGGA
>Ga0256841_1003878_pt1 | contig 11026 bp, 5 predicted proteins | sample 356308metaG_FD_185971 | JGI IMG/M metagenome (GOLD analysis project Ga0256841, IMG submission 185971) | Hydrothermal vent microbial communities from Mid Atlantic Ridge, Atlantic Ocean - 356-308 | ecosystem: Environmental > Aquatic > Marine > Hydrothermal vents | place: Atlantic Ocean: Mid...
CGGTCGGTGACAATCTCACCGACCTATCCGCCAACGCCACCCCCCCCGCGCAGATTCAGGCGTTCGGCTATCCGGGCGACTGGCTGATCCGCTGCGCCACCGCCGCACGCGACTGCAACGCCAACGACGTGTTCGACACCTGCGACATCACGAACGGAACGTCCAACGATTTCGACGGCGATGCGGTCCCCGATGAATGCCAGCCCGAGTTCCACGCGACGCTCACGCTGACCACCGACGCCACCTGCTACCAGACCGGCGATATCGTGACCGTCCACATCAACCTCGCGGATGCGGGGCAGGAGATCGTGGGGGGACAGTTCTTTTTCCAGTACGATCCCACGCGGTTGACGCTCGTCTCCGCCGACCCCGCCGACCCGAACGCCGTCGATCCGAACGATCCCTTCGAGGTCGAGATCTTCGAGCACGACGACGCCAGCCTCGGCACGCTCGATTACGCCGTCTCGGCCCCCGCCGGCGCCGCGGGGACGACCGGCAGCGTCGCGATGGCGACCCTGAAATTCATGGCACAAAGCGAGTATTGCGATTCGGCGGGGCTCGTCGCGTTTCGAGCCAACGACCCGCCAACCCGCCTCTCCGGCCAGTCCGGCGCCGAGGTCTTCGTGAGCACGACCGACCTGCCCGCGATCACGATCGACGGCGTGCCCCCCGTGCTCTCGCCACCCTCCGACCAAACGCGTTTCACGGATCCCGGCCAGTGCACCGTCACGTTCGACCCCGGTACGGCAACCGCGTCGGACAACTGCACACCGACCGAACAGCTCGACCTGAGCTGGCAACGTAGCGACGGCGCGGCCAGCCTCACCGAACCCTACGACGCCGCCGACTCCCCCATCGTCATCACCTGGCACGCCGGCGACGCCTGCGGCGCCGAGGCCACCGCGACCACCACCATCACCGTGCGGCTGTGGGCCGACCTCGACGGCGACGCGGACGTGGATCTCGCCGATCTGGCGATCATGCTCGCCAATTACGGCGCCGGCGCGGGGATGACGTACGACGAAGGCGACCTCGACGGTGACGGCGACGTGGACCTCGCCGACCTCGCCGAGTTGCTCGCAAACTACGGCCTCAGTTGCGGATAGTGCCCCCTTCTTCGGCGCGCCGAACCCGGCGTTCGACTCCGGTTCACTCAGGTGCCCCGGGCCAGGCGCCACCATGCCACCAGCGCCACGGCCTGCAATCCCGCCACGACCCAGAATGTCGTCTGGAACCCGCGTTTGATCGTCTTGTGCCGGAGCAGGTGTTGGGCCACCAGTGCCGCGGGCGTTCCGCCGACCAGCGCCCACGCGTGCAACAACCGCTCGGGCACGCGCCGCCGCTGCCGCCGCGCCGCGGCCTTGTCCCACGCATACAGCGCAAATGTTGCGCCGTTGACCGCGACGAGGTACGCCGCCAACGCGGACATCCCCCACCTGACACCCAACAGCACCGCCCCTCCCGCGGCGGGCAGGACGCTGGCCAGACCGAAGTGCATGGTTGCGTTTTTCATGTTCCGATAGCCCGACGCCCTTTCACAGGCCGCGTAGCCGGGAGGTTCGCAGCGGGGCTCAGGTTCCCCGCCCGTTTTCGTTGCCGATGGCACCTCGCGGGTTGGCGCGCGACCGGCCGGGGCACTTTGCGATTGCTGGTCGGGGGCCTGGACGCCCGACCGGCACGCCCCGAATCGTTACGGGTATCTCACCACACAGCGGCAGCCGCATCTGCCGCTCCGTCGGAGCAGCGGCAACGAATGCGTGGAGATTCTGGAAGTCCCACGTCTCGCGCGCCACCGGCCGGCCACGCGCATCCCGCAATCGGCAGCCGTATTCGTCCACGAGTACCCGTGTAGCGAACCGGTCGCACATCGCTTCCTTGCGCCGGGGCGATCGCCCGGCCAGCTTGATGAGATAGTGGTAGAGCTCGTGGAGATAGACGAACAGGACGAGTTGTTCGGCATCGGCGACGGTGAGGTAATAGATCTCGCGACGCCAACCGCCGCGGGTCGTGCGGGCCTTCGCGATCCCCGTTCCGAGCGTGTAGGGATAACGATTGTTGCGCCCGAGGTTTACGTAGATAACCGCGTCATGGTAGTAGCATGTGCCCGAGAAATCGGCACCGCGACTGTAGCGCACGGCAACCGTGAGGCGATCGTGGCGGTACGGCGTCGTGTGCCGGAGGAGCATCGCATAGAGCCGGGCGTCGCTCAACTGCGTGGAATTGCGGAAATTCATCCCTCGTCGGCCTCGCCTGCCTGCCCCATCCCGATGACAACCATGAGTATGCCTCCCGCGAGCGACCGAGGCAAGCGAACGAAACCGCGACGACCCCGTCCGATCGGCAGGTATGATCGGCGGGTGGTCAGGCGCTGCCCCCGGTGGTAGGCTCTTGCGCAGCGTTGTTTCCGCCGGCAGGAACCCGTATCGCAGGCAAACGAGTACGCCGGGGAGGTTGCCCATCGTGCCCAAGACCATCTTGCGATTCGCATGGATACCGCTCGCGGTCGGGCTTCTGCTCGGCCCCGCCGCTTCGGCGGGCCGTCCACCCTATCCGCCGACACGCACCGAGCCCGTCTCGGAGGTCATCCACGGCGTCCGCGTCGACGATCCCTATCGCTGGTTGGAAAACACACGGTCGCAGGAGGTTCAGGAGTGGATCGCGCGTCAAAACGCCCTGACGCGCGACATGCTCGACCAGTTTCCCGCAGTTCGCCGCAAACTCGCCCAGCGCCTTGCGCAACTCTACGCGGCGCCGACCGTCTCCTCGCCCCTGATCCGCGGCAAGCGCTATTTCACCACCCGCCGCACCGCCGGACAGAATCACGCGGTCATATATGTCCGCCAGGGACGGTTCGACGCGCCGCCGCTGGCCGTCTTGAACCCCAACGACTTCAGCGCGGACGGGACGGTGGCCCTGGACTGGTGGTTTCCCTCGCCCGATGGTTCGCTGATCGCGTACGGCAAGTCGGCCTCGGGCAGCGAGATGAGCACCTTGTACGTGCGCGACGTGGCGACGGGCCGAGACACGGGGCTGGCCATTCCGCATACGCGCTCGTGCACGGTGGCGTGGGATGGGGACGGACGGGGCTTTCTCTACACGCGCTATCCCGAGCCCGGCAGCGTGCCTCCGGGCGAAGAGGTCTACCACCGCACGGTGTACCACCACCGGCTGGGGCGTCCCTGGCGTGATGACCCCGCCTGTTGGGGGCGCGACCGTCCGAAAGAGGAATGGCCGGTCGTGTACCCGTCGAGCGATTTCCGTCACCAGTTCCTGCTGATCGAGCGCGGCTGGAGCCGACAAGACCTCTACCTGCGTGAGGCCGGGACGGAGCGGTTCCGGCCGATCGCCGTGGGGCTCAACGCCCGTCACCAGGCGGACACGCTGGGCGACCGGCTGGTGATTCTGACCAACTATCAGGCCCCGCGTTACCGGGTCGTCACCGCCCCGCTCGACCATCCCGGTCCGAACCACTGGAAGGAGATCATCCCGCAGCAGGCGGGGGTGATCGAAAGCTTGCACGTCGTGGGGGGCAAGCTGGTGGCGGCGGTGTCGGAAAACGCGTATTCACGATTACTGATCTTCGAGCCCGACGGCACGCCGATCACCGAGGTCGAGCTGCCCGCGCTGGGCACCGTGCTGGATATCCACGGCCGGCCCGACGGCCACGCGCTGTTTTTCCGGTTCGAGTCACTCGCTTACCCGCCGGCGATCTTCCGCTACGACCTGGGCACACATCGGCTGGAAAAGGTGGACGCATTGCAGGTCGCGTTCGACCCCGCGCGCTTCGAAACGCGCCAGGTCTGGTTCGAGTCCCGAGATGGCACGCGCGTGCCGATGTTCGTTTTCTGCCGCGCCGGCCTCAAGCTCGACGGTACCCACCCGGCGGTGCTCTACGGCTACGGCGGCTTCAACATTTCGATCCGCCCGAGGTTCATCCGCCACGCCATTCCGTTCGTCGAGTCCGGCGGGGTCTACGCGTTGGCGAACCTGCGCGGCGGGGGTGAGTTTGGCGAGCAGTGGCACCAGGCCGGCATGCTCGACAAGAAACAGAACGTCTTCGACGACATGGCCGCCGCCGCCCGGAAGCTCGTCACCGAGGGCTACACCCGCCCGGAACGCCTCGGACTGCGCGGCGGCAGCAACGGCGGATTGTTGATCGGCGCGATGATCACGCAACATCCCGACCTGTTCCAGGCGGCGTTGTGCGCCGTGCCGCTGCTCGACATGGTGCGTTACCACCGCTTTTCGATCGCGCGCCTCTGGATCCCGGAGTACGGTTCGGCCGAAGACCCCGAGCAGTTCAAGTTTCTCTACGCCTACTCGCCGTACCACCATGTCCGCGACGGAGTGGCCTACCCGGCGGTGCTGCTGACGACGGCGGAATCCGACTCGCGCGTCGATCCGATGCACGCGCTCAAGATGGCGGCTCGCCTCCAGGCGGCGACGTCGTCCGACCGCCCGATCCTGTTGTGGGTGGAACGCAACGCCGGTCACGGCAAGGGCAAACCGCTCGCCAAGCGGATCGACGAACACCTCGACGAGTGGACGTTTTTCACGTGGCAGCTTGGGATGATTCCCGCCGCCGGCGCCGATACTCCTCCGCCGGCACCGCCAGCATCTTCTCGATCAGCGGCCGATACTCCGGCCCGCCGTTGAGCGTGCAGAACGGGTAGATGCCGTCGGGGGTGCTGTAGAGGATCACGCAGCGCCGGATGCGCTCGGTGTCGTAGTTGTAGCGGTCCATGAAGTGCATGCCGGCGGCCATGAGCGTGCGCAGCTTGCGCTTGCCTTTTTCGCCGCGGCCCTCGGCCTTGTTGGTCATGCCGCGCAGGGCGCTGATGAACGTCAGCGGGTTGATCCGCCGGTTCATTTCCCGCCAATTGTAGCTCTTGAGGAACACCCAGCAGATTTCGAGCTTGTCGAGCCAGTTGGCTTTGCCGTCGTCGCGCCGGCCGGTGATCTTGAAGTACAGCTCGTTCATCCCGCCGAAAAGCTTGAAGATGTCGAACATCTTGGGGATCGGGACGACCTCTTTGTCGGGCGTGACGAAGAAATACGTGCCGAAGGCGCAGTCGCTGTGGCAGCTCGGGCGGATCTTCGGCTTGCCGTCGAGCGTCTGCATGATCCGGCTGAGCGGCGTGATCACGCTCAGCGGGAACATGTCCCGCATCGGGTCGGCCCCGCTGACCTCCGCGATGTCCCGCGCCAGGTCGCCCAGCGTGTAGCGCATCTCGTCGAGCTTGTGCTGCTCGATCCGCCCGGTAATCGAAACCGGCTGGTAGCTGATCGCGCTGATGACGTGAGCGTTGTCGGCGGCGAAACGGAAAATCTTGCCCACCTGGTCGTTGTTGAAGTTGTTGATGATCGTCGGAACCAGGCACACCTTGATGTCGTTGGCGGCACAGTTGTCGATACAGCGCAGCTTCTTGTCGAGCAGGTCGGCGGCCCGCACCTGCCGGTAAATCTCCGGCTCCACCCCGTCAAACTGGAGATAGATCGTGTGCAAACCCGCTTCGGCCGCGCGGCGGGCGAACGCCGGATCGGCCAGCTTGATACCGTTGGTCGCGATCTGGACGTGCGAAAACCCCATACGGTTGGCCTGCGCCACGATCCGGTGAAAATCGGGGTGCAGCGTCGGCTCGCCCCCCGTGAACTGAATCGCCGTCGCCGGATAGGGGTGCTGGTTGCGCAGGGCCTGGAGATACTCGACGACCATGTCGTAGTCGGGCTCGGCGACGTAGCCGGCGGCGTTGGCGTTGGCGAAACAGACCGGGCACTTCAGGTTGCAACGGTTGGTCAGGTCGATCTGCGCCAGGCACGACGCGCTGTGGTGCTGGTTGCACAACCCGCAATCGCTCGGGCAGTTCGCCGCCCCGGAAACCTGCGGCTCGTAGACACCGCGCTCGTCCTGCCAGGCGCTGCGTGTCCCCTTGAGGTACATCTCGACGTTGGTGTTGATCTTGTCACGAAAGTAGCCGTGCTCGGGACAGGTCTTCTCGATCCACACGATTCGATCGCGGACGAAGTAGCGCCCGAGGATCATGCAGCGGCACTCGGGGCAGAGCGTCTCGACCGTCTTGGGCAACTCCTGCACGATCGGGCGGATCGGCGCGCCGGTGTGGGTCGTCGCCGGCTGATGGGGCCGGTCGCGACCGGCCGGGTTCTTCACGAACAGCACGTCGTGGTGCCGCTCGCGCACGCGGCCACAAGCCGGGCAGTCGAGTTCGAGATAGATGGCGTCTTCGCCGCCGTCGTAGATCAGCCGGCCCTCCACCACCTCGCCGCAACCCGCACACGTCCAGCGGCCCTCCCACGGCAACCCGTCCGTGCCCTTTTGCACCGGCGAATACTTGCGCAGCGAAAGCTTGAAACGCTCGAGTTCGGTCCGGGCGTCCTCGGCCCGCACGGCATCTCGCGCGATCGTATCGATCGGCCGGTGGAGCAATCCCGAGTGCTGTCGGCCGTCCGGGGCGATCGGCGGCGCGGCGGGCTCGGGCGGGGCGGCGGGGTCGATCACGTGCAGGTGGCATACGTGGTCCATGTCGGCGTCGCGCGGTCCCAACGGTTCCAGTGCCGCCGACCTGCCCCCGTGCTTCACCTGCTGTTGCGTATCCGACCGCGCCATGAACACCTGCTCCTTCGTTCGCGGATGCCTGTCCCCGCCTGTGCGCCTGGCATTCTACTCACTGAAAGTAATTCGGATAGACACGCGGATGGCGCTTTCGTTTCTGATACGCCCGGGCCAGATCGAGAAAAATCTCCAGATCGCGATCGAGATGCGTGTTGGCCTTGTCGAAAAAGAACGTGCGGATCGGCATGTCGTCGTGCGCCGCGCTGACCGCGGGATAGACCGCTTCCGACACCACGCCGTTCATGCACGTGAACGGGGCGATGTCGATCACGCCGTCGGCCCCTTTCTTGTACACGTAAATCGCCTTGCCCACGCTGAGGACCATCTCGCCCAGCGCCCCGTCGGCGGGCAGGTAGGGCCAGGCCGCCTCGATCACCTCGCGGATGTCCTCCGGCTCTTCGTAACCGACGAAATCATCATGCACCGGCGCCAGCAGCGTCTGCTCGTAGCGATGCTGCACGTGGCTGGTGAGCTTGCGCTTCACAAACGCCATGCTGAACCGCCCGTGCTCGCGAATGGCGTCGGTCTCGCGGCACCAGTTGGTGTACCAGACCCATTCGGGCGTGTCCGAGAGCCAGCATTCGCCCCCGAGCCGTTCGACCCGGCGGACCAGGTCTTCGTTGGAAAACGTGTTGAGCCGGCAAAAAATCTCACCCACGACCCCGATCAGCGGACGGCCCTTCTCGTACCGCGCGGGCAACGACCGGAACCGGTCCCGAACCACCGCGACTTTCTCCGCCAACATGCGCACACGCTCTTTCGGTGCGGGATCGCGCAACGCCAGCACCCGACCGAATACGTCGAGCGCTTCGCGAAACGCCGCGTCGGCATCGCCGGCGACCGTCTCGTACGGACGGGTCTTGAGCAGGAAGCGCTGCGTCAGGTCCGCCAGGACGATGCCCATCCAAACGGTGTGCATGAGATCCTTGGCGGCATCGCCGATGCCGGCGTATCCGTTGGCGCTGGTGGGGGACACGACGAGCACTTCGCCGTAGCCGAGCCGGTCGAGCACCTGGCGCAGGTACGGAGCGTACTGGCCGAAGCGGCAGGGCCCCTCGGCCTCGGGCATGAAGAACGCGGTCCGCGACGGGTCGAAGCCGGGTTGGCGACAAACCTTCAGGAAGTCGCCGAGCGTGATCTTGTGCGGGAGGCACTCTTCGCCGCTGGTGTGGGCGCCGCCGAGCTCGAGCGTCTGGTCGTCGGAATCCGGCACGAGCCGGGCATCCACGCCGATCGAACGAAACGCCGCCGCCGTCAGGGCCGCAGTGGCGTAGGACATTTGGGGGAAGTAGAGGGTGCGGTCGGCGAGACTTCGCTCGCGGATTTGGTCTGACACGTGCGCCACCATCGCAGGATTCCTTTGCTGTCGAGATACGCTTCGCATCGGGTCATCATGCCGGCGTCGTTGGAGTGGCCATCGAACTGGAGCGTGAGGAACGGCTTGCCGGAAGCCGGACGCACAAACCCCTTGATGAACGAATCGGGCCCGCACTTGAAATTGGTGATGTAGATCATGTGCAGGTTGGGGTGGCGGGCGACGAGCTTCGAGGCCGCGAGGATCCGCTTGCCGAAGGCCCAGAACATGTTGTCATTCACGTCGGTGATGTCGATCCCCTCCAGCGGGAGCGCATCGACCGGCAGCACGTTGACGCCGTAGTTCTCGCGCAGCTTGCGCGCGACCGAAAGGCTCACCCCCGGGTCGTGGATGTTGTAGGGCCGGCCGACGAGCACCATGCCCGGCTCGCCGGTGTCGATCAGCGTCTGGAGCGCTTCGCGGCCCGCTTGGGCGTACCGAGTGCGAAACCGCCCCAGCGCCCGCCACGCCGCCTCGAACGCCCGCGCCGCCCGCCGCCGGCCGACGCCCAGCTCCGCTGCCGTATCGAGCAGCGCCCGGCGAACCTCGCCCGCCCCGTCTCGCATCCGGATCGTCGGGCACAGGATCCGACCGGGCCAGTGACGCATCAGCGGCGTCTGGCGCAGCACGAACGGCAGCGTCTGGCCCCAGGGACAGACGTGGTTCGGGTCGGCGTGGGCCGGCGGCTCGTCGCTCGCGGCGGGCAACCCCTCGACCGAAAGCAGGTTGGGCAGCCACACGTAGTCCACGCCCTGCGCCACCAGATCGGCCACGTGTCCATGGGCGACGATGATCGGGAAGCACGGCTCGGCCACGATGGTGTCGAGGCCAAGCTGCACGGTCCGCCGATTGGTTTCATTCGACAGCACGACGCGCATCCCGCAATCGCGGAAAAACCGCCGCCACAGCGGCAACAGCTCGAACGTGTACATCGCCAGCGGGATGCCGATGGTCCGGGTCGCGTCGGGCGGGTCGCCCGCGTCGTCGGCCATCAGCAGCTCGCGGTTGAGCGCGATCAGGTCGGCGATAACGGGTTTGCGCTCAGAACGGGCCTGCTTGCGAAAACGATCCGAACACTTGTCGCCCCAGAACGTCTTCTCGTCCTCGACGGTGAATTCCTGGATCGAACACTGGTTCCCGCAACCGTGACACGTGAACTCACGCAGCGTGTAATCCACCTCCTCGATCTTGTACCCGCGAAAACGCGTCGCCGAGCCGGTGGACTTGATCTTCTCCCGCGCCAACAACGCCGCCCCGATCGCGCCCAACGTCGCGTTGTGCGGCGGAACGATGATTTCCTTGCCGGTAATCATGCTGAAGGCGGCGGCGACGGCGTCGTTGTACGCCGTCCCCCCCTGGAAAAAGATGCACTCGCCGATCGGCCGGCCGCGCACGACGCGGTTGATGTAATTGTGGGCGATCGAGAACGCCAACCCGGCGATCACATCTTCGCGTTTCGCCCCGCGCTGCATGCAGGTGTTCACGTCGCGTTCCATGAACACGGTGCAACGCTCGCCCAGCCGGATCGGCGCCCGCGAGCTCAGGGCGAGCCGCGCGAACTCGTCCTTGATCGAAACCCCCAATTCTTCGGCCCGCTCTTCGAGAAAACTGCCGGTCCCGGCGGCGCAGGCTTCGTTCATCGTGAAATCCACGACGATCGTCTCGGCGGCCGCCGCGCCGTCCCCGCCGGCATGCTGGTCGGTCTCCGATTCGAGACAGATGTACTTGCTGTCCTGCCCGCCGATTTCGAAAATCGTGTCGGGACGCTTGCCCAACAGGCGGTCGCCGATGAACGTGGCGCCGGTCTTGTGGGCGGTGATTTCGTCGTTGATGCTGTCGGCCCCGACGAGCTGGCCGATCAGCTCGCGTCCGCTCCCGGTCGTGCCGACGCCCCGAATCCGCACGCCCCAGCCGACGGCTTCCTCGATCTCACGCAGGCAGCGGGCCACCACCTCGATCGGCCGGCCTTCCGTCCGCGTGAAAATGTAATGGATCACGTCGCCGCGCTCGTCGATCAACACGAGCTTGGTGCCGACCGAGCCGATATCGAGACCGAGATAGGCATCGACCCGCCGGCCATCGGTGGGGAAGTCGTATGGCTGCACGCGATCGCGCAACAGGCGGACCCGTTCCATGCTCAGCGGGGGCATCGTGGCAAACGCCGCGCCGTTGCCCTCGCGGGCCGCCCGCAAGCGTTCCAACCGGGAGCGCAGCGGGCGCTCGCCGGGCGACGCTTCGCCGTCGCCGTCCGCGCCGGCTGGCTCCCGCCGCGCCGTGGCCGGCGTTTCGACGGCCAGCGCCGCGCCCACGGCGCCGAGCGATTCGGCCGCCTCGGGCACGAACAGGTCGTCCTCGTCCAGCTCGAATACCTCGCGCAACGCCCGCACCACCGCGCTGTTGAGCGAAACGCCCCCGATCAACGCCACGGGAGGCACCGGCGTGCGGCCCTTCACCACCGCGGCCTTGTAGTTGCGCGCGACCGCGTCGCACAACCCGCGCAGCACCTCCGGCGGAGCGTACCCCTTCTGCTGGGCGTGGATCATGTCGCTCTTGGCGAACACGCTGCACCGGCCGGCGATCTGGGCCGCCCGCTCGGCTTGCGCGACGATCCCCCCGATCTCCTCGACACGATATTGCAGCCGCGTCGCCTGCTGATCGAGAAACCCACCCGTGCCCGCGGCGCAGTCACCGTTGGTGCTGTAATCCATGATCCCCAGCGTGCCGCTCGCCGGGTCCGGCTCGCAGCGAAGGTAGCGGCTGGCCTCCCCGCCGATCTCGAAAATCGTGCGCACATGCGGAAACAACAGGTCAATCGCCCGGACGGCGGCCTGGAACTCGTTGCAGCGACGAGCCGCCAGCAGCCCCCTCACCAGCTCCGCCCCCGACCCCGTCACCCCGATCCCCGCGAGCGGCGCGTCGCGCAGACACTCCGAAATCGCCTCGAGCATCTCCGCGAGCGTTTCGACCGGACGCCCCACCGACCGGCGCGGCGGAACCACGAATACCACCTGCCCGTCCCGGGCGGGCGTTTCCAGCCGGCG
>Ga0256841_1003879_pt1 | contig 11025 bp, 11 predicted proteins | sample 356308metaG_FD_185971 | JGI IMG/M metagenome (GOLD analysis project Ga0256841, IMG submission 185971) | Hydrothermal vent microbial communities from Mid Atlantic Ridge, Atlantic Ocean - 356-308 | ecosystem: Environmental > Aquatic > Marine > Hydrothermal vents | place: Atlantic Ocean: Mid...
CTTTTCACCAGAGACGCGCTTAAAAAGAAAGCTGCCGCCATTTTAAAACAGATGGACCGGCCCATTTTTCGCAAAGGATGTGAAGTCCCTTTGGGGGTTTCCGTTACAAAGGTCACGCCCATCGTAGAGACCGTCGCCGGCATCAAGATCAAAAACCAGCACTTCTCCATTCCGCTGATGGTCAGGGAGAAGAACGGCAGACTGGTCATAGAGAACAGAAAGATGCCGCCAAGCACGGACTTCTACATCTCCATTCCGGGCATTGAACACAACACAAGCAAGATCGTCGATGTGCTCTTTGCTTCGTCGGCTTTCCCCGGTGCGTTTCAGCAGGTCAAACTCACCTACATCTACAAAGGCAAAAAGGCCTCGCACTACTTCATAGACGGCGGTGCCTACGACAATGTTCCCTTACAGCTTGCCATCGAACTCAACCCCAAAGCCTCTCTTTTTCTCTTCATAGACCCCAGCAATATGCGAAAAGAGCCGCCCCTGACCAAAGAGGAGGAAAAGAAAGCCGAAGAGGCACCCGTAGGCTTCATCACCACCAATGCCCTGCCGCTTTTAAGCTCTGTAGAGATCCTGCAGTCCATGCGACTCTACCAGGCTGTCAACCAGTACTTCAGGAACAACAGTCACCGAAAGCTGATCGTTACCTCACGCTACCACCCCATTACAGGCATGTATCTGGAGCACTTCGCTGCCTTTCTTGACAAGAATTTTCGGGAGTACGACTATTTTGTCGGTGTCTATGATGCCATCTACCAGCTGGCGGCATCTCTCAGGAAAAAGATGCAGTACAAAGCACTCTCCCAGGTCTCCCTTATGGATCAGCTGATGGTACGTCTCGGTCTGGAACGGGAGAAAGATGCACTGCGCGCCTATACGCTCTTTCGAGATGCGGAGTTCAAACATATCACACCCAGGACCACAGACCGTTTTTCCGCGATCTACAATGCCTTCGATAGAAGCAAACGCGATGCCATGCGCTACGACATCGATGAATTCAAGCTTTTTTTGACGAAGCTTGACATCTCCTACCTTCCCCACGAGAAGCACTCTTTTCTCGCCAATGCCAAAAAAGATGTCGACCACTGGTACAAAAAACCCTTCCGCCACATCATCAACCGCATCACCACATTGGAGAATGAGGAGGAGAAAGTTCATCCGGATCATGCTTCCATAGCGAGATTAGCATCCCTCGCTGCATGGGCGGGAAGTACTTTCGTCGCGAAAAAAGACGGCTGGGACATCCTGCCCCTGCATGTCCCCGAAGACAAGGGGAAAGAGGGGTTCAGAATGGCTCTTCGCCTGCTTCCGGGAGAGGTGGCTACCGACATGAAGAACGGCGGTGTCAGTTTTGGTTATATGGCACGCTACTATGCCAACTTCAAATACCTGAGCGGTTTCGAGGCAAAAGGCTCCTACATTGTCTCCGACAGAGATTCGGACATTGTACGTGCTGATCTGGATGCCTTTTACGAGTACGATGACTTTTTCAAGTTCGGGGTCGGGGCCTCTGTTTTTGGAAACGTGGAAGGAAAATTCTATGAGAAGGAGAGCGCCTACGGTGCGAACACCTATCTCGATATCATGGATATCTTCCGCTTCACCTACGTACACAGAGCAGGAGAACGCGACAAGAACGACTATATCTATTTCGGCATAGAGAACATTCCAAGCCTGATCTACTGGATGAACCGCTGACCATGAAAACGCTCTATTTTCTTCTTGCCCTTCTGCTTCTGAGTGGATGCCACAACACAGCACCCCATCCCAAGGCAGAAGCACGAACACACGATATGACACAAAAGGCCAAAGGCAGCTTTCCCCTGAAACGATACCTGCACCATACCGATCGTCCATTGCGCGGGAATTCGGCTTTCTACTCTCTACCTTTTCCGGCAGATGCACTGGCTGCCAGACTTTTTCTCATAGACCATGCCAAAGAGAGTCTGAATGTGCAGTACTACATTTATGATGATGACAGCATCGGTAAGATTTTTACGGCACATCTTCTTCTCGCAGCGCAGAGAGGGGTGAAGATACGCATGCTTCTCGATGATCTGGGAACAACAGGCAAAGACTCTGTCCTGCAAAAACTTGCACTGCACCCCAATGTCGAACTGAGACTCTTCAACCCCAACAAGCTGAGAACCTCGTTCCGCAACCTGGCACTGCTTTTCAATGTGAACACGCTGGGCAAGCGTATGCACAACAAATCCCTGACCGCTGATGGATATGCCGCCATTATGGGAGGCAGGAACATTGGCGATGTCTATTTTGCGGCCACGACCGATGCGATCTTCCTGGACTACGACATTCTCTGCATTGGCTCTGTCGTTCCGGAGATCTCACATGCCTTTGATCTGTTCTGGAACAGTGCAGAGGTATTGCCCGCATCCGAAGTACTGGGGAAAAGCGAAGTCAGCTTCCGGGAGCTTGAGCCCAAACTCACCCCTTATCTGAAGCGTGAGTTAACGCACTTCAAGAAAACCCGTTTGGGGCATGAAGTCGCAGACTCTTCTTTTATGAAAAAAGTCAAAAACAGAACACTCCGGTTCACCGTGGCCAAAAAAGTACGTTTCTACTATGACGCACCCAGCAAGGTGGTCTCGGATGAGAACAACGACAGTACGCATATCAGCGCACAGCTGCATAAAAATATGAAGCGCGCAACAAAGAGTGTAACGATCATCTCTCCCTACTTCATCCCCAGTGAGCAAATGATGAAGAAGCTGAAAAAGTTGCGCGAAAAAGGTGTAGAGGTGAACATCGTCACCAATTCACTGGCCTCTACCGATGTCATACCTGTCTATGCGGGTTATCAACACTATATCAAACCGCTGCTGGGTATGGGTGTCAATATATATGAGCTCAAGAGAAACAGTTTTTCCAAACTCAGTAAAAAGAAACATTTGAAAAAACAGCCAAAATTCTCCCTGCATACCAAAATGACCCTGATAGACAATGAAAGATTAGCCATAGGTTCTGCCAACATGGACCCGCGTTCGGAAAAACTCAACACAGAGCTGCTGATGGTCATCACTTCCAAAAAGATCACCACAGAAGAGCAAGATATTTTAGACAGAGTACTCAACCTCAACAACTTCTACAAACTCTCCTGGGGGAAACACCCCAACGGAGGAAACAGGCCTATCTGGACGACCCTGGAAAACGGCAAAAAGACTCTTTATTACGAAAGACCAAAAACCTCATTTTTCAGACGATTGGGAACAGACTTCATGTCTATATTGCCTATCAAAGGGTATCTGTAGCAGTCTTTTTGCCCAGATCCTCTTTCTTCCCAAAAAGGAACAGCAAAACTTCGTTTTAAGATAGGAAAGATAGTTTTTACATTCTCTTCTATATCATATACTCCTACTGATACGTAATGATCCTGGGCATATCTCTTACGCGCTTGCCACTGGCTTTTTCAAGTCCAAGTACCTGTCTTGGATTCATTCTCGGCTTGTCCTGCTTATAGAACACTTTAAATCCGCCCACAACCTTTGCCGCCCGTGCTTCTGTATAGAGTCCGTTGTAGGTTTTGATCTTGAGTGAAGGGCTGCCGTGTCCGTCCAGGTGCATCGCCAGGTGGACTCTGTCCGTGTACCTGATGGCTTTTTTATTGGTGACCATGTGTTCTGTGAACATGTGGACCAGCAGAATTTTATCATCTTTAATATGGTTGGCTTTGATGTAGTCTCTCATCATATGCTGCACTTCATTGATCTGCTGCCCTGTAATGGACCCGATCTTTTTTCCCGGACGTACAGAAAGGTTGTCGACTGAAAACTCAGGATCGACCGCGATCTGTACATTGCTGTATTTCAAATACTTCAACAGAGGCTTCACCGCCTGCGCAGGACTCTTTTTGCCAAGCTGTACATCGATGAACACAACGATCCCGTTCTTTTGTGCTGCCGTAATATACTCCATCAAGGTTTTTTGGTTCAAAGTGATGACATACTTTCCGTTTGACCCCGGAGATGCGGTTGCCATTTCATAAATAAGGTCAAAGCCGGGAGTAACATGCTTGCCTGCACCCCATGCTTTTTCATACACTTTTGCTTTAGCTTTGGCCATTTGAATGGTCTGGGCCAAGGGCTGCTGTCCCAACGTACCCATGGTTTTTACATGAGGGCGTCCGTAGAGTGCCACGATCATGTTGTAGTGCGAGGGAAGTTCTCTTAAACTCTGGTTTGTACTGCTTGTATCTGATGCTGCATGCACCATGGTCGCCATCAAAAAGGGGAGCAATGCTTTTTTTGTGATCTGAGTGAAGTTCATACTGTTTTATTCCTTGTTTTAAAGTTTCAGATTATAGCAGATAGATAGCTGATCCGTCTATCCTAAAAGCGAATATCTGTTTTTTTATCCTGTTTTCTGCTTCACTTTCGTATTTGGGATAGTCCAACACCAAAAGATGTGCTATAATAGCCCTAAACAACACAAGGAAAAACAGTGAACCAGGAAAAAATGACATCGATGCTCAACAACCTTACACAACTCAAAGACGAGCTTCTGCTCAAGGCGAACCTTGGTGCAGCCGAAGCGCAGGAGCAGCTCAACGAGCTTCAGCCTCTCCTTGACGATCTCAAAGAGAAGGTTTCGAAAATAGCGGATGTCACGGGTGACTCCGCTTCCGAGCTCAAAGCCGCTGCGGAACTCGGGATCGATGCGAAATCCAAAGAGGAGATCGACACTGCGCTGGAGCTTGCGGGCGAAGAGCTCAAGGAAGCCTACGGAAAGATCAAGAGCATCCTCTCTTAAGCGTCGATGAAACAGGAACATATACCGATTCAGTGGCCCATCAACCAGGTCTTCATCTTCGCAGCGACGGCTCTTGTCACCCTCTTTCTGCTCAAAGAGGCGTCGGAGATACTCGTCCCCTTTCTCATTGCCGTCACCGTTGCGATCATGCTCTCCCCGCTTTTTACCTATCTCGAATCAAAACGTATCCCCAAAGCGGTCTCGCTCATCGTCGTCATTCTGTTCTCTCTGCTGCCCATCGTGCTTCTTGGGGGCTATGTGGCCGATGAGGCGAAAGCCTTCGCTGCCAACTACCAGACGCTCAAGACCCAACTGGTCCAAACATTCGAGCATCTTACCGGCAGCCTGCAGCATATCGGTATTTCCGTCAATGGAGAAAAAGTACAGCATCTTGTCGAGAAAAGCAATATCAACGGAATACTCAAAAACCTTGCCATACAGGCCAACAGCCAGTTCTCCAACCTCTTTCTTGTTTTTTTCATGGTCGCCTTCATGCTGATGGAGTCGAATGACTTCTATGAGAAGATCCTGAAGATCTCTGAAAAGTACGGTACCAGCAGCAGTGTCGTCCTCGAACTGCTCGAGAAGATCAAATCCTATTTTCTCATCAAGGTGAAGACCAGTCTCGTGACGGCCCTGTGGGTACTGGCCGTACTCTGGTACTACGACATCCCCTACGATTTCATGTGGGCGGTACTGGCTTTTTTTCTCAACTTCATCCCCGTCATCGGTTCCATCCTCGCAGCCATACCCGCCGTGCTGCTTGCCCTGCTCGATCACGGTATGGCGACCACTCTCTGGGTGGCCCTGTGGTATGTGATCATCAATATGGTCATAGGGAACATCCTCGAACCGAAGATCATGGGAAAAGGGCTGGGGCTCTCCGCACTGGTGATCTTTCTCTCCATGACCTTCTGGGGATGGGTATTCGGCCCAACAGGGATGATACTCTCCGTACCGCTGACAATGATACTGCAGTATCTTTTCGAACAGTACAGAGAAACACAATGGATAGCACTGCTGCTCAGTGACTACAGCAAAAAGGAGGCCTGAATGGCAAAAAGAATGACCATGCACGAAGAGCTTGCTATGCTTCGTGAAGAAGTGGAAAGATTGAAAAAAGAGAAAGAAGCACGTGAAAAAGCCGAAGCGGCTGAAGCAAAAAAAGCACAGGCTGAAGAACAGGAAGAGATCGAAGAGGCCAAAGAGAAAGCAGAAGAGATCATGAGCTCTCTCGAAGAGGGCAAAACAGATGCCAAAGAAGCACTGGACACCCTGCTTGAGACCATCAAAAAAGACTACGAGAACCTTTCGCCCACTTCGGCGATCGTGCTTTTCGCACTCGGTGCGGCATTTGGGCATGCACTGAGTTCAAAATAAAGGATACCCCATGAGTGAAGATTTCAACGCAAAGATAAAACTGCTGATCAAAAGTGAAAAAGCGCTGCTGAGTCTCGAAATGAAAAAGAGGGGACGACAGACGGTCTGGATCGCCCTTGGGATCATCGCTGTGCTCGTGACACTGGTCATGTTCAACATCACCGCCTACCTCTACCTTTCAAGTACCCGTACGCCGCTTGAAGCAGCCGCCATACAGACAGCTGTGAATATTGCCCTGGCTGCACTCTTCTTCCTGCTTGCTTCCAGACAGACCACAGGGGCAGAAGCCGCTGCCATAGAAGATATCCGCGACTTCGCCTGGGATCAGGTCTCCACAGACCTCGACGAGGTCAAACAACAGGCTGCCGACATCAAAGACTCTGTGTTCAAAGCCAAAAAAACCGTAGACAACTTTACAGCAGGCGATCCTTTCGGTATCAAAAAAGTACTGCCCATCATCACCACACTGATAGATCTGAACAAAAAGAGATAAGGTGCCGGCATGATCATGATCATCCTGAACGGGAAAAAGGCCGAGATGCCCGAAATACGCGATGCCATTGCCGCCTTTCGCAGAGAAGAGAAAAATGTTCAGGTACGTGTCACCTACGAGTATGGTGACGTAGAACGTTTCATGCATGAAGGTATACAACACAATGCAAAACAAATCATTATCGGAGGCGGTGATGGCTCTGTGAACGAGACGGTCAATGCTATGGCGAAACTTCCCCGGGAGGATCGTCCCATACTGGGTATCCTGCCTCTGGGTACGGCCAACGATTTTGCGACAGCCTGTGAAATTCCGCTGGAAAGCCTGGAGGCTTTGCGCTTTGCCGTATCCCATTCCCCTACCCCGGTCGATATCGTCAAAGCGAACGACAGGCACTTCATCAATATGGCGACCGCAGGATTCGGAGCCAAGATCACGGCAGAGACACCCGTGGAGCTGAAGAACTTTCTCGGCGGCGGAGCCTATACGCTTACCGGCGTGCTCAAAGCTATGGATTTCGTACCTTACCACAGCCATATCACCACCCCTCATGATACCCTGAAGAATCTCCATATCGTTGCCGGCGCAGTGTGTAACGGGAAACAGGCAGGAGGAGGACAGGTACTTGCCCCCCTACGCGCTCATCAACGATGGTCTGCTTGATGTCATCAGCATCTCCGAATTCAAACTGCGGAATATCCCTCAGATCCTGAATGAGATCAAGAATCCTTCTATCGATGGAGCGTTCATCAAATACATACAGACCCCCTGGATTGAAAGCGAATCCGAACAGCCCATCCCTGTCAATCTCGACGGTGAACCCTACAGCAGCAGGAAAATACGTTTTGAAGTCGTACCCGAAGCCATTGACCTTGTCCTCCCCAAAACAAGTCCCTGTCTGAAATAAGAGGTCTCCGGTCTTCTACCAGAAGTAATTCAAGTTGAACTGGAACATATCGGCATCCAACTCATTCTGCTCCGGGTCAGGGCTGATCGTTGAAGCATAACGAAGCTGGAACTGGGTCTGCGCATTGAGCATATACCCGACGGTCACCCCCAAAGAGTCTGAAGTATGTGCCCCAGAGGGTGTCCCACCATTGACACTTGAATCCCCTACCCGCTGTATAAAATAGTCCAAAGAGACAAAAAGAGACGTCGTGATATCCCGGGTAATGTGGGCTTCAAGCGTATACATAGGATCCTGTTCCATGGTTGCACCGAAGCTATTATCATTGTCCCCATAGAACCAGACCGAAGGCAGTACCTCCAAGGTGGTGATCTCTCCGGGTACCCAGTCGCCTATGGTATACACAAAAGGCAGCCCGATACGCATATTCCAGCGGTTCATTCCCAAATTCAGGAGCCTGTCTCCCTCATAATCACCTGTAGGCGCTGTTACACCGACCAGCAGGGAGAGTATCGTACCCTGTTTATAGTCAGCAAACGCTTCCGCAGACAAAGCAGGGGCACCAAAAAGGTTGACAACCCCCTGAAGATACAGATCACCCAGACCACTCGACGAACGAAGCCCATGACCGGCATAGCTGCCAGAAACCCTGCCTCCTGTAATGACCGCTGTCGCAATTGCCGAATGACCGGCAACATCGACGATACGGTTGTATCCCAAAATGCCTATATCGATATCGGTATCGAAACCCGGCAGGGGCAGTGTGTTTTCTGGAGAAACACTGTTACCGCTGGCCGTCCAGAAATAGGCTTGCAGAATATTCGTGCCCACCGGGGCATTCCAGTACATACGCGGTCCGTCATCGATGGCATTGGCGGTGATGCTCAGTCCTGCAACAAACAGCAGTATTTTAAGGGTTTTGCTCATGGGTTTTGTCCTTGTTGTGTAATAACAAAAATATCCATCTTCTTGGAGGCTTTAGTTATCACATAGATCATCGTAGGTTGGGCCATGCCCAAACCTACGAAGCATATTATTTTATAAGCTCGATCTCACCCGGTTTCTATGTTTTATCATAGAAAGGTTTAAGCGGACCGTAATAACGGATAAGAAGAAGTAACATTAAAATAAAGTATGCAAAACACTTACTTCATAAACGCTTTAGACATTTTGGCCGTCTGCTTATCCGCCCAGACGAACAGTGCATCGGTATTGTTGTTGGGGTAGTAGTTTCTAAGTACCCCTGTCCACATCTTGCCTCTTGGTGTGCGAACGATGTTCTTTTCACCCTCTTTGACAGGCTCTCCCGATGCCAGGAAGGTCACCGTGTATGTACCGTCCGCATTCGGCTCCATCACATCCGAGTTGATGGCGTAATCTATGGTAGCGATGTATCCGTCGAAGTTGTAGATGGTAAAAGAGAAAAATCCATGCTCTTTATAGTTCAAGTCAGGCTTTTCCATAGTGAATGAACATCGCTCTTTGTTCCCTACAAAAGAGGAGTAAACGGCATTCTCCCCCGAAAGTGCACCCCAGCCTATCGCCACGACGGTTCTCGCGGCGACAGGATCTCTGTCTTTCATCGTACCGAAGCCGTTTTTGACGACATGGGGCTGCGGATGCAGTGCAAAATCACTGAGTATCTTGTATTTGACCTTGTCGAGTGTCGAGAAGTCATACTTGACAGGTGGCACAAAGGGCTCGGATGAATGTGTTTTGATCGAAATGAGATCCTGAGCTTTATGCGCTTTGGCGTACATCTCCTCTTTGGGAAGTTTTCTCAACAGACCCGTTCTGACGATCACATAGGCATGATGCCCTTCGGTAAGCATGGACTCGTCTATTTTGAGCGTACCGCTTCCGTTGAGACTGGCGACCTGCGAGTGGTTGATGTCCAGAACATTGATATTCTGGTATCCGTCGTAAGGCTGTGTCGTGATGCTCGCGCCGCCTTTGACATCGAGAATGATACGGGTATAGAGTGTATCTCTGTTCATACGGATCACATCCTGCGTATCTGCGTTGATAAGCTCTCTTTCCGGCCTGATGACATTGACCCCTCCCGACTTGTCCAGCTCTTTCAGGTATGCCCTGACAGAGTCTGCGTGTATGAAGTTCTCATTGGTAATGACCACACCGTCTTTTGTCTTTGTTTCGGCAGGTGCAGCACCGTCTGTCTTTTTACTTGCATTGGCAAATGACACATAGGGGAGTGCCCCCATCAGCAGCGCACCGGCTAGAAATTTTCTTCTTTGCATGGTTGGTTTTCCTTTGTATGATAGATATCAATAATCATATCACAATAAAAGTTTATAATCTATCCCATAAGCGAAAATAGTCTATAATTTCCGTATGCAAAGCAAAAAAAATCTAGAAACAATACCATTGGAAGAGGGAAAGACCCTCAAAAAAGAGTTCGACAACTATGTCGATATGGCGGAAAATGCGGTAGACTGGACCCTGTTCTGTGCTTATCAGCTCAAACCCTCTTTCACCGAAGGGATCTACAAGATCATACAACTTCCCTCCATGCAGATAGCCTATACCAAGATGGATGGCGGGGTGATGTTCGACTATGTCGCACCTGAGGGGTGCATTACGTTTTCTCTGATGAAACAGGTTTCACAAAAAGCCTGTACCGACCATCTCAAACTTGAAACAGGTATGATCACTGTCGCGGATGACAAGAAAATGTACAATTTCATGTGCTCCGGACCCGTCGAGATACTCGATATCTCTTTGCGAAAAGATGCCGATCCGATCTTACTGAAGAAACTGACAGAGGCAGTAGACAAATATTATATTGACCCGGACCTGAAGCTTACCACACTCATCAAAAGCTTCATCACCGAGTTTGTCACAAATGAAACATCCTTGGAGAGAACACTGTCTATGCAGATGCAGATGCAGATTACCGAAGCGATGCTTAAACTACTCCATGAACAAGACGCAAAAACAGCCCACTTCACCAACTCTGAAAAGATTGCCATGAAGATCAAACAAAAACTTTTCAAACACATGGACCACACTATGACCATAGAGATGTTGGCAAAAGAATACGATATCTCAGTCAAGAGTCTGCAAAATGCTTTCAAATCCCTTTTCGGCCTCAGACCCAACGAATACATGCGTCTGCTCAAACTCAACCTTGTACACCATGAACTGGTACAAAGTGATGCGTCACAAACCTCGGTACAGAAAGTGGCACAGAAATGGGGCTTTAGACACATGGGCCGTTTTTCAGGATACTACACCGAACTCTTCGGAGAAAATCCTTCCGTCACTTTAAAAACGAAAAACCCGCTTATTGACGGAATGAATACCCATTGCGTGGAGCGAAAAGAGGAGATGGTTTAATTGTAAGAAAATAGGTGCAACGATAAGCCGGGTTTTGTCGTTGGGTAGTTATTTATCTAGGCCTGCTGTTGCCAGCAGGCTCGAGCGAAGTATGCGTGCCGACTGAACGGCTTGT